>Ga0209718_1003694_pt1 | contig 13418 bp, 10 predicted proteins | sample AD_JPNAS1_MetaG_FD_184420 | JGI IMG/M metagenome (GOLD analysis project Ga0209718, IMG submission 184420) | Active sludge microbial communities of municipal wastewater-treating anaerobic digesters from Japan - AD_JPNAS1_MetaG (SPAdes) (version 2) | ecosystem: Engineered > Bioreactor > Anaerobic... | reverse complement strand
GCGGCGGGCTTCGGAGCCGGACGCGAACCACCCGGTCGAACGCTCGATGCGGCGGTGACGACCGCGGCGGCACCGGAGGACACCAGCGCGGCCGGAGACTGCACTCCCACCTGCTGCCGCAGCCCGTCGAGGTCGCTTCCGAGCTGAGTCAGGGCGGCCCGCATGGAGTCGAGGTCGGCGACCTTGGCCAGCGACGAGGACGACTCGATGAGCTCGCTCACCTCACCACGAATGAGGTGAATGAGGCTCTCCCGATTGGACTTTGCCGCACTGAGGAGTTCTTCGGCCAGGGTCGACACCTGACCCGCCATCTCCGACGGCGACGTCCTGCTCAGGACCGTCACCAGACCTTGCGCCACCTCAGCGGCACGCGCTCTGGTCGCGTCACCGATGCCGGTCGCGAACTGGACATAACCACGGATGCCGTCAAACGACATGTCGCTCCTCCTCGATGGGTGTACCCACACGCTACTGGGGTCGAGTGTCCTCGACCCGATGGCGGTTAACCCCGGCGCTATGGCCGAGAACACGATCAAACTCAGTGGCGAGACTCACGGCCAGGTCGTATGACGCGCTTTGGCCGCGCAGATCGAGCACCACAGTCGCTGCGAGCGCGGCCAACTGGTTACCAGGCACAGCACTCATATCGATGGTGACGCCATCCGCCGCCGCCGACACCCTCCCGGAGACAATCGACAGGCGGACGTCGCCGCACGCCCACGACGCCGGGTCGAGTCGCTCGACCCGGACCGGCGGGTCAAGGAGCGCGCGCAGGTCGTGCGCGGCATACGTGGGTCGTGCTGGTGAACCGACCAGTGAGAGGAACCCGTCGACGCCCCCGAGGACCCACAGCGAATCGGCGCCGACCGCGGTCGCGCCGATGATGTCTGTGTCGAGCCTGTCGCCGACCGCGAGGAGCCGTTCAGGGGCAGCGGCCAAGCGCTCGGCCGCGGCGAGGTAGAGGGGCGCATGCGGCTTGCCGACCACTTCCGGTTCGCGACCCGTGGCCTCAGCGACCGCGGACACCAGCGTGCCGTTGCCGGGAACCAGCCCTTGAGGGGTGGGAAGCGTGCGATCGGTGTTGGTCGCCACCCAGCGAGCGCCATGGGCGATCGCCACGGCGGCCCTGGCAAGGTCATCGACACGAACGTCACGTCCCCAGCCCTGCAGCACCGCGCGGGCCTCTTCAGGCTCCCGGGTCACCACCAGTCCGACAGCGGCCAAGGCTGCTGGCACCCCTGGCCCACCGACGGCGAGGACCGCGCTACCAGAGGGAAGTTCAGCCGCGAGAAGCTGCGCGCCGGCCTGGGCACTAGTGACCACGGCAGCGTCCTCGACGGTCAGGCCGAGGCTCCGCAACTGGGTCGCCACCTCCCCCGGAGTCCGGGACGCATTGTTGGTGGCAAAACACAGTGGACGCAGGCGAAACACGTCGTTCAGTGCCGAGACGGCATACGGGATCGCGTCCGGTCCCCGATAAACCACCCCATCGAGGTCGCAGATGACGCCGAGGTATGCCGCCGTCAGCGACGGTTGGCCGCTCGCCCCTCCCACGGCCCCATCGTGACTAACGCCGGCCACCGAACCGGCCGGCCGAATCCGTGGGGCCTTGGCCCTCATCGTCCGTGACATCGTCGGACACGTCCGCGTCGGGGTCGCCGCCCTCGTCGCCGTCTAAGAGATCCGTGTAGGCAATCCCGTCAAGCTCCTCGAGCCGCTCGGCAGCGTCGGTGGCCAGATCGTCGTCAGCATCCGCTGCGCGGGCGAACCACAGTCGCGCAGCGTCGACGTCGCCCAAGGCGAGTTTGGCCTCGGCATACGCATAGCGCAGCCGCGCGGTCCACGGTCGTCGTGCGGCGCTGGTCAACGTGGGGGTCTCCAGACCCGCTGCCGCCGATTCGAACTGGCCGGCGTCCCGACGGATGCCGGACACGACGATCGCCAACTCGATGCGCTCGGCCTGCTCCAACGATCCGACCTCTGGGGATGCAGCGAGATCCAGCGCCCGATCGGGCCGGCCCAGCGCTCGCTCGCAATCGACCATCAACGGCAACAGATGGGATGAGCCCGACAACCTTCGGACGGTGCGGAATTCATTGAGGGCACGCGCCCAATCGCCCTTGCGATAGGCGACCAGACCCAAAGCCTCTCGTGCGGCGGGAACCCGACCGGCACGACGAACCGCGGTCTCGGCATGCGCCTCCGCAGCTTGAATGTTGCTATCGAGCAATTGCGCCACCATCACCAGGTGAGCGCCCACACCTTCGGCGTTCTCCTGGCTGAGCGTGCGCAGCTGGGCGCGAACCGAACGATCCAGTTGACGACTGCTCACACCCTCGGGAATAGCCGGCTCCGGAAGGCGAACCGACTTAGGCGCTAGCCGAGCCCCACCCCGAGGAGCCTCCCCGTCCGGGCGACCAGCGCCGGCACGAGGAGCATGACCACCGGAGCGCGCGGGCCCTTGGCCATCTCGTCGCGGACCACGGTCAGTGCCGCCCCGCTGAGACGAGTCGTCCCGTCGAGGCCCACCATCTCGTCCCGCGCCCTGGCCGCTGTCACGCTTCGGCGCTCCGTCACGCGGGGCTCCGTCACGGGCTCCGCTAACGCGGCGGGGGCCACCGTCACGCGCGCCCCCGTCACGCCTCGGGGCTCCACCACCAGATGAGGAAGAGCCGCCACCGCGAGCACCGCGGCCACTGTCGGGCCTGTCCACTACGAATCCGTCCTACCGAAGGGCTTGAACCGGCCTCTATCGTAGAGCCCAGCAAACGACACGAGGGCGCCCAGCCGGATTTCTCCGGGGGCGCCCTCGTTAAAGTATGTTCGGCTGCGTCCTACTCTCCCACACCGTCACCAGTGCAGTACCATCGGCGCTGAAGGGCTTAGCTTCCGGGTTCGGAATGGAGCCGGGCGTTTCCCCTTCGCTATGGCAGCCGTAACTCTATGGAGATATCAATCGTTCCCGACCGTACCTCGGGAACCACACAGTGGACGCGTAGAATCTTTGTAGTCAAGTTATCGGCTTATTAGTACCGGTCAGCTCCATGCGTTACCGCACTTCCACATCCGGCCTATCAACCCAGTAGTCTAGCTGGGAGCCTCTCGGGGTAAACCCCATGGAAACCTCATCTTGAAGCATGCTTCCCGCTTAGATGCTTTCAGCGGTTATCACTCCCGAACGTAGCTAATCAGCGGTGCTCTTGGCAGAACAACTGACACACCAGAGGTTCGTCCATCCCGGTCCTCTCGTACTAGGGACAGCCCTTCTCAAGTTTCCTGCGCGCGCAGAGGATAGGGACCGAACTGTCTCACGACGTTCTAAACCCAGCTCGCGTACCGCTTTAATGGGCGAACAGCCCAACCCTTGGGACCTACTCCAGCCCCAGGATGCGACGAGCCGACATCGAGGTGCCAAACCATGCCGTCGATATGGACTCTTGGGCAAGATCAGCCTGTTATCCCCGGGGTACCTTTTATCCGTTGAGCGACGGCGCTTCCACAAGCCACCGCCGGATCACTAGTCCCGACTTTCGTCCCTGTTCGACTTGTCAGTCTCACAGTCAAGCTCCCTTGTGCACTTACACTCGAAACCTGATTGCCAACCAGGCTGAGGGAACCTTTGGGCGCCTCCGTTACCTTTTAGGAGGCAACCGCCCCAGTTAAACTACCCACCAGGCACTGTCCCTGATCCGGATTACGGACCTAGGTTAGATATCCAGAACGACCAGAGTGGTATTTCAACGTTGACTCCACCGACACTGGCGTGTCAGCTTCACAGTCTCCCACCTATCCTACACAAGCCGTACCGAACACCAATACCAAGCTGTAGTAAAGGTCCCGGGGTCTTTCCGTCCTTCTGCGCGTAACGAGCATCTTTACTCGTAGTGCAATTTCGCCGAGTTCGTGGTTGAGACAGTGGAGAAGTCGTTACGCCATTCGTGCAGGTCGGAACTTACCCGACAAGGAATTTCGCTACCTTAGGATGGTTATAGTTACCACCGCCGTTTACTGGCGCTTAAGTTCTCAGCTTCGCCGTGAGGCTAACCGGTCCCCTTAACGTTCCAGCACCGGGCAGGCGTCAGTCCGTATACATCGTCTTGCGACTTGGCACGGACCTGTGTTTTTAGTAAACAGTCGCTTCTCCCTGGTCTCTGCGGCCGTTCAGGCTCGGGGAGCAAGTCCCGTCACCCTCTGGGCCCCCCTTCTCCCGAAGTTACGGGGGTATTTTGCCGAATTCCTTAACCACGATTCACTCGATCGCCTTGGTATTCTCTACCTAACCACCTGAGTCGGTTTGGGGTACGGGCGGCTAGAACCTCGCTAGAAGATTTTCTTGGCAGCATAGGATCACCGACTTCCCCTTACGGGTCCGTGTCAGGTCTCAGGCACATGAGGTGCGGATTTGCCTACACCTCGCCCTACACCCTTACCCGCGGAACAACCATCGCCGCGGTTCGGCTACCTTCCTGCGTCTCTCCATTGCTTACCTACTACTCGCTAGGGTCGCGCGCTCCATGAGGAACCATCCGAAGACGGTGCCACACTTCAGGCGCTTAGCATTACGTGGTTCGGTATGGGCGGTTCTTCGCCGGTTCCGGAATATCAACCGGATGTCCATCGACTACGCCTGTCGGCCTCGCCTTAGGTCCCGACTTACCCAGGGCAGATTAGCTTGACCCTGGAACCCTTGGTTATTCGGCGGACGGGTTTCTCGCCCGTCTTTCGCTACTCATGCCTGCATTCTCACTCGTGTGGCCTCCACGGCTGGATCACTCCGCCGCTTCCCTGGCCACACGACGCTCCCCTACCCATCAACACGCTTGGACCGTGAGTCCTCAGACATCACGGCCGGGCAATGTGTCAATGCCACAGCTTCGGTGGTGTGCTTGAGCCCCGCTACATTGTCGGCGCGGAATCACTTGACCAGTGAGCTATTACGCACTCTTTAAAGGGTGGCTGCTTCTAAGCCAACCTCCTGGTTGTCAATGCAACTCCACATCCTTTCCCACTTAGCACACGCTTAGGGACCTTAGCTGGTGATCTGGGCTGTTTCCCTCTCGACTACGGAGCTTATCCCCCGCAGTCTCACTGCCACGCTCTCACTTACCGGCATTCGGAGTTTGGCTAACGTCAGTAACCTGGTGGGGCCCATCGGCTATCCAGTAGCTCTACCTCCGGTAAGAAACACGTGACGCTGCACCTAAATGCATTTCGGGGAGAACCAGCTATCACGGAGTTTGATTGGCCTTTCACCCCTACCCACAGCTCATCCCCTCAGTTTTCAACCTAAGTGGGTTCGGTCCTCCACGCAGTCTTACCTGCGCTTCAACCTGGCCATGGGTAGATCACTCCGCTTCGGGTCTAGACCCGGCGACTCATTCGCCCTATTCGGACTCGCTTTCGCTACGGCTTCCCCACACGGGTTAACCTCGCCACCGAGCACTAACTCGCAGGCTCATTCTTCAAAAGGCACGCCGTCACCCCACAAGGAGGCTCCGACGGATTGTAGGCACACGGTTTCAGGATCTATTTCACTCCCCTCCCGGGGTACTTTTCACCTTTCCCTCACGGTACTTGTCCGCTATCGGTCACCAGGGAATATTTAGGCTTAGCGGGTGGTCCCGCCAGATTCACACGGGATTTCTCGGGCCCCGTGCTACTTGGGATATCTCTATGGAGTTCGCGTCATTTCGTCTACGGGGGTCGCACCCTCTGTGCCGGGCCTTTCAATGCCCTTCGACTATAACGCGAATTTTTGACTCCATGTCGGCCTGTCAGAGCCGACCAAGAGGTCCCACGACCCCGTACATGCAACGCCTGACAGCTATCACACATGTACGGTTTAGCCTCTTCCGCTTTCGCTCGCCACTACTCACGGAATCGCGGTTGCTTTCTCTTCCTGTGGGTACTGAGATGTTTCACTTCCCCACGTTCCCTCCACCTGCCCTATATATTCAGGCAGGGGTGACTGGACTTGCCTCCAGCCGGGTTTCCCCATTCGGAAATCCTCGGATCACAGTCTGGTTATCGACTCCCCGAGGCTTATCGCAGATTCCTACGTCCTTCTTCGGTTCCTGGTGCCAAGGCATCCACCGTGCGCCCTTAAAAACTTGAGCCACAAAGATGCTCGCGTCCACTGTGTAGTTCTCAACGTACGGGCGGCACCCCACCTTGCTGTCGACGCCTTCCGCCAGAGGCGGGGGTTCGTCGTTTGGTGGGGTCCACGCCGGCCTCAGGCCGGCTCCAGAAGGTCGCGCTTTCGCCCGAGCCCTCAGGACCCAACAACGTGCCAAGCGCCGACTCGCTGTGTCCGCCCGTTCCACGGCCCGAGGGCCTGTACTAGGACGACGCACGTCGCGTCGGCGCCAACTAATCGATGTTCCACCCTTGAGCACCTGTCGTGAAGCGTTCGTCCACGACCAGGCTCTGGACCGCCGAGGCGGCCAGTGCTCCTTAGAAAGGAGGTGATCCAGCCGCACCTTCCGGTACGGCTACCTTGTTACGACTTAGTCCCAATCGCCAGTCCCACCTTCGACGGCTCCCTCCACAAGGGTTGGGCCACCGGCTTCGGGTGTTACCGACTTTCGTGACTTGACGGGCGGTGTGTACAAGGCCCGGGAACGTATTCACCGCAGCGTTGCTGATCTGCGATTACTAGCGACTCCGACTTCATGGGGTCGAGTTGCAGACCCCAATCCGAACTGAGACCGGTTTTTTGGGATTCGCTCCACCTCGCGGTATCGCAGCCCTTTGTACCGGCCATTGTAGCATGCGTGAAGCCCAAGACATAAGGGGCATGATGATTTGACGTCATCCCCACCTTCCTCCGAGTTGACCCCGGCAGTCTCCTATGAGTCCCCGCCATTACGCGCTGGCAACATAGAACGAGGGTTGCGCTCGTTGCGGGACTTAACCCAACATCTCACGACACGAGCTGACGACAACCATGCACCACCTGTATACCGACCTTGCGGGGCACCCATCTCTGGATGTTTCCGGTATATGTCAAGCCTTGGTAAGGTTCTTCGCGTTGCATCGAATTAATCCGCATGCTCCGCCGCTTGTGCGGGCCCCCGTCAATTCCTTTGAGTTTTAGCCTTGCGGCCGTACTCCCCAGGCGGGGCGCTTAATGCGTTAGCTGCGGCACGGAGCTCGTGGAATGAGCCCCACACCTAGCGCCCAACGTTTACGGCATGGACTACCAGGGTATCTAATCCTGTTCGCTCCCCATGCTTTCGCTTCTCAGCGTCAGTTATGGCCCAGAGACCTGCCTTCGCCATCGGTGTTCCTCCTGATATCTGCGCATTCCACCGCTACACCAGGAATTCCGGTCTCCCCTACCATACTCTAGTCTGCCCGTACCCACAGCAAGTCCGAGGTTGAGCCTCGGATTTTCACTGCAGACGCGACAAACCGCCTACAAGCTCTTTACGCCCAATAATTCCGGACAACGCTCGCACCCTACGTATTACCGCGGCTGCTGGCACGTAGTTAGCCGGTGCTTCTTCTGCAGGTACCGTCACTTTCGCTTCTTCCCTGCTGAAAGAGGTTTACAACCCGAAGGCCGTCATCCCTCACGCGGCGTCGCTGCATCAGGCTTTCGCCCATTGTGCAATATTCCCCACTGCTGCCTCCCGTAGGAGTCTGGGCCGTGTCTCAGTCCCAGTGTGGCCGGTCGCCCTCTCAGGCCGGCTACCCGTCGTCGCCTTGGTGAGCCATTACCTCACCAACTAGCTGATAGGCCGCGAGTCCATCCCAGACCGAAAAACTTTCCAGACGGTAGAGATGCCTCTCCGTCTCGTATCCGGTATTAGCAGCTGTTTCCAACTGTTATCCCAGAGTCTGGGGCAGGTTGCTCACGTGTTACTCACCCGTTCGCCACTGATCAGAGGAGCAAGCTCCTCGTCACCGTTCGACTTGCATGTGTTAAGCACGCCGCCAGCGTTCGTCCTGAGCCAGGATCAAACTCTCCGTTGATGTTTGGCTCCAACGGTCCGAAGACCGTGGAAACTCTTACCCTCGAAGGGTTGTTTCACTGGCTGAAGTGAACAACTAGCTGTTGTTCGTTCAACCAAAGGATTTTCGTTCTCGATCGGTTTCGCCGGTCTGATGACCGTCTCTGCCGACCTCGAGACGAGGTTATTGGCATCGATTTTTGGCACGCTGTTGAGTTCTCAAGGTTCGGACGCACACCGTTACCGGTTCCATTCGGACCGGCTTCGGGGCAACCCTTCAAGTTTACCCGCGTCTCTCTTGGGCGTCAAATCCGCTTGGCCGCCTCTCGTGGGGCGTCCAGCTCGCGGATCGAGCGCGCTTGGCTCTCTGCGGGTAGATCTCCCACTCTACCAGATCTTTTGGACCCGGTCTGCACTCCCCTGTCGGGCAGCGCAGGTTCCCGGCTGGGCCGGGATGTTTCGGTGGGTTTCAGTCCGCGGGACCGGCCGTCGCACTCGGTGCGGCGTCCGTTCCTCCCTGTCGGGCTGACGAAGTGGAACTCTAGCCAGATCCTCCGCCCGAAACCAAATCGGCGGCTCCGCGATCACGAATCTCGTTGCAGGGCAACGGTCTCTGCCCTCCGGCGGTCAGCCTGCTCGGACTGCCGCAGCCTGCGCCTTGCGCCCACGACGCAGCAACGCGGCATACCCATGGAGGAAATCTGCCTCCCCGAGGAGGGTCTCGGGGTCGCTCACCTTGAGGTTGTTGACCGAGACCCCGCCCTCGCCGATGACCCGCCGAGCCGCGTTGCGCGACTCGACCAGGCCCGAGGCCACGAGGGCATCCACGACAGTCGCCCCCACCGCTACCTCCCCGCGCGGAAGCTCCGCCGCGGCATCTCGCCAGGTCTGCGCATCGAGAGCCGCGAGATCACCCTTGCCGAAGATCGCCTCCGAGGCCGCCTGGGCCGCCGCGGTGGCGGCGCTGCTATGCACGAGGGTCGTGATCTCGGCAGCCAGCGTGCGCTGGGCCGCGCGGCGGAAGGGCTCCGCCGCCACCGCCGTCTCGAGCTCGGCGATCGCGTCGGCCCCCAGGTCACTGAACACCTTGAGCAGGCTGATCACCGAGGCGTCCTCGACGTTGAGGAAGTACTGGTAGAAGGCGTAGGGGCTGGTCATGTCCGCCGACAGCCAGACTGCGTTGCCCTCGGACTTGCCGAACTTCGAGCCGGAGGAGTCGGTGAGGAGCGGCGTCGCCAACGCGTGCACCGAGACCCCCTCCGCCCGGTGGATGAGGTCGACGCCGGCGGTGAGGTTGCCCCACTGGTCGGAGCCGCCGGTCTGCAGCGTGCAGCCGTGGACCCGGTAGAGCTCGAGGTAGTCCAGCGCCTGCAAGAGCTGGTAACTGAACTCCGTGTAGGAGATGCCCTCCTGGCTCTCCAGCCGGCGCGCCACCGACTCCTTGCGGATCATCTGGTTGACCCGGAAGTGCTTGCCGATGTCGCGCAAGAAGTCCAGCGCCGACATCGGAGCGGTCCAGTCGAGGTTGTCGACGAGGATCGCGGGATGCGCGGCTGCCGGGTCAGTGCCGTCGAAGTCGAGGAACGGCCGAACGAGCGCCTTGATCCGGGCGACGTTGGCGGCGGCCTCTTCCTTGGTCTTGAGCACCCGCTCGGCGGTGGGGCGCGGGTCGCCGACGAGACCCGTCGAGCCTCCCACCAGGCAGATGACGCGGTGGCCGGCCCGCTGTAGCCGACGCAGGAGGACGAGCTGGACGAGGTTGCCGAAGTGCAGCGACGGCGCTGTCGGGTCGAACCCGCAATAGGCCGTGATCGGTCCGCTCGCGAGGGCTTCGCGCAGCGCGGTTTCGTCGGTGGTCTGCGCCACCGAGCCGCGCCACTGCAGCTCGTCGAGGATGTCGCTCACGGGGGTGGGTTCCCTTCGGTCCGGGTTGAGTCTGGCTGGGTCAAGCCTGCCGTATGCCGTCCGCCCCTCGCGAACAGGTATCGCCCGCCGGTATGCCGCGCCCGCGCCGGCACGTGCGCGACCGTCGGACCGACCTGCGTGAGCACAAAGACCGGGATCTCCCGGGTGGTCCGTTGGGCGTAACGCTCGAAGTTGGGCCAAGTAGCGAGCATCTCGGCCCAGAGTTGGGCACGCTCGGAACCCGTGACCCGCCGCGCGCTCATGGGCGTGTCCCGGCCGCTTCGGGTGACGACGGCGCGGCCTGCCGCAGTCAGGTTGGCGACCCAAGCGGGCGTCGCGGGACCACCCCAGTTCGAGCCGGCGACGAGCCATCCGTCGTCGTGCGGGACGGCGAGCAACGGCACCCTCCTGACGAGCCCGGTGCGCCGGCCGACGACGGTGAGCGTGATCCACGGCAGCCCAGACATCGACAGCACGCCGGCTCGCCCATGGGTGGCGGCGAACAACGCCTTGTCGAGCCCCAGCACCACCGGGGCGAGGCGCGGCAACCAGGGCTGGGCGCCGAGCCGGATCGCCAGGGCGCGCATCGGGTTCACCACTCGAGACTAAGGCGCGCCGCGCGCCGGCTGCAGACCCGCAGACCTGCAGACCTGCAGACCTGCAGACCAAAGGAAACGCGCTGGCGTCGGGAACCACCGACTGGTGGGATGAGCCGATGGAACCGCTGCACGACGACGAAGCCGACACGGGCTTGGAGGTCGTGCTCGACCTGCTCCGAAGCCAGGCGCCCCACCTGGCGGCGCTCTCCCTCGCGCGAATGACCGGCACCGCCGGCAACACCGGGTCGGACAACGTGCTGTATCGGCTCGGAACGGAGTTGGTTGTGCGACTGCCTCGCACCCCGTCAGCCGCCGCGAGCCTGCGCACCGAAACGCGGCTGCTCCCCCACCTTGCTGGGCGGCTCCCAGTCGCACTTCCCGAACTGGTCCACCTCGGTTCCGCGAGCGCGCGCTACCCCCACCCCTGGGCGGTGCTGCGATGGTTGCCCGGACGGGACGCCTGGGCCGATCGGGCAACGCTTGACGATCCACACGGCTTCCGGCTTGCGGAGGACCTCGCGGCAGTGGTGGACGCCGTCGGGAAGGTGCCGCGGGCGGCATACGGGGACATCGTCGAGGTCCGCCCCCCTGGGCGACGTGGCGGCGGGCTCGCCCCGCTGACCGAGGACATCGACGAGTGGTTGGGTGAGGCGCACGGCCTCGTCGACGAGCGCGGCGTCCGCGCGTCGTGGCAGGAGTCGTTGTCCGCGCGGGAGTGGGACGGTGACGCCGTCCTCTGCCACGGCGATCTGATCCCGGGCAACCTTCTCGTGCAAGGCAATCGGCTCACCGCGGTGATCGACTGGGGCGGTGCGGGGGCGGGCGACCCCGCGCTCGATCTCGTCCCTGCCTGGGCTGTTCTCGGTCCGCAGGGGCGCGAGCGCTTCCGGGACGGCGTTGCAGCGGACGATGACTCGTGGCTGCGGGCACGCGGCTACGCCCTGCAACAGGCGGTGGCCGGCGTCATCTATTACACGCCGCGGCGGCATCCGCTGGCCGATGTCATGCGCCGCACGCTGCACGCGATCCTGCGCTGATGTCGATCGGCCCCCGCGTCAGGGGCGCCGTCTCGGCTTGCCGGGGCGATAGGCCGACACCGTGGGTTCGCCGTCGATCCAGAACCGCCAGGGGTATGCCGTCCCGTCACCCCCAGGGCCACTGACCCCGACGCGGGGTCCCGTGCGGATGCGGGCCGGGTCTGGCGCCTCAGCCGCTGCCTGCACCCTCACCGGGCTGTCGGGCTCGAAGGTCAGCGTGCCGTTGACTTCCCCGGTCAGCCCGAGCGCTGACGCGAGCCGAGCCGGGCCACGGGCGAGATCCCTTGTCGCACAAGCCTCCCCGCGCCGGGTTCGGGCGATCTCCTCTCCGTCAACAACCTCGCCGGCGCGCATGAGGACCGCCGAAGCCTGGCCGTCCGGTCCACACACCAGGTTGGCGCACCAGTGCATGCCGTAGGTGAAATAGACGTACAAGCCTCCCGGGGCTCCGAACATCACCGTCGTGCGAGGTGTCTCACCTCGGAAGGCATGCGATCCCGGGTCTCCGACCCCGGCATACGCCTCGACCTCAGTGAGCCGAATCGTCACGCCGCCGTGCGAGATTCGCGCGCCGAGCAGGTCGACGGCCACGTCGAGCACGGGCCGGTCGTAGAAGCCACTGGGCAGGCGGGACACGCCGACAGTCTCGCGCAGCCGCGCGGCATACTCTCCGGTATGCCGTCCACCGCCACCACGGGCCAGGTCACCCTGCGCTTCCTCGCCGCACCGACTGACGCGGGCCAAGGCGGGTCGGTGAGCGGAGGTCGGATCCTCGAATGGATCGACAAGGCCGGGTTCGCTTGTGCCGCAGGCTGGTCGGGGCGCTATTGCGTGACGGCATACGTGGGGAACATTGACTTCCACCGGCCGGTGCAGGTGGGAGACCTGGTGGAGGTGTCGGCGCAACTGGTCCTCACTGGGCGTTCGAGCATGACGATCGTCGTGGACGTGTCGTCGGGGAACCCGCGCGGCGGGCAGGTGGAGCACGCGTTCGAGTGTCGGATGGTGTTCGTGGCCGTCGACGACGAGGGGCGGACGGTTGACGTGGCCCAATGGGACCCGCCCGGCGCGGTGCTGCGTGCTGCTCAGGCCGAGGCGCGGCGGCGGATCGACCTGCGCGAGCGGGTCAAGTCACTCGTGGCTGCGCAGGACTGGGAGGGAGCGACGCTGGCTCACGGGGCGACGCTGCGCTTCCTCGCCGCTCCGACCGACGTTAACTGGGGCGGCAAGGTGCATGGCGGGATCCTCATGCGCTGGCTGGATGAGACCGGCTACGTGTGCGCCTCGGGATGGAGCCAGACCCACGTGGTGTCGCGGTTCTCCGGCGGGGTGTCGTTCCTGCGGCCCATCCGGATCGGCGATGTCGTCGAGATCCAGTCACGGCTGGTGCACACGGGGCGGACCTCGATGCATGTCGCGCTGCGGGTGTTGGCCGGCAGCCCCCGCACCGGTGAGCTGGCCCTGGCGACCCAGTGCACGAGCGTCTATGTCGCGCTGGATGCCGATGGGCGGCCATACCCCGTGCCCACGTGGACGCCGACGGCGGCAGTCGACCTGGCCGCTCAGGAGCGAGCCCTGGAGTTCATGGCGCTGCGGGCCGACCCCGCCTTCCACAGCACCCCTCGCAGCTAGCCCTGACCCACCCCGGAGATAGCGCTCGCACGGTCATCTTCCCGGCCCCCAGCCTCGTTTCGACCCGGAGATAGCGCTCGCACGGTCATCTTTCCGGCCCACCGAGCTCCAACAGCGGGTCGAGGTATTTCGCTATCACCTGACGATGGCGGAATACCTCGACCCGGCAAAGGGGGGCGGGCGACGGCAATGGGTCAGGCGGGAGCGGCGAACGCTCGGGCGGAGGCGACGGCAGCCTGGGCTTCGGCGAGTTGCTCGCCCACGCGGACCGGGGCGGTGCCCCCACGAGC
>Ga0209718_1003693_pt1 | contig 13419 bp, 9 predicted proteins | sample AD_JPNAS1_MetaG_FD_184420 | JGI IMG/M metagenome (GOLD analysis project Ga0209718, IMG submission 184420) | Active sludge microbial communities of municipal wastewater-treating anaerobic digesters from Japan - AD_JPNAS1_MetaG (SPAdes) (version 2) | ecosystem: Engineered > Bioreactor > Anaerobic >... | reverse complement strand
TGGTCGACGACGCCATGGCGCGTGGTTTTGCCGCCTTCACCAAGTGGATCAAAACCAATCGTCGCACGGTGGAATTCAGCGCCATCGGCTTGATCCTCGCGGGTGCTGGTTATGCCGCCTGGGATTGGTATTCCAACAAATCCCGTGAAGAGGCATCGGCCGCATTGATGCTCGCCACCGCGAATGCCGCGGGTGTCGTTGAAGAAAAAAAGGATGATAAAGAGAAGCCGGCCGCTGATTCCGCCGACAACAAACGGGTGGATTCTCGCCCTCATTTCGATTCGTATCAGGCGCTTCAGGATGAAGCCTTGCGCACGTATCGCGTGGCCGCGGACGGCAACAGCCGTTCGGGAGCTGGAATCCTTGCGCGTTTGGGGGAAGCGGGGGTGTTGCTCGAACGCCATGACTTCGATGGTGCGATTCAAGCGGTCAACGCGGTGCTGGCCACCGATCTCGCCAAGGCGGATGAATCCGTTCGCATGGCGGCCCACGAGCGGTTGGGAATGGCTCTCGAAGGAAAAGGGGATGAAGCGGGAGCGCTCGCGGCGTATGCCACGCTTGCGGACTCGAACCTCGACATCTACAAAAACTACGGCTTGTACCACCAAGCTCGTCTTTCTTACGAAAAAGGCAAAAAGGACGAAGCCAAAGACAAGCTGCACAAGCTCAAGGAACGTCTCAAGGGCGTGGACAACAAAAATCCAGCGGGAAATCGCTATCTTCTCGCGCAGGTGGACGCCTTATTGCGGTCCGTCGATCCTACTGCGGAGTCGTTGACACCTCCTGCTCCTGGTGGCGAACTCACGCCCGAGCAATTGATACAACTGCAGAAAGAACTCGAGAAAATGCGTCAAAACCCGCCCGACCTCGAGGAAAATGCGCCTACCGAGCCGTCTTCGGATACTCCCGCGGCTTCGGGGTCCGCACCGCCGCCCCCCGCAGCATCGGCACCCGCTCCAGCGGCCTCGGCACCCACGCCCGCATCATCCGGAGGCAATTGAGCGTGCTCAACCCACGCCCCATTCTACTTCCGTTTTGGCTCGCTGTCGGCCTCTGTACTTCTTGTGATGCCGCCAGGCAAGGCGCGAACCCAGAAGTTCCCCTGTGGGAAAACCGTCCGGGCATGGCGCTGACGCTTGTTTCTCAATCCCAGCTTACGTTTGAAGGCCGCAACTTCGACGAAGCCTACGAGCATGGGCGTCCCACCCTGGATCCATCGATGCGCAGGGTATTTGTAGGCTCTTCGGATCATGGGCTGTATGCCCTCCGAGCGCACGATGGCACGGTACTTTGGCGATTCGAAACCATGGGTGCCGTGCAATGCGAGCCGCTCTATGACCCTTCGGATGATTCCGTCTATTTCGGTTCGAACGATGGGGCGTTGTACAAGGTATCTGCCCAGAACGGCAAGCTGCAGTGGCGATTCATGTCCGCTTCGGAGGTGCAAAGAAAACCTGTTTTACATCAAGGAAAGCTCTATTTTTCCAATGCAAACGATACGCTCGTAGCCTTGGACCCTAAAACGGGGCAGATGATCTGGAACTATCATCGTGCTCCCGTGGGTGGAATGTCGGTGGCCGGCTACGCGGGTCCGGCGGTGCTGGACAATCGGGTGTTCGTAGCTTTTTCGGACGGTCACGTGATGGCTTTCGATGCCAACGATGGTTCTTCGCTTTGGCAACCCGTGGATTTGGCTGCCGAATTGGAGCAAATCCAGGGCTATCAGGTGCCGAAATACTTTGATGCGGATACCACACCGCTGACGTTTCGGATTTCCACCGGTCCGGTGGTAGCCGTGGCCACGTACGCGGGTGGATTGTATGTTCTCGATGCGGAAACGGGCGCCCAGGCCTGGTCCAATGACAGGGTGGTGGGCGTGACGGATTTGATGATGTGGACGCAGCCTGCGCATCCGCCGCGCGACGGTGGGCCGACCATCCCGGCACGGCGATTGTTGTTGGCTTCGACGGGCACCTCGGGACTTTGGGCTTTGGATCCGGAAGATGGGCAGGAGGTTTGGCGATTGGCGCTTCCCGCGGGGGGAGTCTCGGCGCCGGCCTCGATCGCGGGGGCCATCATGGTCACCACGACGCGTTATGGCATTTTCCTGATTTCACCGCTGAATGGCAAGGTGATCGACGGCATTGATTTGGGGATGACCTTCTCGATGGCGCCTGCAGCCTACGGAAATCGAGCCTTCGTGCTATCCGATGGTGGGGCGTGGTTATCGCTGCATGTATCTCCGCCGTTACGGTCGGGCGGATGATCTAACCCTTGGTAAATACAAACAAATTTTAATCGGTGCTCCGTTGTGACGGCTGATCGCGGGCCATGGGGGCAAGGCGGGAGCAGGCACAATACCTCACGACGGAGACGTCGTGGAGCAGGAGGTTGCGAGGAGGCGTGGCGGTAACTTACTAAAAAAGCTTTGAAAATTGAGATGTTGCCTACGCGGGGCCAGGGTCGACGACGGTGAGTCGATTCAAGGGATGGCGGAATGACAGCGCGTGCAGCTTATGGATGGCACGGCATCGAAAACGGCATGAAATACGGTTTTTTGCGTCGGATCCGGTGGAAGCCCAGACAATTCCTCACGCTCATGCTGTCGCTACGGAGTCGATCGGGAGCACGGTCGTGGGTGGCATCATGGCGCGGTGATCGTGCGAGGTCTGAAGACGCTCGATAGCGGGAGGGCATGGTGGGAGTAGGTTGCGTTGACGAAGGCGCTGGCACCTGTGGGCAGGGGTTGATGGATCGTGATGCAGATGCATTGGCGGAGGTAAGATGCGCACAGAGCGAAGCTTGGTTTGGGGTTGGGCCTGGGTGGGGTTGATAGGATTTCGTGAGAGAGAGGCGTAGAAGCCGGGGAATTTCGAATATACAAAAGTCGCATAAGATACATTATGTCAACTAACGAGATCGCAGGGGCAGGAAAGCGGATGATGCACCCCCGGTCCCGAACGATGACGAATGCCCCAGGCGGTGGTCGGCATCGCCCTCGACCCTATCGATGGCTATCCTTGAACCTCGACCATGAACATGGCCGCTGGCGTCGGCAGACAACGTTGCCCGCGCGATGGTTTTCCCCCTACCCGTCCAGAATCGGTAACAAGCCGCGGCCTCGCACCGGACAACTCGCGACCACACCTCGCCTCTGCCGTGGTGGATAAATCAAAACGTACCCTATGGCTATGCTCTGGTTGAAACCTGGCGTCCGACGTCGCCGAGCATGCGCTGACATCCTTCCCACCAAGCCGCGCGGTTCCGGCCCGAGATCGCCGAGCATAATTGCCTCCGCGCTGACATCTGCCCTTGCCTGGAAACGCTCTTGGTCCGGAAACGACTGTGGCTTGTCACGGGCATCGTGGCCGAGCGAAAGAAACTCTGCGGTTTTTTCGGCAGATGCGACGAAATGATCTTCGGAGCATGGATTCACGACGTCAGCCACCGGGTGTCGGCTGGTCCAAAAACTCGATGAACTCTTCGAGACGACTCAAATCCGGCACCACTTGGCGTCCGTCTTCCATTTCCTGGATCAGTCGCAACCGACGCAATCGCGCCATCACCTGCTCCACCACCTGACCATCGACCCCCACCTGCTCACCCAACTCCTGGCCCGTCGAGCGAAGCACCATTCCCTGGTCGGTCGCCTCACCATAATCCTCCGCGTGACGAACCAGCGCGAGCAACACCCGCGCTTTGGGGTCCCGATGCATCAGGATTTCGATCAAAGCATCCGCGGAATCCAATCGCTTCGCCAACTTTTTTATGAGGCGAAGCGCGATCTCGGCATTCTTCTTCACCATCACTTCCAACGTTTGTGCATCGATGACCAGGCAGCGGGCGGGACCTTCTGCCACCGTGGCTGTTGCGGTTCTTGGTTTCGCATTCAAGATGGCCATCTCTCCCAAAAACTCGCCAGCTCCCACAAACGCAAGAGGTTTGTCCTCGCGTCCCACTCGTTTGGTGAGGCGAATTACGCCGGATTGAACGACGAACATCTCGTTTCCGGGTTGCCCTTCCTGAAACAAAACGAACCCCTCTTCGAACTCCCGTCCGAATTTTTCAAATAGCGTATCGCTCATTGGATAGAGCATACCCATTTGGCAGCCATCGGCCAAAGTCCCGTGCCTTCCGGTCTTGCTGGACTTCTCGTCGCGCTGGGGAACACAAAGGTGTGCCAACCTAGTAATATCCTTATAATTCAATAGGTTACTATTAAGTTTTCAAGTGTTTAAGGAAGATATATTTGATGGGATGAGCTTCCACGAAACGCAGGTTTGCGTGCGTGAGAACCCTGAGGTGTCACTTCATGAAACCTGGTTATGTGATGGAATTTATAGGTAATTTATCGAGGATGGAAGGACTGCGGAAAAGATGAGGGCATCGGGGAACGGATCACATATCGAATCCGCCCATACCACCCATGCCGCCCATTCCTCCCATACCACCCATGCCGCCCATTCCTCCCATACCACCGGCGCCGCCAGCATCCTTGACGGGCTTCTTCGGCTTTTCAGCAATGGCGGCCTCGGTGACGAGCATGAGTCCCGCTACGCTTGCCGCGTTTTCGAGGGCGGATCGAACGACCTTGGCCGGATCCAGTACGCCTGCTTCGAGCAAGTTCTCGAAAACCTCTGTCGCGGCGTTGAAACCGAACGCATCTTTGCCCTCGGCTACCTTCGACAGCACCACCGCTCCTTCGACCCCCGCATTGGTCGCAATCTGGCGCAGAGGTTCCTCGATGGCGCGCCGAATGATAGCCACACCATGGCGTCGCTCATCGTTGAAATTCAAGGTATCGAGAGCCGTTCGGGCGCGAACCAGCGCAACGCCGCCGCCCGGTACGATTCCCTCTTCGACCGCGGCCCGGGTCGCATTGAGCGCGTCTTCCACACGGGCCTTCTTCTCTTTCATTTCCGTTTCCGTATGGGCACCCACACGCACGACGGCCACACCGCCTGCGAGCTTGGCAAGGCGCTCCTGGAGCTTTTCACGGTCATAATCGCTCGTGGTATCTTCGATCTGCTTGCGAATGGCTTCGGTGCGTCCCTTGATTTCTTTCTTGTCGCCGTAGCCTTCCACGATGGTGGTGTTGTCCTTGTCGACAACGATTCGCTTGGCACGGCCCAGATCACGAACGGTGGCTTTCTCGAGCTTGAGGCCGAGGTCTTCCATGAACGGGTTGGCACCGGTCAAGATCGCGATATCCTTGAGCATTTCCTTGCGTCGGTCGCCGAATCCGGGAGCCTTGACGGCACAGACCTTGACCGTGCCGCGGAGCTTGTTGACCACCAAGGTCGCAAGCGCTTCGTTTTCGATATCCTCGGCGAGAATCAGCAACGGTCGCCCTTCTCGAACCACCGCCTCCAGCAACGGAAGCAGGTCGTTCATATTGGAGATCTTCTTTTCGTGGACGAGCACATAAGCTTCTTCCAGCACCGCCTCCATTTTCTCCGCATCCGTTACGAAGTAGGGCGATACATAGCCGCGATCGAACTGCATACCTTCGACGACATCGAGTTCGGTTTCGGTTCCCTTGTTCTCCTCGACCGTGATCACGCCTTCTTTGCCAACCTTTTCCATGGCGTCGGCGATGGTGGTGCCGATGGTGGTGTCGCCATTGGCGGAAATGGTGGCGACTTGTGCGATCTGATTGCGGTCTTTGGTGGCATGGGACATGCCCTTGACGGCATCGACTACCTTTTCTACGGCCGCATCGATCCCTCGCTTGAGGTCCATAGGATTGACGCCAGCCTCGACGAGCTTGATGCCTTCGACGAAGATTGCCTGGGCGAGGACCGTGGCGGTGGTGGTGCCATCGCCTGCCTTGTCGGAAGTCTTGCTGGCGACTTCACGAACCATCTGGGCGCCCATATTCTCGAACTTGTCACCGAACTCGATCTCCTTGGCGACCGTCACTCCATCCTTGGTGATAACGGGAGAACCCCAGGATTTTTCGAGAACGACATTGCGTCCACGAGGGCCCAACGTCACTTTAACCGTATTGGCAAGACCGTCGACGCCACGAAGCATGGCGGCACGAGCCGCGCGGTTGTACTTGATTTCCTTGGCTGCCATTGCTGTATCTCCTCACCCTCAGCGGCTTACAACCGCAAGAATATCTTCTTCACGCACGATGACATGCTCGATGCCCTCGAGCTTGATCTCCGTTCCGGACCATTTGCCGATCAGCACACGGTCGCCCTGCTTCACCTCGATGGGGCGGATTTTCCCATCCTTGAGCGCCTTTCCGGGACCGACAGCGATAACCTCGGCTTCCACTGGCTTTTCTTTGGCGGTATCGGGGATGATGATGCCACCCTTGGTCTTTTCCTCTTGTTCCACACGCTTGATAACGACGCGGTCTCCCAAAGGCCTCAATTTCATAGCGTGAACCTCCGATGGGGAACCCTAGGTCGGTGTTGCCAACCGCTGGGTTCTTCTTGTTAGCACTCGAATGTCCTGGCTGCTAATCTGCCAAGCGGCCGCAAGATAAGGCTCCCTGCCCACGGGTCAAGGGCGAAATTATTTCTTCCGCAAAATATATTTTTCTTGACTCCACAAATCTCGCCGCTAAGATTCCCATCCCGTTACGGATGCCTGGTGCATCCTTGCTTTGTCCTTATTTCAATGATCTCACTGGGGGATCGTTCAATGGTAGGACAGCAGATTCTGGCTCTGCATATCGGGGTTCGAATCCCTGTCCCCCAGCTACCGCCTTCGCGGTTCAACATATCCTCGAACCTGGCCCCATCGTCTAGTGGTTAGGACATCGGCCTCTCACGCCGGTAACCGGGGTTCAAGTCCCCGTGGGGTCGCCACAAACGCCTGTAATCACAGGCGTTTTTCTTTAATGGCTCCGATTTCTCTCAACCCCATCGGCATCGCCCACAGCCCTTTCCACACCTCTCACGAGGTCCCTCGCCACGGTGCCCCCGCCACCATCGAAATCTTCCCTGCCTACCGCAACGCCCTCGATGGAATCGACTCCTGCTCTCATATCTGGATCATCGGCTTCTTTCACAACGCCGCCCGCGACCTACTCCAAGCCCGACCTCGAAAATCTTCCCCCTCATCTCCACCCCGCGGCGTGTTCAGCATGCGATCGCCCGTCCGACCCAACCCCCTGGGCCTGACCTGCGCTCGACTTCTCGAACGTCAAGGCTCAACCCTGCTGCTCGACCGACTCGACTTTCAGGACAAAACACCCGTCGTGGACATCAAACCCTACAGCCCAGGCTGGGACCTCATCCTGTCCGCCTCCGGCATCCACCGCTACGACCCGTCGCGTTACTCCGAGGAAGAATTGCTCCTTGCCTTGCAACACGACGCCGCCAATGCACTCGGCCCCAGCCATCCCTCCCCTGCCCGCTCGGCCATCATCCAAGCCCTCGCTTCGCTGATCCTGCATCATGTCGATATTCGTTCCCCCTCTACCCATTTCGCCATCCCAATCCCCGATGAACGCGTCGATCTTCTCATGGGAAGCACCGCCGCTTCTTTCGGAAACCAGCGCCTGCACATCCTTTCTTTGCCCGACTCGGTCCTGCTACGCTCCTGGACACCACGGATTGCTTTCGACGTATCCATCTGCTCGGGGAGCCCCCAGCTACTACCGCTGTCCCCGCCCGGATGATGAGCCGCGCTCGAGCAGCAGGTACTGCAAGGTATCCGTAGAGCGAACGAGCCGCGTGGGATGAAACTTCGCCCGTACGGCTTCCGATCGACAAAGCCGTACTTCCACGGAACGACCCAAGCCGCACGATTGCCACGCATCCAAACCCGATTCTCCTCGAGCAAGAAGCACCAAAAGATGCGTGACTCCTCGCGCATCCAACATCTCGGCCGTGACACGCTTGCTCGTATGCCCCCCCGGCAACGCCGCAACCTGCGGATCCGTTACACCCGCCAAATCAAATACCGAACCTCGATGGGCCACGCCTACCCACCCGACATCCAAACAAGCAACCACATCATCCGGCCGTAGCTGTCCACGCAGTTGTTCGATCAACACCATTCGGTCCCTGACCACGTGATGGGCACCAACTCCCACTGTCGCATACACGAACGCTTGGCCCATCATGCAAACCAGAGCACGCGCAATCGTCGAGGCGACATGGGCCACCGAGGCGAGATGCGCGAACACGATCGCCAACGCGGGCAAGACAGGAACGAATAGCCGTGACAAAGGCATCCAATCTCCCCCCACCAAAACACAACAGACCGTATGAACTAGCCAGCCAGCCAACAGCCAGGCGGGCCAGCCACGTAACTTTCGAAATGCCCAGGGAGCCATGCATGAAAGCGGCGGGCCAGCAATCAACCAGGTGGCGAGGGCATAGCGAATTCCATGAGTAATATCCGAGGGTTTCGCGCGCAAGGCCAACGGCGCCACCGCGTCGAACATCTTCCATCGAATCAACATGACGAGAAGAAAAGGAACCATCACCAGCGACCCATGAATCAACAAGGAGCGAACGCTTCGAACTGTTCTTTGCTGATGAAAACGCTCGTCCAACCAGGCGCTTCCAAGCCCAAGCGTAAGCGCGAATGGCAGCAATTCTGGGCGCAACAGACACGACACGCCGACGAGCACACTCGCGGTTTTCCTTTTGTCTCTATCACCCATCACCGCAGCCACGGTCACAAGACATAAGGCAAGCGACGTTTCCATTCCCGCGCTTGCCCAAGCCCCAACGGCCGGCGTGCCGAAGGCCACTACCCACGACAAATGCCCCAGCGACCATCGGGGGCCCACCACGCGCGCCAAATGCATTCCAAGAAAACACGAGGTTCCGAGCCACCCGATCATCCCCACCCATCGAGCCACGGCGAATAATCGAAGCGGGTCCGATCCGAAGCAACAAAGAAGATAAGGCCATACCAAAGGCGTCACGCCATCCGTCAAGGGCCCCGACCCATTGAATCGATGACCTACCCCTTGCGCAAGATGCGAAGCGTAACGCGCGCTTATCAAAGCGTCATCCACGGTGAAGCCAACCAAGGCGAACGCCACACCGCAAGCAAGGCTCAATCCGAGCAGCGAAGCCCAAAACCGCTGCATCGAGCGCATCTCCCCCGGCTAGCGCCTCTTTGTCTCGGTGTCCAGTCCTTGACGGAACGATCCGAAAAGTTCGCCCGTTGCGAACAGCATCCTACGATGAGCACAACACATGCGTGCTTTTCAGATCGTAATCGATCGGCGGTCCACCCATTCCGCCTCACGGATGTTTTCGAACCTGCGCGGCGTCCTCGATGTGCTCGTCGATGGAACCAACGTCACCGCCAGGATCGGGCAAGATCACGCCATACCCCTGTTGCGAGATCTTGCTTACGCCGCGGCGGACTTGGCAATCCATCGACACACAAGAGCCACCGTGCGCTTCTATGACCAACGAGATGCGTGGGCTCTTGGGCTGGAACGTGTCGACAACGATGTGCTCGTCACTGTCTTCCAAGCTGGAGAACACCCTCATGTCGTCGTTCAAGAACGACGCGTTTTAGGGATTTCATTGCTCCGCGGAATCATGAACGCCATCGAAAGCGTGCTAGATCAAGAAAAAGACAAAACGGAACCACTTTTCAGAGACCTCGATGCAGCACGGCGTTTTCTCGAATCGTTGCGATGGCAGACCTCTTCACGCTCGATCGAAATCGTCGACGTGGTGGTCGAAGCGCAAAGCGATGCTGCCGTATCTTTTTCGACAGAGTTTTCGCTGCGGGTCTACGACGACGAACCCGTGCTCGATAACGTCGAACGGAATGAACTTCATTCCCTTCTGTTCACTGGCCCTTTCCACGTTCGTATCGGTGATGTGCGACGTGATTTCGGAAACGTTCACCCGTTTTTGATTGCGGAATGTCTCCTGCGCGAAGCTGTCATGGTGCTTCAAGCATGGGAATCAGGGTCCGCTTTTAATCATCGTCGACAAGTATCCGACATTCTCATCGGCATCCGATTGACGACACAAGGAATCCTATCCTTGACGTTGGGAGGGGCTTCATCCGCAGGTTTTCATGGCACCTTGACCTTCCCTTCCATTTCGGTCGTTTCCTTTGTCGAAGCGACTCTTGCGTTTTCTCGCGGCCTGGTTCGTCCATTGCTCCGGCACGACCGCTCCCAACGAAGCAATCTTCGGATGCGTGTTTTCCGCGAAGATGTGCGTTCTCTGTCTACGGCGCTGCGAGAAGTCGTTCGGCAAGATGCGAAACTCAATCGATCCCCAGAAAGCTACCGCGCCTTCGCGGCTTCTGTTGCCACACGCCCAGCCTCGAACCATTCCTGGGGACACGGACGTCTTCGTTTTCATGCGAACTGGCAAGCCGCCGTACCGGGTGTCGACCTGCAATCCGTGTTTCTATTCGGAGACCGACTCGTCGCCGCCGGATCTCGAGAACTGGCGTCCATCGACAAACAAAGCGGAAGAATTCTTTGGCGAGTTCCCATCGAACGAGGCGTTTCCGTCGCTGCTCCTCACGGTATCGTCCGCCTGTCGCCTCGTGGCTTCATGCACTTCCATGACCTAACGACGGGCGAAATCTCGATGGTGGTGCGTCTTGCCGCACGAAACGGAGGCTTACCCGCCGGAGCCATCGTCAACGTACCCGGTCTGCCCAGATTACTCATCGTCAGCGAAGGAGAAAAACACATCACCGCGGTTGATTATGTATCCGGTGAAGTGAGGTGGCGCCACACCCTGGGTAGAGGACGCTCGATCAAAGTGCGCCGAGCAGGGAAACTGCTCGTGGTCACATCGTCGGACCAGACTTTGACTGCTCTCGACGTATCCACGGGCGAGACGGTATGGCGCGTTCGAGATAAACTGCGTTTCACAAGGCCCGTTTCCTATGACCGAAACGATCTATTTGCCGTTTCGGGTGATGGCGCGCTCGTTCAAAGCGGAATCGAAAAGCTGCACGCTTTCGATCCTTGGACAGGAGAAACCAAGTGGATTCAATGCCTTGACGCCGGGATCCGCTCGATGGGAGCGCCATTGACCACTGACGAACTCGTCGTTGTAGCCCTCCATCATCGTCGTGGGTTGGGCCTATGCGCCTTCGATCGCAACGATGGCGAACCTCGATGGCGGCTCGAACCAGGTTTTGCGCCTACCATTTCCGCGTGGCTCCTGGTCGATGATCTCATCGCCATCAATTGCGAAAACGGGATGATGCTCGGTCTGGATTGGCGGACGGGAACCATCCGGTGGCGACACACCACGGAATCCCCTCCGGATGGTGATGCGCCTCGAAATCTCGATCCCGTCCTGCGATCTGGCGCGCTGTTTCTACCACAACGAAATGTGATCGTCGTTCGCCCGACCGATGGTGAGAGACTGGGCGAAGTCGAAGCGGATCTCGTTCCCGACCTCATCCGGGTGGACGATGCGTGCAATGTGGTCGTCGTTGAAGAAAGTGGCCACGTTGCGGCCTTCTCTGCCGGCGCCCGTCTCACGCTGATCAAAAACTAATCCCCTATCCTACGATGAACTCTCCTCCATCGATATGAATGACATTGCCGGTAATCCAATAGGTTTCCGGTACACAAAGAGCTACCACGGCCTTTGCTACATCCTGTGGTTGGGTCAACCTGCCATGAGGATTTTTTCGTAACGCAATCTCGATCATTCGTTCATGGTCCGGAATTTTTTTGAGCGCGGGAGTGTCCGTAACGCCCGCACACAACGCATTCACGGTGATGCGTAGAGGGGCGAGTTCGACAGCGAGTTGCCGCACATGAGCTTCAAGAGCCGTTTTTGCCGCACTGACGGCACCATACCCTTTCCAAACGGTATTGGCCCCGGTGCTGGTCATGGCATAGATCCGTCCTCCTTCCACCATCATTTCCCGTTCGATCAAAGCTTGTGTCCATAAAACGAGGGAGTGAGCCATGACCAAGCTGGTCATTTCGATTTGACGGAGAGACAGACGGTTTTGAGGATCATCGGAAAGGTGAGGAAGTAAGGCCCCAAACGCAAGTGAATGAAATAACACAGTAAATTTGGGTATCCTGTCGAAGCGGCTCCAGCGCTTGGTCACTTCATCGAGCACTTCGTTTCGTTTGGATTCGTCGGCAGCATTGGTGTTGAACATCCAAGCGTGACGGTGGACGGAACGAACGTTTGCGGCAACCTCATCGGCACCCTGCAGGGTGGCGCGACGGTCCAAGTGAACGCCTACGATATGGAAACCAGCTTTTGCGAGCGCGAAGCTGGTTGCGGCGCCAAAACCGCTCGAGGCACCAAGTACAAGAGCCCAAGGGTCTTGGGAAGAGGTAGGTTCGCCGTTCATGGCGACAACATGAGTTGCGCTTTGCTTCGCACGAAGCCAGCAAGCTCGGAAAAAGGAATATCCACGGGGCACCGCTGTCGAAGGGTCGACAATTGCTCTTCCGATAGGTTGGCCATGGCATCCGCGGCCACATCGAAATCAGGCATGGATCGCGAAGCGGAGAGCACGAAAGCCATCATACCTCGATAAGCGCTTCTTGAAGCGACCGTGTGCTGCGTCTGGTACCAATCGCATCTTCCGCAACCAATGCATGCGGACAGACGAGGGATTAGATCTCGTTCGGAAATCGTCAGGGGCATGAGCCGGTCATTGGCATAATGACGAGTGAATTCGACCAGGCCATCACGATTCGGTAATAGGATGCGACGGAGCAGGGTTCGCACGAGGGACCATGCCAACAACCAACCGGCGTGAAGAAGGGAAGTCACGCTTGCATTGTAAGCTACACGGCCGCAAGCGTCGATGCTGGAGGCATGGTGGATGCGGCGGATGTGAAAACGCAATTCAAAGCGTGACAATCGAAAAACACGCGAGTAATCGGAAGTTGTGGTGAAGACTTTTTGGTAGACGATGGGTTGATGATCATGCGCGTTGCAATATTCATTGATGGAAAAAATTTTTACGCGGGTTGGAAAGATCGGGCAGGGGGGAGGCGAATCGATTTTGGGGCGATGGCGCGGTGGATCGTCAAACGTGCCGAGGGGCATGCGCTTTGGGGGGCGCATTATTATACGGGCGTGGAGACCGGACCCGCTTCCGGTTCCGAAAGTCAGGCAAAGCTCAACGGATTTCTCGACATGCTCGAGATGCAGCCTGGATTTTTCGTGGAACGTTTTCCCCGCAAAGCCAATACTTTTCAGTGTGTGGTGTGCGGAAGCGAAAATCGATACACCCAGGAGAAGGAAGTCGATACCACGATGGTGGCGGATATGCTTCGCTACGCGGCGGTTGGGGCCTACGACATCCTCGTGCTGTTATCGGGGGACGCGGACTATGCCCCGGCGATGGAAGGCGTGCGTGCCATTGGAAAGCAAGCCTACGTCGCCACGTGGGGAGGAGCTGGGCTGGCGTCGAGGATACGAAGAGCTGCTTTCGATCATATCGATTTGCTCGAAGGTTTATCGA
>Ga0209718_1003691_pt1 | contig 13426 bp, 17 predicted proteins | sample AD_JPNAS1_MetaG_FD_184420 | JGI IMG/M metagenome (GOLD analysis project Ga0209718, IMG submission 184420) | Active sludge microbial communities of municipal wastewater-treating anaerobic digesters from Japan - AD_JPNAS1_MetaG (SPAdes) (version 2) | ecosystem: Engineered > Bioreactor > Anaerobic... | reverse complement strand
TAGAATAATCCTTTTCTTATTTACCAAAGAACATTTCGAGGGCAATGCCTAGTAAGAGCAGGAATTGCGAGGTGGAGACGGTTAGCAGTATCTTCATATTCGTCTCCACTCTCGCCATTCTGGTTACTAGTGACTTGCTGCTGTCACCATTGCCATAGATCTCCTCGTGAACCGAATCGATTTTTTCTTTGATCTCAGGTTTGCACTGGCAATCCATGTTGGTTCCTTGTTTCAGAGTGTAGTTGCGAAGAGCAGTGATCTTATACTCCCGCTGGGATATCCTTGAGCAGGTAGATCTTGTTGGAGGTCACTCCGGAGAATTCGGTGGAGATGACTACATTGAAGAGGCCGTCAGCCTCTCCCGACCAGTCGACTGTCCAGCGGAGTCCCGTGAAGATCACCACCCGATCCAGTTCCTTGGAAGCCACCACGATGGTGGTATCCTTGCTCATGAACAGGGTACTCTCCAGGAAGTTCTTCTGCTTTGTAGAGAGTCCGGAAATGTTGAGTTCGACCGTGCTGGTGCGTTTGCCCGGGATGGTATAATTGCGGGTCTTGAGCTTGGTCAGCTTGGAGTCCGTCTTGCCGGGCTTCTCGGCCAGTTCGCCCAGCAGATCGAAGTTGGTGGTAAGCTCCGTCTTGACCGAGCCTTGAGTGGCATACAGCGTTTCTATGGCTAATTGGTCGTAGGTGCCGATCCCGAAGTAAACGAGATCGGCAACCAACACGTCCATCAGCTTGCTGAAGCCAAGATCAGCTTCGGTCATATTGGAGGGGTAGGTGGGCTGTGAGATGGGATTGGGCATCAGAACACCCCTTTGATCGCCTTGCCGATGCTAAAGAGCCATTTGCGGTTGTGGAACACGTATTCGATGGCTCCTCCGATAGTGCCGAAGACCTTGAGGATAACATTGGTCTGCTTGGCCGGGAGGGACTTGGTAGCCCGCTCCACCGCCAGTTGCTTCTTAGCATAGTCGTCCAGGTCCTTGGTGGCAGGGTTGATCTTGATATCCTGGATGATGTCCAGGATGATGGCCAGAGCCGAGTTGACCTTGGCCTTGTCGATCAGCTTCCCGGTGGTTCTGGAGATGATCCAGACTACCAGAGCCGAGATCAGACCCAGGAAAAACTCCTGATTGGCGAAGATGAAGTCCATAGAGATACTCCTTTATCTTGGTTATTGCTTAGGTAGTGAGTTTGAACACTTTCACGAAGCCGGAGATGTAGGTGATGCCGGGCCGGATACGGATGTACCAGTGGTACTTCCAATCGCTTCCGTGGTGTTCGACTTTGAGTTCGGCATCAGTGCGATAGCCGACGATGATGAACTTGGGCAGACCGCCGATGATGTAATCGGCATCCATGAGACGTGGCTTTACAGGGATACCCGCAAAAGAAACGTTGCCGCCTTCCAGCAGCAGACGATCTCCGGCTCCGGTCTCACGCTTGGCGAGTTCAGCACGGATACGGATCAAGTCTTTGTGAGCTACGTAGAACTTGAAGTTTTCTTGCTCTTCCAGCATCTCGTCAGTGAATGCCAGCAGAGCGGCTTCGAAGCGCTTAGCCCAGTCGGTGTAGGTGGTCTTGGAGAGGTTGGTGACGTCGGTGGCGGTGGTGGCGAGTTTGATCACTCCATCCAGAGCCTTGATCTTGGCAGTAGCTGAGGCTCGATCACCCTTGAAGAGCAGCAAGCGGATGGCTTTCTCTGTCTTCTTGGCTATGTGGTTCTCCACATATGCTCCGAAGGCATCCTCACCATACTTATCCTTGTAGAACTCGACCACATCCCTACCTAAGGTGAACTCAGCATTGAGTATCCCGGTGGGTACGGAGAGATCGGCTGTACTCACGTTTTGAGCGGTCAGAGCGCCATCGAGGGAGTTCTTGAAGACCAGGTCATCGATCAGGCCAACGTCGATCTTCTCGTCCTTGAGCAGGGGCAGAACCGAGATATCCGAGAGGGTGTCACCCGGCTGGCTGCCTATCACCTCATCGATAAACAGGGAGGTGGTATTGGCGGTCAGGATGTTCATGGCTTTGCCGGAGTCCACGTCGGAGATGCCTTTGTAGATCTCACGATGGCTTGCTTTGACCATGATCTTGTTGCCGTCAATGCTGACTTCACGGTCAGTGGTTTGCTGATTGCTGTCCGGCTCTCCGGGTATAGACTTGGAGATAGCTCTGCTCATAGTTACAGAGAGGTCTTTGAGGCTCTTCTCGATGCTGTGGATGGCATCGCCCAGCTGGAGGTTGGGGTTACCTTTCTCCAGTTCACTGATCTTCTCAGTGATGGCAGAGATGCCCTTCTGCAGCTCGGAGTTGTTGTTGTGCTCCGCTACCTTACGAAGCGAATTCAACTCGTTCTTGATCTCGGCAAGACTCGCTTCCGCACTGCGGTAGTCATCGGCTCGTCCATAGATGGAGACTCCATTGAACTCGCCTTTCTCGACCTTCTGCCAAAGCTCAGAGTTGAGGTCTTCGCACTTGAGTACTTGCACCCAAGAGCCGACTTTAGCATCGGGAAAATGCTCTCTGTCGCTGGTCTTGAGAATGTAGTTCTCCACTACGGTAAACTCCGGTACGGGCTGCATGTTGTGGTTCACATCGCACTTGCCGACTAAGCCGTGCTTGGCGAAGTGATCACAGGACTTCTGAATCTCTTCCCGGGTGTAATAGTCACCCTGGGAATCGTGGATGTTGGGTTCCATCAGAGTGACGTAAAGCCGTCCTTGAGTGCCACTCGTTTCACTCTTGAACTTGGTGGAGTTGATCTTGTGTTCAAAGCTTCTGCCTGAGGCATTCTTGACCACAAAGCCCTTCTGATTGGCGGGAGTCATCTCATCGAACAGAAGCGAGACTAGCTCGACTTCCACATTGCGGAGTTCTCCCTTGAGAATGGTGCGTTTACGATTCACGCTACCTCCTTGTTGTTGATTGTCAGTTATGTAGTTGTGCATAGTTATTGCGCTCCGAAGCCTACAGGTTCCTGTTCTGCATGAAGAGCTGTTCATCAGCGGTCTGCAGAACTTCAGTGAGGTTTCCAAAGTTGAAGTCTTCCGGCTTCACGTTCCAGCCGAAGTCGAAGTTGAACTCGTTCGCCAGAGCCAAAGCTAGGCGATTCTGTAGAGGTCTGACCACGAACTGGTAGAACATCAGCATATCGCTACTATTATCGCCACCAAGCTGCCCAGGGATAAGCTGTGAGACAATCCTGGCAGGAACTCTATGATAGGCGAGGATGCCTTCCCGGAGGTCTTTCTTGAGTCCGAGGAATCCGCCTTCCCGGTCTTGCTGACGCAGTGGTTCGAGGCGTATCTTCACGTCCCGGCTTTCACTCTCGATCAGCACTGTGGAGTGGCTTTTAGCATTGCCTTTAACCTCGGTTAAGGCTTTCTCAATCTCGGTATAGGCATCGGTCAGAACCTCATTGCCCTGATCATCGGTGACGGTTCCGTCTCTGAGCGTACCACCTTCCACGATCACGAAATAGTCGATCATCAGGCCGTTCTTGAAGTTATTGTAGTCGAAAGTCTTGATCTCACCCAAGATCTCGATGTTGATGGCAATGGGCAGACAGGCCAGGCCCCAAGCGTTTGATCTATGTGTGGACTTCTTCACATGAATGATATCCTCGTAAGCGAAGTCCTTCTTCTGGTTGTTCTTGACTTGGATGTAGTTGGGTTTGAAGAAGCCAAACTCGTCATAGTTCTCCACGATCTGCACTTCAGAGGGAAGCATTCGCTCCAGTCCCATCCACTGACCCTGAGCGTTACGCATCTTGATCAGGAAGCCATTACCACATGCCAGATAAAACTTCATCAGTTCTGCCAGGATGGTGGTCTGGTCTTCACAGGCAGGGAACTCGGCCTCATCCATCCATGCCTTAACCTGGCTATTCTTGCAGTCGAACTGCATGACAGTTGCCATAGTCAGGGCATCGATGCAGCCGGAGTGATACTCATCTGTATCCAGGAGATTGAGGAGATTGCTCATCGAATAGGGCTGAGAGACTACTTTCTTGGTCTCGGCTGCTTTACTAACCAGTTGCTTGCCGATCCGCTGATACTTGGATAGATCTATGGGTACAGGCTTATACTTTGTTTCCAGGAGATCACTGGCTGAGCTGATCGCCAGGTTGTAGGCACCAATACGCATCACTCTCACGAAGATGCTCCCGTTCCTGCTTTGAGCAGGTCGATCTTGGCGATCCTGACCAGTCTGGTGCCGTCGATGCGGCTGGTATAATACTCGATACTGGGCAGGTCCCGGTTCATCAGCTTCTGAAAGTAAGACCGGAACTTCTCCTTGAGTGAGTATAGTTCTGTATCAGGATCGGATACGTTCTGAGCATTGACGATTAGGAAAACCGTCCAGGCGATATCGGTGTCCAAATACTGCCGGGAGGTACCATGCTTGCCTGTCTCTGAATCGAGGATCAGGATAGCGCAAGGCAGGTTCTTGGGGATGTTGTCCTTGTTGTATAGGGTCTCTGCCACTCCAGCAAGATTAAGAGCTTCGGAAATGCGGCTGCGTTCGGCTTGGTACTTCTCAAGTGCGGTCACAGGCTCACCTCGATATCGTTCAACTGCTGATAGATCCACTGCTCCCGGTTGGCGATCACCTGAGCAAAAACATTACGGGCAGCAATGCCTTCCCGCTTGATCTTGCCCCGGATGAGATAGGCGATCTCGGCTACGGTCAGAACTTTACCTGTCTCTTTATCAGTCCAAGACAGATGCTTGCGTTCGACCCAAGCTATAAGTGGAGCGATCGGAGTCCAGGAAGGCACTTTACCGCCCAAAACGAAAGGCTCATGCTTCACGTTAGATCCTACTCTCAGAATCATGGCTGTATCAGTGGTCTGGAGCAGATAGCCGGTATTGCCATAGAAGTCGCCCTTGTCATAGATCTGCTGTGCCAAAATCTCCCTGCGGGAGTCAGCATCGATCACTGATCCGATAAGATGCAGACGACTCTCCAGGGCGGAATAGATAGCCCGATAGATCTCGATCATCAACTCATCCGGAGATGTTACATCACGATCTGGCATCAGATCACTCCAACCCGGATAGCACGAGGCTGTCTGGGCTTGAGTTCACTCAGTCGATCCATACCTGCAGGATTGAGATAGGCTTGCAGGATGGTCAGTGCTCTCAGTTCCAGATTGGCTTTGAATGCGTCAATTTCGCTCCCTGTGAGCAATTCGGTGGCAGACTGGTCTAATCCTACGGTCTTGACTATTCCCTCGCCCAGGGTCTTCAAATTGAGAAACTCACAAGTACTGTGCAGCATCAGAAAACAGAACCCAAAACGAAAAGAAACCAGGAAAGGCTCCTCTTCCGGCATATCTTCGTGAGTTGCCCGATCGTAGTGCTCCTGCAGAACCAGTGTGTGGATCATTTCCAGAACCAAGCCCTGATGCTCCTTGAAGATACCATTGTTGGACATCTCCTTGGGTAGGTTGAGGATAGCGAGCATGGCATCGATCTCGACCGGAATAGGTATCACTTGCCCTTCCTCATCATCTCGGAAAGCTCAATTGCTCTCATTCCCACTTGCTTCGCCCATTTAGAGGCTAACATGCCATTGGCAGCCCGTTCCCAGTCTCCGGCACCGATATAAGCCAGTGTGTTGTTGAAGCCCAGTAGACCCTTGATGCCCAGGTTGAAGCACATATTCAGCAGTACCGACTGGCGAACCTCATCGAGCTTAGTGTAAATCTCGGGTATCTCATCGATCAGCCACTGCTCGCAGTCTTGGATATCTCTCTCCAGCATTGCATACGCCTCTTTCTGGGATATCCCTCGGTCATCGAGATTGCGGCCAATACCGATGGTTAGTTTACCTGCGGTACAGCGGTATGGTTTCAGTCTCAGACCTTCGTGTCTGACTAACTGAGCTTTGATTCGGTTCGTCAATGCTTCGGTCATGTAATCTCCTTGTTCCAGATGTGATCATTGATCCAGAGCCAGGAAAGCTATATCACGTATGCTGACAAATTAGGATGTGCAATGATGATAATGAATTTGATGTAATCTGATTATCTGCGTTGAGTTCATATAAATGTGCTTCAACAGAGGCGATTTTCATTGACAGATTCATCACTGATAATCTAATGAGCTTTCATAGTTGTTTTCCCATTATTCAAAGGATTAGAGGCACAGTCCCCTTTGGATTATTGAGATAATTACGTCACTGAGATGCCATAAGTAAACTCCTATAAGGAACATAAATGAAGAAGTTTTATTCTCAAAACAGCCTGCCTTTTCTTCAGGCTCAGATACTAGAGAAAGTCTATCTCGACGTTGCTTCAAACAAAAAGACGTGCATGGGCGACATTGCTGCATTAACTGATTACAAAGAGAACAGCAGAATATTGATGAATGCTATCCAAACGCTTCAAGACAAAAACTTTATTAATGGGGATATCGTTAACGGCTTCTCGATCCCCAATGACCGCCTAGAGTTTTTCCAGTATGTGATCACTAGATTAGACATAACAAAAAAACACTATTCTGATGAGTTGAAGTTGTTCCCCAACGCATATCCATCAGGCTTAGAAAGATTTGCTGAGAACCAGAAAGTAGAGGACATAAATCGATATGGATTTGTACACAGATGGTACGACTATCTTGAGGATTTTCCATATCAGTTAATCGAAGATAAGATAAAAGAATACAAGTTGGGAAAGAAATCGCTCATTGTTGATCCTTTCTGTGGAAGTGGAACTACTCTCATATCAGCTAACTTGTTCAAATGCAATTCAGTGGGCTTTGATGTTAATCCATTAATGACGTTTGTTTCAATGGTAAAGACGACCTTTGATATTGACCTTGATAAACTAGCTCAGTCTATTAGAAAGATCAGTAAAGAGTTTTTGAGTATAATCCACGATATGAAGCATCCAATTCCCCAAGGATCTTTCATTTACAAAATGCCCATAAAAGAACTGAATCAGTGGCTAAGTCCAGTTTTACAAAGAGAAGTGGCTCTTTTACAAGAGTCTATTATGAAGATCAAAATGGTTAATATACGGAATCTGTTATTATTAGCCATGTCTAAGTCATGTTTCGAAGCATCGTATGTCTCCCTGTGCCCAGGAACTACATTTTATCCGTTCAGAGAAAAACCTGACTTCTGGAAAACATTTATCAATAAAGTGTACATGATGTACTATGACATAAAAGCGGTGCAACAGCATAACTCATACGGTAAAACAACGCTCATAAATGACTCATGTCTGAATTCAAGTAAATATCTCAAGAAGAATTCGATAGATTTTATTATAACATCACCACCCTATCCAAATGATCTTGAATACACGAGACAGACTAGGCTTGAGCTCTATTTGCTCGACTATGTAAACAACATGGATGATGTTCAAAAGATCAAGAGAAAAATGACCAAAGGTAGCACTAAGCTAATCTTTAAGGAGAGCGACTCCGAGAAATTCATCGCATCAGACAATACTATAAGAAGCATATCCGATGCAATTTACGAGATGACTAAGGATAAAAACTGGGGATTTGATTATCCAAGAATGATAAGAGAGTATTTTGGAGACATGTACTTATGCCTAAGGGAGTATTACATGCTCATGAAAGAAGGATCGCATTTTCTATTAGTTGTTGGAGATCAGACTATAAAGGGCGTTTTTGTCCCTGTCTGTGATATCTTGATCAAGTTGGCTTATGAAATCGGGTATAAAAACTGCAGAAAAGAACTTTTCAGGATTCGTAGAAGCACTGGACATGACATTCCATTACCAGAAGAAATCATAATCTTGGAGAAGTAATATGGCAAAAGTGCAGCTAGAAGCATTCGGTGTCCCTTTTAATTCTGAAGAGGCTAAGTTAAAGTTCCGAAATCAAATATATAATTGCCCTTTCGATACCAGAAGGTTAGATGTATGCGATAAACCAAACAATAACGCCAACAAATACGGGAATTGTTCAGTACGTACAGGTGACCAACAGAGAATCATATGCCCAAGAAGATTTTACGAAAACGATTACCGTGTCATTAAAGATATTAAAGAGTTTGTTTGGGGTAATAACGAAGCAATAGACTGCTATGCTGAGTTCAGGTTAGAGAAACAAGTTGAGAATGATAGATTTCACTATGGTAATCTTGACTGGTTGTTGGTTAATCAAAATGACCCTACTGATTTTTGTGCTATAGAGGTTCAAACAGATTGTACCACAGGAACTGGTGGCATCGCTCAAGGCATAAATGATCTACTTAGTAATAATTTGAGATCGAATTATAACTTTGGATTAAACACGCTTGCGTCATTCAAAGGGTTTCTTCCTCAGTTCATCTTCAAGGGTCAATTATTTGATGACTGGAAAAAGCCATACATTGCGGTAATGCAAGATGAGTTATGGGCGAAATTCATAAGCAAATTTAGAATCAGATTTGGTGAGATAACTGAGTATAGCACAGAGACTTTTGTTTTCTTTATCTACTCCTTGAAGTATGACGAAGCAAGGAATGTGTATTTTTTGGGCGATTTAAAAATGTATTCATCAAGGTGGATTGATCTGTTATTGTCGTTTTCAGTTGAAAGCCAGTTACTGATTGGATATAATCTTATGTGCGAGAAAATTGCACAACGGAAATCGACTACAAACCCCGTATTAACGATCGATCAAACACCTTGATATTGTGTTTGATTAATAACTGATTTAGCTAACTGTAATAGGTGCGAGAATGGTGAGTACATCCATCGATGTGGTTTTTAAATCGATTCTTATGCAGGTTGTCCGCACTTTACAACGAGATAGGATTCCCTTTGGGGCTACAAGACTCATAAAGTTAGTCTACTTAGTTGAGTTGGAGTATTACAGGTGCTATCAGAATAGGATTACTGGAGTCGACTGGGTTTATTACAAGTTTGGTCCTTATGTTATGAATTATCCTGAATATTTTCAGCATGGGCTAGAAAGGCTTATAGATGAAGATAATGATTATCATCTGATCACACTTTCATACGACACGACTAATGAAGAGTATAATAAGACAGCGCAAAGGATTGTAGAGAGAGTTGTAAAAGAGTTTGGAGATCTTAAATTGAACGATTTATTGGATTATGTCTATTATAATACAGAGCCAATGATGGCCGTAGAGAACAGAGGTGACATAATCGATTTTACGATTGTTCCAACAAAACAAGACACTCGCACCATCGAGCCTAAGATAAGTGAATATAAATATAATAAGTTATTAAACGAATTGCGGACAAGGGCACATCATGCTATTGAGTTGTAAGGGCGTCCCAAGATTCACTCATGATGCATTTGAGGTTTTTGATCCTAATGGAGTCTATAAATGGTTTGCCGAAGAAGGTATTACAAATGGACAGATTTGTGAAGCACCCGCATGGTATGAAAAGAATAGTAGATGGTATTTGAAATCCGCAGTGTTCGACCCATCTAATGAGGTCGATTCGATGTGGTTTGCTCGTGATTATCCCCATAATGGCCGCCAACCTATTGCAGATACCTATGTTCAAAAATTCTTTCAGCTCGAAAAAGGGGAGAATTTGATAGCCACTCACGGAAAGAAAAGACTTGTTATACTTGTGAGGTATATCGAATCGCCTTGGTTTAATACGGTTTATCCAAAAAAATCGTGGCTGTGTATACCACTTTTCTCTTATAAAGGCAGGCATAGTCAGAGATTGGTGCTAGAAGATCAGAAGTTTAACTCATCAGATCGAGTATATTTGCCTCCAGCAAAAGGTCCCGATGCTCCTGGTATAAGCTATGAAAGCGCGGCTCACATTCTATCAATGCAACTGATTGAAGAAAAGTACATTACTCCCATCATGAAGAAGAACACCAATAATAACTTGGATCAAGGAATTGGTGTATCAGAATTTGCCCTTAAGATAATCATGTTTCACTTGTTTAATGGCACATCACTCATTAGCAACGTTCTTGGGCAATTAGAACACCAAACCGCTTATGAGTTAGTGAAAGAACATGTGTCAAATGCCATCGATAGTGCTTTCAAGCGTAATTCGTGATACAATGGAACAAACCCAAGTTCACATAACACTTGACATTTGATTGCATCATCCTAGTATTGTTGTAGTCGTCCTGCACTTCCAATGAAACGGCGGGAACGGGGTATGCACTCCGGAAACGCCTACTGGGTTCATCTCTGAGTCGTATTCAATTTGATCGTCTTTGATCCAAGGTGCGAGTGCTTTGATGTATTCTCGGGCATCATCCAGGCTGTTGGACTTGGTATCCAGAGCCATGAGATTATCCATCACTTCCAACGCATCATTTAGTGGGTATGTTTTATCCTGGGCTGCCAGTGCCCGGCAGATATCACTGGTGCGGTCATCCAGGATCACCACGAGCTTGTAGTATCTGGCTTTGGCTTTCTTGTATCCCTGCAGTCTTCCGAACTCCCGTATTCTCAGAGCGGTGTGCTCTGCCAATCCTTGCCAGTAGTTGGATGATCGGTTGGCGAGATCACTGAACTGGTCTTTGAGGGTATCGGCAAGCGTCTCTTTGGTATATCCTTGCTGGATTGCGTTTGATAGTACATCGGCAAAGTTTTGGCGAACATCAGCTTCGAAGTGGTTACCGATCCAGAACAGCTGTTGCTTCTGGATGGTGGATGATAGATGCTGATCTTCAATGCCCCAGAGCCCGATGCTGGTTTTGGTGGGGGCTTGCACTTGCGTGTCCTTCAGTCCAAGCCGCACACAGCGGTCTATTATCGCTTTAGTGGGCTCATTAACCAGTGCTGCGAAGTCATCTCCCAACTGGGTATTGATGATGTCTATAAGCTTATCTATGGAGTCCTTGTTGATCTTCTCAGCTCTTGGCATGTCACTCAACATCTGGATGGCAAGTCGAGTCGCATCTCTGATCTCTGTCTTCCAGGCATTATTGAGGACCCGGTAATACTCAAGCATGAGCTTATCGTAGTAGTTCATTAGAACCTGAAGCTCCGAACTTTGACTCTATTCCTGCCGATATCGTATTCGGAGAACCGTTCCAGACAGCCCGCCAGAGCATCGCAGCCATCGATGTAGCCATCAGGATAGGTGAGGAACTGACTGATGAGAGTGGGAGTATCCTGTCCCTCCGGAAAGAGTACCTTGGCCGTCTCTATGATAGTTTCGGTTCTCTCGATGCGGAGGTTCTTGTTGTCTTTGTTATCGATACGCTTGATTCTGTGACTAATTGGTGGCAGATGATTGTCAGTTGCCCACCTGTCGAAGTCAGCCAGGATGCGAGCTTGACCGTATGTAGTTTCACAGGCTGCTCGGGCTTTCACTCGGTATATTCGATCCAATTCTTGATTGGCATCATAGTAGTATCTGAAGAACTTGGTATTCTCAGTCTGCCGTATCCAGACGTGGATCACATAGAAACGATTACCATCATAGCCTATGGAGATGACAGCCTTGTAACAGCCCTTCTCTCCCCAAGCAGGATCAGCATAGAGCCAGACCCGTTTCATTTGAGATGGCTCAGGCAGGGTTCTGTACTTGGTGAACCAGTGATTCTTGAAGATGTTCCCTTCAATAACAGGCTGACCTAACATCTCTCTCTGATAACCGGTATGACCGAACTTGGCTCGCAGGTTGGGAAGAGTTGCAGTGGGGTATTGCTCCTCCCAGATGGAGTTGCCCTGTATATCTTCGAGAGAGAAGCGCAAAATCGCTTTTTGGTGCGTTTTCAGAACCGACTGGTATCCCAAGTCCAAATCCGGATTATCGGCCAGTAAATCGCCTAATATGAGCTCCTGAAACTGGCAGATGGAGTAATTGGGATGCACCAGGTTACCGAGCCAGACGATCTTGCCATTTCCCTCGGGTGCCAGTGCCCCGGCAAGCTCCTGGGTGATCTTCTCCATACGTCTCTTTCCGATGGACTGGTTACCCATGTTCTCTTCTTTATCGATATCATCGCAGACTATCAGTCCGGGACGTTTCGCAGTCTTGGGATTAATCGTTCCTCTATGGCTCTGCTTGATTGAACGCGCTCTGATTCTGGCTTTATTCTTGAGATAGAAGTCCAGATCGAAGGCATCCACTGGCTGCAACTCCGGATAGTCCATAGTGAGCCGCTTATTGTTCTGCAGTTCATGTAAGGTGAAGGCTGTGCGTTCCTGTGCCAGATCTACGTCTGCGGCAGTATGGATTACGTAACGTTCACCTTTGATGATTCTCCAGATCGGATAGACGACTCCCATAAGTACCGTTTTGCCCAGCCCACGAAAACCTGTGATTCCGATGATGCCTGAGCCCTTATCAGTCTCATCGAACATGGTCTCATGTGATGGGCAAAAAGGTAGTGGGAAGATATGCGGGAAATAGGTATGGCAGAAGAACGAGAAAGCATCCCATCCTTCTCCGGTGGTTCGCCTGATCCTATCAGTCTTGGCTTCAGGATTATCGTCTATAAAAGGCAAGACGGAGATCGTTTTGGATGCGATCTCCGCCAGTGCCTTGTTATGCCGCTGAATGAACTTCTTAGGCATAACCGGGTAACCCCCCGACGCCCAGGGGGACGGGCGTCGGGGACCCGGAGGTCGGAGGACTGACCATGTCGGGCTGTTGGCTTGGAGGGTAGGTAGGGTCTGTAGGCTGGTCTGTAGGCATTGGCTTAGGCTTGGGAGGCCTTATGCAGGATGCAGGAAGGTTAACCATTTCTCACTCTCAGGTATTCTGCCAGATCGTGCAGAATGCTTTGGAACTGCTTAAGCAAGGTCTCATGCCCTTTCTCGATCATGAAGTCGGTCACCTGATCCAAGAAGCGCACGATGTAATCGTTCAACTCCTTGGATGGCTGCCGGTCTTTCTGATCCTGCTTCATCATGCTTACCAGGCTCTGGATGGCAGTATCGGCAGGGTTCTTGGCATATTCCCGGAGCGCTTGAATGAGTGCCTTCTTACGAGCAATGGCGATCTCGTGGTCGAGTTGGTTCTCTTCTTTGAAGAGCTCGTCCCACTTACCGCTCTTGATCCACTTGCGAACTGTGATATCGGAAACTCCGAAGATCATCGCCAGTTCCAGCGGATCGGTCTTGCCGTTCAAATAGGCTTCTTTGCAGTTGTCCCGCTTGATGCGGAACTCACGGCTGTTACTCATACTCTGGGCGTACCTTGTGCTTTAGCAGATAGAGGTTGAGGTCTTTACCGGAACAGCGCAGCTGTCCGTTTTCTTTAGTTCTGAAAGCAGGCAGAGGATCACCGATGTCACGTATCCAGCGGTAAACGCTGGAGCGGTCGACCTTGAGCATGTCGGCTATCTCATCGGTGCGGTAGGTGCGTTCATCATTGAAGATGCTCATCGTGTTCAGTTCCTCTGCAGTGTTGGTATTCATAGGTGCCATTATTCATTCTCCTGTGCTTTTATCAAATTGAGATGCATTACGCTGCCACTGTTTCTCACAG
>Ga0209718_1003685_pt1 | contig 13457 bp, 12 predicted proteins | sample AD_JPNAS1_MetaG_FD_184420 | JGI IMG/M metagenome (GOLD analysis project Ga0209718, IMG submission 184420) | Active sludge microbial communities of municipal wastewater-treating anaerobic digesters from Japan - AD_JPNAS1_MetaG (SPAdes) (version 2) | ecosystem: Engineered > Bioreactor > Anaerobic... | reverse complement strand
ACTCCATCGAGTCGCAAACGCTCCCGCGCTGCGACAAGCCTCACTGGTGACGAAACCGCCGGATGCGTGAACCGCACGTCCGGTGGTGTGGGAGCTGGGGGAGGGCAACCTCCCCTGGCTACCCGATCCCGAAAACATGGCGAAGGCCTCACGGCCTCCGCTACGGCGGGCAACACGCGTTCGCCCGGCTGAGAGCGCCGTTTGCGGTCCGGGTAGCGGAAGGCGTGCGCCTTTCGCTTCTGGTTTCGTGAGGCTTTGCTTCTCGCGTTGGGACGAATGCCTGTGTCGCAGACCGAAGGCCTCGCGGCCTCCACTACGGGCAACGAGGTCTGCGTGTTGTTTTCCCTAAGTAATTCGCTGTTTGGCCGCATGTGCGAGTTGGTACGCCTGATGCCGCAAGCGGCTGGACAAGCCCCGGAGCGTTTGGCCAACGTGGACCGTTTGTGCCCGCTTCCCGACTTTCCCATGAGCAACACCTCCACACCCACCAAACAAGGTAATCCCGCTGTCGTCGGCCTCGCCGGCTTCGGTCTCACTACGCTGATGCTTCAGTTCCACAATGTGGGCTGGGCCGGCCTCGGGCCCGTCATCTGGCTCGGCATCGTCTTCGGCGGCGCTGCACAGTTGATCGCCGGCCTCCAGGAAAAGGCGGCGGGCAACAATTTCGGCTACTGCGCCTTCACCTCCTACGGCGCCTTCTGGATCAGCCTCGCGTTGATGCTGCTCGGCAACCATTTCGGCATCTTCAAGGCCTCGCACCACGATGTTGGCTGGTTCCTCGTGGGCTGGACGCTTTTCACGGCGATCCTCTGGGTCGGCGCGCTGCGCATCCACGGCGCGATGGCGTGGACGTTTACGCTCCTGCTGGTCGGCTTTATCCTGCTCGATGTCGCGCATTTCTGCTCCGAAGAGCTGGCCCCCACGGTCACCAAGATTGCGGGCTACGAGCTGATGGCCTGCGCGCTGGCCGCCTGGTATATGATGGGCCGCATCATCATCAACGACACCTACGGCCGCGAGGTGCTTCCCGCCGGCCAGCCCTGGATCAAGGGCTGAGCCCCACGCACTCCGCCTCCGTTTTCTCTGCCAATGCCGGCGACCTCCTGCGGCCGCCGGCTTTTTTGTACCCCCGCGCCGGAGCAGGCGGCCCGTTTCAAAAGATTGCGCCTCCTGTCCGCCGGAAAGGCCGTCTGGCCAGACGCGCCTGCTTTTGCCTGCGAGAACCGCCGGAGGAGCTGCTTTTCGGTCCGACACCGTGCTTTCCCCGCCCGTTCTCACAAAATCAGGGACTTACGCAGCCATTTTCAGCCTGTCCCTGCTACGAGCCCTGCTACGAGCCTTTAATGGGCTGCCCCCCATTTGGTCTTCACGGCCTGCCAAACTCGATCTCGGTAAGCCAATACCCATTGTGAGGCGTGCGTGCCACAACAAGGCTTACACCTTCAGAGATGCCTTGGGCAGAGACGGAAAAATAGCACCACCCGATTTCATTCTCTTTCCGGCTCGGCCAGTCGAGCATGTGCTGCTCCAGCGATACCGCCAAGGAATCTGGCTCAGCGGTGCCGATGATGGAGCCCCACGCCTCCTTCAATCTTTTTACTGAGAAGTTTTCCTGGAGCTTGGGCGACAGGTAGGCATGTGCTTTCTTGAATTTTCGTTCGACGAGCAAGGCGCAGAACTCTTCTGCGTGCATGCAATACGGCGGATCGTCGAAATTGGAGTCGATCTCCCCATCGCGTGGCAGCGGGGCATTCTTCATGCCCGAATGCTTCCCGATCATCTCCTCAGCAAGTTTGGCGGTCGCATTCCGACCAGCGTGACCATCGGTCTCATCGGATATCCTCACGATCTCGCGATACCAAGCTACTGCCTCTTCATATTGTTCGAGGCTGAGTAGCGCATTGCACTTCCAATTCACGATGGTCGCATAATTTGGGTCGTAGGGCTTCATCAACAGCAGCGCCATGTCGAAGTACGCTACGGCGGCGAGCGACTGCTTGTGCTTGGTTTCGCTGGAGCCAGATGCGCCGTTCGCCAATCGGTTTGCTTTCGCGATCAACAAGGATGCTCCGTTGAAGCGATACTGGTATGGGATTCGGGCCAGATCTATAGCGGTCATGATGGCGGCTCTTTGGGCTGAGCGAGTTTTGGGAGACCGTCCCTATGGCGGACTTACCTCAAATATGACGTCTCGGGCCTTATTTTGAGGCCTCTTCGTAGTCGAAGTCGCGCATTTTAAATGTCATCGGAACTGCTGAGCGTGTGCATACTGGTTCCCCGTCCTTGCGTGCAGGTTTGAATTTCCATTGTTTGATCGCGATTAGTGCATTTTCTGAAAAGGCAGGATGGGTTGATTCTTCTACCACGGGATCGACTACGTTGCCTTGCCTATCGACTGTAAACCGTACGAGCACCACCCCGCCGGTCTGGGTTAATCGCATGACCATGGGATATTCTGGTTCGACTGCGTGAATGACTATCGGGCCGTGTGTAGTTTGCTCGCTAGATGGGGTTTTGGGTGAAATATACTCGATGTATAATTCAGTATCTTGGGTTGATAGTGCATAGTTGAAGGCCTCTGTGTCGGAATACCCTTCGTCTAGCTTATGGAGTACGGCGATACTCTTTGCATGGAAAGGCATTCGCTCGAGTGCGAGTGCAAGAAGCCGTCGCGTCTCTTCGATATCTGATTGATTGGCCTTGTTTACCCGAGTCTTGGCATTGATGAGCGCGAGGATGAAAGGGGCCTCGGCATGGCCGCTCTCGATTGCCAGTTCAAGCCAGTGGCGTGCCATGGTTATGGACATGGGATCTTCGATAAATGCGCGGTTCGGTGCAATAAAGCTCGCCGCCATATCGACGAGGCTTTGGGTGTGCTCATTCTGGGCGGCGGTTTGAAACCAGTCTCTGGCTAAGGTAGGGAGCTCCTTTTTCTTGCGGCTGAGTTCTGAAAGCCTTCGCCCCAGTCGGTTTTGCCCTTCAGGGGATTGTCCCGCAGCGGCTTTTTCTGCCCAGAAAAGCGCGAGACCCCGATTCCCTTTCTTTTCGGGAGTCAGGCCAGCTGCGTACATATCCGATAGGATAATTTGCGCTGGGCAATAGTTTGCCTGTGCCGCTCGCTCAATGAGCTCTTTGGCTTTGGCCAGATTAGCGGGGACGCCCGAGCCGGCAAAGTAGAGTAGGCCCAGATGTAGATTCGCTTCACGTGTCCCAAGGGCGATGGCTTGCTCGTAGTGAAGGCGGGCTTGCTCGTAACTCTGCGGCACGCCGCGCCCCTTCTCGTAAAGCTGTCCTAATTGCCAGTGTGCGAACCCATCGCCGAGTGTGGCGGCTTGTTGGTAATATATGGCCGCTTGCGCAGGGTCTGGTTGTTCCGCGTCATGGTTGTCGTAGTAGAGGGCGAGTTCCAGCATTGCCTCAGTGTCGCCGGCCTCTGCCGCGGCCTTTAATTCGGATAGATTATTTGCGTGTAGCAGCGCATTGCTGACAAATAACAAGCACAGGCAAATTAGATTCTGATAACGCATGGGGGGCGGGTTTTGGTATATGAGCTTTTAGGAGACTGTTCCTATTGGAGCGTAATTTGTCCGACCTCGCGCGGGCTGATGCATGCTGGGGCTGGCAACATGGCCGGTAGTGAAGGCTTTCGCGTATGCGCGGGGCAAGAGGCAAATGATTGAAGAGTGAAGGGTGAGAAGTGAAGGGTGAGATGGGGTGCAGGTGCGGTCAGGACATGGGTAACACTGGGTGAGTGTTGATGGGTGTGGAGGGGCTCGCGGCGGTCCGTGGTAGCGCAGACTTCCAGTCTGCTCCGGAATGCAGGCTGGAAGCCTGCGGTACTTCGAACCGGCGATGTGGGGGAGGGCTTCGCCGGAGGGCGCAGCAAGACTGCGTCCCTACAAATGCTTCTGCGGACGGTCCGCCGGGGGCAGGCGGCGTTTTGCGGAACACACGGGCGGGGCGCGGAAAATGGGATCGCGTCGGGCGGGTCTCGTTGGCTGCATGGCGGCGTTTCCCACACGCAGCCATCCCCTGAGTCCCCATGTATCATTTTGCCGTCAATGGAGTGCAGCAAGGGCCCGTCTCCGAGGCCGAGCTTTTCTCGAAAATCGCCCGTGGCGAGGTGTCGGCTTCGGATCTTTGCTGGAGCGTCGGGTGGCCGCAGTGGAGGCGCGTGGGCGAGGTGTTTCCTTCGAGCGCGGGGGCGGTGCCTCCGTTGTTGCCGCCGGAGCAGTCGCTACGCGCGGAGGTCGTGCCGGGCGGAAAGCCGAAGCGGTCGGGGCTGGCGGTGGTGAGTCTGGTCTGCGGCATCTGCACGCTCCTGCTCTTTCCGTTGTTTTTCCTCTTCATGATCCCGGCGATCGTGTGCGGGCATGTGGCACAGGCGCGGATCAAGCAGGCGAAGGGTGCGTTGATGGGCGGCGGCATGGCGCTGGCCGGATTGATCATGGGCTACTCGGGTATCGTGATGGTGCCTGTGGTGGGCCTGGTGGCGGCGGTGGCATTTCCCGCGTTTAACAAAGTGCGCGTTTCCTCGATCTCGAAGACGATGGACAACGATGCGCGGCAGATCGCAGGGGCGGCGCAGCAATATTTCCTGGAGTACGGAGTGGAGCGCGTGGGATTTTTCTACGATCCGGCGACGGGCGAGGTGGGCGGTCCGCTCGCGGTTTATGTGAAGCAGATCGGCAAGGGCTACACGCTGGTGCCCGAGGAGCTGACGCCGGGTGGGACTTTCGAGCTGGCGCATCCGAGCGTGCGGGGCGTCGGCATTTACGACATGGAGGGGCGCTTGATCGAGCCGCCGGCGGCTTGCGCGGAGGAGCAATGGGATGAGGTGCCGCGAGCCGTGGACGAGGCGGGCGCTGCGGAGTCGGCTGCGGCGGCTGAGCCTACGGAGTCGGAGCCTGAGGAATCGGGCGACCGTTGACAGAGGCGGGTGGCCTTGGTCGTTTGCCGGAGATGATGAGCCCCGAGGAACACCGGCGCATGGCCGGCTGCGAGGATACGCTGTGGCACTACGCGGCGCTGCACGGCAATGTGCGTCGCGCGCTGGTGCGTGCAGGGATGCTCGCGGAGGGGGAGCTGCTGGACGCAGGCTGCGGCACGGGTGGGCTTTTGCGTCGGTTGCGCGGGTGGTGGCCACAGGCGCGTGTGCGGGGCGTGGAGCTCTCGGCGTTTGCGGTCGGGCTGGCGCGCGAGCGGACGGATTGCACGATCGACGAAGGTTCGGTGCTGGCGCTGCCGTGCGCGGACGAGAGTCTGGACGCGATCACGTGCGTGGATGTGGTGTACCAGTTGCCCGATCCGGGGGCGGCGTATCGGGAGGCGGCGCGGTGTCTCCGGCCGGGCGGCGTGCTGGTGGTCAACGAGCCGGCGCATCGCTGGCTGTACTCGTATCACGATGTGAGCGTGGGTGGGCGGCAGCGGTTTGCGCGGAAGGAGCTGCTGGGGTTGTTGCGCGCGGCCGGGCTGGAGCCGGTGTATGCGACGAATTGGAATTTCCTGCCGCTGCCGTTGGTGTGGGTGCGGCGCAAGCTCCTGCCGGCGCCGGAGGGTAGCGATGTGGGCGAGTACTCGTGGTGGATCGCGCTGCCGATGCGCGCGATGATGGCGCTGGAGCGGCTGTGGCTTGATGCGGGCGGGCGATTCCCCTGCGGCGTGTCGGTCCTGGTGGCGGCGCGCAAGCCGCAGAGAAACTAGCGGTGCGCGGTCTGGTGCGCGTGGGCCTCGTGCCCGTCGGGCCGCGCTGGGAATCGGCGCGGAGAAAGCCAATCGGCGCGGCGGGAGACCGAGGGCGACTATTGGGTGGCGCGGGCCAACGTGGAGAATACGGACCGGGCCTCGGCCGCGTGGACTGACGCGGTCTGTGCGGTCGCGTTTGCCGAAGAAAAGGCAGGCGGAAGTGGGTCGGAGTCGGAGAAAATAAAGCGAAATGTTAAGCGATTATTATAATGCCGCTTACAATCGTTTTTGGGTCCTGTTGAGGGGCTTGGGCGGCGATTGAGCGACACGGCTATTTGTGAAGTTGCCGTAAAAGGTAGGGTCGGCTCACCAGCCTTTTGTCCCTCAAACATAGCCATCCGATGCGTGAATCTCCCTTTAGCTGCGGGTTTATAGAAACGTCCGGGCGTGTGCCTGCGGACGGGGACTTGATGCAGCGGCCCGCGACTCGGAGCCACTCGCCGGCATCCCGCGGAGCCTCGGAGGTGGAGCAACCCGGCAGAAAGACTTTGCTGGTTCTGATGTTTCACCGGGTGTGGCCGACGGGAGATGCGACGCCGCCGGATGAGTTGGCCACGCTGTTTGAAGATATCGCGGCCCGGCGTCACTGCGTGATGCCGGGCGAGCCGCTGCGCAGCGACCGGCTCAATGTCTGCCTGACGTTCGACGATGCCTATTTCGACTTTCATCACACGGTGCTGCCGTTGCTGCGGCGGTACGGGCTGCGCGCCTTGCTGGCGGTGCCCTCGGGCTTGATCCCGGAGGTGATGCACGCGCCCGCGGCGGAGCGCCTGGTGGCTGGGGGCGACGCGAGCAACCCGGAGTATGTCACGCCTGCGCTTTGCACCTGGCGGGAGTTGCAGGAGATCGCCGAGTCGGGGCTCGTGGAGATCGCGGCGCATGGGCGCACGCATCGCAGGCTGGATGCGGCGGACTGCGATTTGGAGCGCGAGATCATCTCGGATGGCGCGCTGCTGGCGCAGCGGCTGCGTGTGCCGGTGGAGAATTTTGTGTTTCCGTACGGGCAGTTTTCGCCGGAGGCGCTCGCCTGCGTGCGTGCAAACTACCGGCATGCGTTTCGAATCGGCAAGGCGTCGAACACGGGCTGGGACGAAGGGGTGTTGTACCGCATTGCTGGGCGGGGAGTCGGCGACCCGGACGCGTTTTTTTCGTCGGTCGCGCTGAGGCGGTGGCGGTGGCGCCGTTGGTGGAACCGTCTGCGCGGGCGTTGAGGATTTTGCATGAAAGTCTGCGATGATTCCGAAACCGGGGCGATGGCCGTGGTCGCACCCTCCGCGGGAGGGGGCGCTGCGACGGCGTCGGTGCGGGTGTTTGCGATCAATCTGCGCCGCTCGACCGAGCGGTGGGCGCGGTTGGAGCCGCAGTTGCGCAAGCTGGGGCTGCCGTGGGAGCGGTTTGAGGCGGTCGATGGACAGACGGCGGCCTTGACGGCGCCGCTGGGCGGATACGACCCGGGGCTGAACCGGCGCCAGTTTCACCGGCCGCTCTCCAAGGGGGAGATGGCCTGCTACGAGAGCCATCTCGGTGCGCTGCGGCGATTCCTCGCGACGCGCGCCGAGTACGCGCTGGTGCTGGAGGACGACGTGCTGCTGTTGCCGGAACTTGGCGACGCCGTGGCGGCGGCGTTGCGGTCCGCTGAGCCGTGGGACGTGGTGAAGCTTGGCTCGGTGAGCCCGAAGGCGGTGCGGCGTGAGCGACGGCTGGGGCGTTTCCGCTGGCGACAGTATTGGAAGGCGCCGATCTCGGGTTTCGCGCATCTGGTGAGCCGTGCCGGTGCGGCGCGTTTGCTGACGGCGCGGCACCGCTACGGGCGGCCCTTTGATGTGGATCTGCAGTATTGGTGGGAGGCCGGGCTGCGGATTCGCGGGATCGAGCCGTACCCGGTGATCCCGTGGGACAAGTCGGTGAGCGAAATCCGGGGTCGCGGCGGCAGGCCGCCGAGGCACGCGTGGTACTCGTCGATCGTGGCGCGCCTACGGTTTCAGATCCTGAACTGGAAACACTCGCGCCGGCCGGAGGTGGACTGCTGACGGCGCCGGTCGGGGTGTTGGATGAGCCTTGATCGAGACGGCGGCGTGTCGGCGTATGCGGATACGAACGAGCCCCGCCAGTACGGGGCCGACTTCGGCGGTACTGAAACGGGGCTCGGAGCGCTCGCCGGGCGGGCGAGTGGGCCGGGGGCCCGCCTCAGTCAGATGGACGGGCGGGCGCGCGGTCTGAGTTAACTTTTGTGACGGGCTTCGATCTCGCGGTTGATCTCGTCGATCTTGTCGTCTTCGAGCTCGTACTTGGAGATGACGAACATGGCCAGGCCGAGGAGGATGGCGGGCAACACGACGACGAGCCAGAGGATGCCCTGCTGGGCCGCGGCGGATTGCTCGGCTTTATGCGCGTCGAATTGCGTCATCGCGAGCACGATGCCGGGGATGATGCCGCCGAGGGCAAAGCCGGCTTTGAAGAAGATGCCGGTGAGGGCGTTGACGACGCCGGCGATGCGTTTGCCGGTTTTCCACTCGCCGTAGGAGATGACCTCGGGGACGAGGGCCCACATGTAGCCGGTGGCGACGATGATGCCGGTGGATTTCACGAACTGCGCGACGTAGACGAGCCAGAGCTGCGACTTGAGCGAGGGCACGGTCGAGATGACGTAGAGCATGGCCATGCCGATGATGGCGATGGTGAGGAAGACGTAGAACATGCGCTTCTTGCCGATGGCCCGTTTGATGGCGGGGACGAGCGGCATGAAGATGAAGGCGGGGATGGAGCCGAGGGCGTTGAAGACCGGCAGGGCGTGGGCCTGGCCGAGGTTATACTGCATGTAGTAAGCCGAGGCGGAGTTGCCTACGGCCATCATCGCAAAGGCGGTGATGAAGAAGAAGGCGAGGATGCGCAGCGGGCGGTTGCGGACGAATTCGGTGAACAGGTCGGAGTAGCTGACGGTGTGGCCCATGCTCTCGTCCATGACGACGCGCTCTTTGGTCTGCGTGAAGCAGTAGATCAGGAGGCCGAAGCCGACGAGCGCATACACGGACATGACCGCGAACCAGACGCCGGAGGCGGCGGGTTTCGACCAGTCGTTGTCGGGGGCGAAATGCTGGATCAACGCAGGCACGCCGAACTGGACGGCGAGGCCGCCGAGGTTGGCCATGAACATGCGCGTCGAGGTGAGCTTGGTGATCTCGTCGGTGTCGCGCGTGAGCGAGGCGTTGAGCGCGCCGTAGGGCACGTTGACGAGGGTGTAGCACAGCGAGAGCGTGACGTAGGTGACGTACGCGTACCAGAGCTGGCCGGAAAAGCCGTTCCAGAAGGAGAGGACGGCGAGGCCGCTGAGCGGGATGCCGCCGAGCACGAGGTAGGCGCGGTATTTGCCGAGCTTCGGGTTGCGCTTGTCGACAAAGGCCCCGACGAACGGATCCCAGATGACATCGACGAGTCGGACGACGCCAAACATGAAGGCGGCGGCGCCGGGGCTGATGCCAAAGACGTTGGTGTAGAAGAACAGCAGGTAGGTCGCGACCGTCTGGTAGATCAGGTTTTGGGCGAGGTCGCCGGCGCCGAACCCGATGCGGGCAAACGACGACAGTTTATAGAAGCCTTTGGCGGACGGAGCCGCCTGAGAATCAGAGCTCATGATTGGGGATAGTGATTAGATGAGGGGGCTTGGTTAATTCACGCGCGCCCGCGGGTTGCGAGCCCCGAAACGCGCGCGGCAGGTCGCGTGCAGCCTCCCGTGCCGGGTGAGGCGGGGGAGCGTGGCGTTTTCAATCAGCCACTTGCGTCTCCATTTTCAGCCTGTCCCTATAATAGAGGTGTCTTTGTTCCAACTGTTGACTGGGCCTTTGGGACGATGCGGCACGACCAAGTCAGCGAAGTGGCGGCAAACGGCCATCCACGAGTCGGTACGAATGGCCACGAATCAGGTGCGCGCGGCGCTTTATATAGACGAACAGGTGAGTCTTCCGCGCGTCGGCTGTCAGGGGCCGGCTAGCGAGTGGACCAGGGAAAGTACTGGAGCATCGGCCGGACTGCGCGCGGCTTTCTGCGTGAGGCGGGGCTGGAGCGCCTTCGCAACGCTCCCGTGGCGAGATTTTTGCGCTGGAATCGCGGAGCCCCCCTCGGCTGAGTGTGCGCATGATCTGTCGTTTTCGCCTTTTCTTTGCACTGAGTCTGTTGTTGCCGGCCTTCCTGACGGCCGACCCGGCGGCAGGGGAGAGCGCCCACTACCGCACGGTGCGCGACCGGGTGGGCGAGGGCGGGCAGGTGTTTGTTTACGTCGATATCGACGGCTACTTCACCCAGCTCGGCCACGACCTCACGACCGACATTGCCGCGGTCGCGGGCGATGAGCCGGCGCTGGCCGTGTGGAAACAGGACTATGCGGGACTCGCGGCCGATCTCGGGCTCACGCGGTTGAAGGCCGTGGGTCTGAGCTCGCGTCAACTCGGTCCGGATCGCTACGCCAACAAAATCTACCTGCACATTCCCGAGGGCCGGAGCGGATTGCTGCGCGTCTTCGGCGGCGCGGCGCACCCCTTCGCCACCGCGAAGCTGGCCCCGGCGGATGCCGACCTCTTTGTCGAGTCGGAGTTTGACCTCGCGGCGCTTTATACGACCGCGCACCAGCTGCTCCAGCGTATCGCCCCGGAGATGGCCTCCCAGTTCCCCGGCGCCAGACGGGGCTGCCGCAGGCGCCCGCTTTCCAGGAGGCGCTCGCGGCCACTTCGGCCGAGGGCAACTCCCTCGTTTACGCCTCGCCGCGGCTCTTCGCTGCGCTGCACGAGATGACCACTTCGTTGCCGCCGCTGCCGGGCTATGACCGGAAGTTTGCCGTTGCCCTGGCCACCCTGGGAAAACGTTTCGCCAAGATCGACGCCCCCGCCGTCTCCGTGACGAGCAACCTGCCCGAGGGCGTGCTGGTGCAGTCGCTCGGGCCGGAGTCGCTTCGCGAGCTGCTGCCGGTGCTCGGCCTGGCCACACCCGATCTCGCCGGCAATATCCTCCGCGTGTCGCTCCCGGCGTATGTCGCCGGACTTCAGTGGCAGGCGTCGATCAACCGCGAGGAGGCCGCGATACGCGACAATCTCGCGAAGGTCTCCGCCGCCGCCACGGCCTATTTTGCGGCCCACGCCGATGCCGACGAAGTAGCTTTTGCGCAACTGTCGGAAACCGCGCCGGAGCTGGCGCAGCTCGCCCCGGTGGCGGGCGAAGAGTACTCGGCTATCACGGTGCGGCGCGATCGCGACAGCATCGATCTGACCGCGCCCAGCGGGGCCAACGCCATTTACGGACGCCCGCTGACCGCCGACGAGCGTAAGCGGATCGAGGCGAACTTCGCACTCTACGACGAGGCCGCGGTGCTCCATTTCTCGGCACATCCCGAGGCAACCAGCATGTCTTCCTACGAGGCCACCGAGGCCGGCGGTTCGCTCACCAGCACGCCGGAGTCCGTGATCGGCGAGCAGTACGACGGCTTTTCCATCGAGCGCACGGCCACGGAAATCTCGGTGCGCACTCCGGGTGGCAACACGGTGACCTACCAGCGCGTGCCCGGCATTCGCTGGACATTGCTCAAACGCCGCGTGCAGCAGGCGGCCGCCATTCGCGGGAATCTCGCGACGTTTTACGCTGCGGCGAGCGCGTATCTCGCCGCGCATCCTGACGAGAGCTACGTGAGCGGCTACGAGCTTTTCGGCGAGGAGTGCGAACGTCCCGAGCTGCCTGCCGTGGCGGGCGAGAACTACCGCAGCGTGCGGCTCAACCGGAACAGCGCGGTTGTGTCCATCGAGGCGCCCGGCGTGGGCCCGGTGGTGTACGAGGCCGAGCTGCCCGCGGCCCAGGCCGACGTGATCCAGGCGAATCTCCGGAAACTGGCCAAGGCGGCCGCCAGCTACTTCAAAAAGCACCGGGATGAGAAACTGGTGGTGGCGGGCGAGCTGTTCGCTGCCGGTGTCGAGAAGCCTGTCGCGGTCGCTGGCGAAGATTACGAAACGCTCGTGATCGAAAACGAGGCCGCCTCGCTCATGATCGCGCTGCCTACCGGCCAGAAAATCACGGTGCCGCTGCGCTGATCGGCGGCGGTGATTGGGGGCTGCGAAGTCGCGCAGGCCCCCGATCCGCGTTTCTGAGCAGACTGGAAGTCCGCGCGACAACTGGCCACGACACTCGCACCGTTGGGCGGCCCTTCGACCGTCTTTCCTGCCCCCTCATTTACAGCCGATTGAGGGGATTGTCGTGGCGCGGTTTGGTCCCGCAGCATCGAAAAGCTGCAAACCGTCCTGTCGTCACTGGCCTTCAGCAGGCCAGCAGCTTATGCAGTCATTTTCAGCCTGTCCCTGAACGGACCCGACCGGATGCTACTCGGCCTTGGATGACTGACCGCGCCCGCCTTTTTAGGGCTTGATATTAAAACCTAAAACCTGACCCCTTCTGCCTTTCCTTCCCGCCTTTTTAGGGCTTGATATTAAAACCTAAAACCTGACCCCTTCTGCCTTTCCTCTTTTGGTCCGGCGTGAGGCGCATCGCTTCAATCTTCTTCGCGACTTCAGCATCAGAGCCGGTGCCGAAATATGCCGCGAGCAACTCCTCTTTCTCTTTCGCAGCGCAGGCGACGAAGTCAGCGGGTGTCATGGATTTTCGGCTAACGTTCAGGGATGAGCCACGCCGGCGGACGGCATGGTAGGTGAAACGGGCGTCGCCCCGGCGTTGCGCTCTGGCCGCTTGTTGGGCCTCCGTTTTTCAGCGTTTGAAGACATGGAGGACCTTTGCTTTCAACTTCTCTGAACCGAGTGAGCCAAACTGCCGCGAATCGATTCCGTTCGGATCGAGAGACTCGACGGTATAACGGCTCAAATCACCTCTCTCGATACTCTTGATTCTTCTTACGGTCTCAACGGCGCCATCCCGAGTCGGGATCTCGACGAGCACAAGATCACCTTCTTTCGGCGTGAAGAGCCGAGGAGCTGTCAGAAGCAGCAAATAGTCGCCGCTTCGCGAAGGCGGTGACCCCTGACCACGGATCAGCGGCATCATCGAGTCACTCGCCATCTCTCGGATCGAAAGCGGAGACACGATCCAGAGCACGATCACAGCGAGGAGACCTCCGAGCATAGCGACCATCACGCGGCGTGTTTTCGGCATCATATCTTTTGCCCAACAGTGTTATTGGCCCTTACTGCGTTTCATGACCTGAATCTGGATGAGGCGTTTGGACATGGGGTTGTGGGTTTCTAAGGAAGATTTTTTGAGTTCGCATCGGGGCGATGCGGACGGGGCTGCGAGGCTCTGAGCAAGATCAGGGAAACCCTGAAAGTCGAGCTTGTTGACTGCCGTTGGCCTTACGGTGGGAGGGGCGAAACGCTCACGCGTTCCGCTACGGGGATGCCCGCGTGGCACAAGCCGTAGGCGCTTCACCCGTCGTCGGGTGGCGCTTGTGCGCTGCCGCAGTTTTCTCCGTGCCCTTTGAGCCTTGGTGGTGAAATCCGGCCTGGGGAGGGCGTAGCAAGACTACGCCCCTACGATTCGAGCGGGCCGGCTGGCTCAGAGCTTGAAGCTGGCGCTGAGCTGGAGGACGGCGCTGAAGATCGCGAAGGCGAGGAAGCCCACGAAGACGAACACGGCCAGCAGCATGGCGCTGGCAAAGACGCGCGTCATCCCTTGGAGCTGTTGCGAGACGCGCGCCTGGTAGTTGCGGGCGATGTCTTTGAGGCTGGGGA
>Ga0209718_1003680_pt1 | contig 13464 bp, 12 predicted proteins | sample AD_JPNAS1_MetaG_FD_184420 | JGI IMG/M metagenome (GOLD analysis project Ga0209718, IMG submission 184420) | Active sludge microbial communities of municipal wastewater-treating anaerobic digesters from Japan - AD_JPNAS1_MetaG (SPAdes) (version 2) | ecosystem: Engineered > Bioreactor > Anaerobic... | reverse complement strand
CAGCTGGCAGGACTTTTGCAGAAACCAGCGAATCGCCGGCTTTCGCCTGGGCACGATTCCGTGCAATCAGGATTTGCTGAACCCGGCTTGAGATATCCATGAGGACTGTGGTGTAGGCTCGTCCGCCAGCTTCGGTGTATCCTTCCAACAGTTGAGCTAGATTGGCCAGGGACACAGAAGGGCTGCGCGATGCCAGACTTCGCAATGCCTCCACCCTGTCTTTGATTCGCATTTCTGAAGCAGTCAGAATAAACTCTGGGGTGAGTGGATTGGTTTTTTCTATCTCCAAGGACTCACCGACTTGTTGTAAAACATCGGGCACAGATCCACCAGCGAGTAGACCAGCAGCAGTCCGACCAATAGCAATTGGGAGCAGCTGGTCAATATTCCGACCACGACTTTTCACTCGATCATCCAACCATGCGCTAGGAATGTAAATTAGGATTCCCCCAATAACAATTGCCGGCAGACCGGGGAGGAACAACCAGGCAATGACCATGCCGCATACACCAGCAGCGATACGCAGTAGGCGGAAGGTAACGGGTTTGATATTCAGACCGGAGGCTAAAAGTTTATACTCCAGCGATTTTTGATCGAGACTGGATAGAGTTCGGGCTGAATCAACAGTATACAAAGCGGATAATCTACCCGTTTTGATTTTCTTTGGATACCATAGTAAGAGCACCAAAGTAGTGGATAAGAGCCCAACCACTGGAATTAATATCGTCATAGATCCTCCAGGTAAGGTTTAAAAACAAAAGCCAGACACTCGTGCTTATGCGCCTTTGACATACGCATCCAGCAGGTAGAGTCCGGCTAACGATTGAAAGAATAGATAATTAAGTTGTATGTATAATTGAGTATAGCAATAGAACCGAACTTATCCTAGGGGGACAACCAGTGACAAATCCCCATTTATAAACCAACAGATGAAATTTAATTGTGAAATACTATAAATAACTAAAAAGCACAAATGTCGTGGAGGCATTTGGGATGCCGTTGGAGTAAAGGCGAAGTTCAATTAATTAAGGAGGAAATCGTTTGATAAGCACATATTCTATAGATGAGTTGAAGAACGATATCGCAACCTTTTTGAGATGCGATACTGCAGATGCGGAAATTTATCTGCGAATATTATCCGAACCAGCAACAAGAGCTACACTTTCAGAGAAGTTCAGTAATTTAGGAAACCTCGAAGGTCGATTGGAAAAGTTATCATCCTTTTGCTTAATTGCTGACCGTGTTGGTCGTGAAAAGCAGTTCTATTATGCCATCGATCCCCAATTTGCATTCCCGGCTTTAGTCCTATCCGAAATGTGGAAAGTGGACGCTGATTTACATACAGTTAATGATTTGGTAAAGCAAAAAGAATTGATAGAGCTGAACGCTCGTTATCGCGCTTGCCAAACGATAGTAAAACGTGCAAGAGAATTGTACAAAAAACAGCTTCCAATATTAAAGGAAGCCGCTATCGCAGTTAAGGGAGTAAAGAGAATAGCAAGCTGCATTGCAGAATTGCTTGATACTGCAAACACAGATATATACGCAGTGTTATCTCCACCGCATTTGTTAGGAGAGATTGTTTGGCAGACGGTAGTAGAGAAAATGAATCAAGGTGTCTCATACAAAAGAATAACGACTTTTGAAGAGTTAATTCGGCATGGATACCAGATATACAGTAATGAGGTCAATAATTACAATGAGCAACTGTATATATGCCGCAACCCATTGCCTGAAAAATTCTATGTAATAAACAATATTACAATTGCCTTTTTCGCTCCAGATACAAAGAACAAAGACTTCAAGTTCGAAGTCCAAATTATGAATAATGCAGATTTCGCTAACCGCCGAAAAGATGTGTTCGAGAAACTGCGTACCGAGAGCATCAATTTAACTGACCTTATAGACCAGTTGACAGCTTTTATGATGCACTTCATCTCTAATGCTAAACATCTGTTAAATGATTCTGAATTAGGTTGGTTGATTAAAGTTTTTGACTATGGCGTATTTTGTAAACATAATGAATTTATCACAGAAGTGTTTGAAGAAGCTAAGGCCAAGAGTCTATCAAACGGATTCATCAACATCACGCCCCAAAATGAAATCCTAGCAAATTACACATTACAGGAGGTACTTGACTATGCAGCTTAAGGATTTTTATTCCGGCATCAGTGAAGAACAGATGGATATGCTGAAAACACACTTAAAGTCACGATTTGAGTTTAGGAAAAGTAAACGTGAATTTGGTATTGTTTTCGATATCTTGCACCAATGCGATTTAAATTGCCGGGGTTGTGGGACTAATGCTTCGTTTACTTACGAAAAATCTGTAGACATTGATACGCCCACTATTACCGACATCAACAATGTCTTTGCAAAAATCAAGGCGTATGCTGATGAAAAAGGAGTTCCGGTTTTCGTAAATATCGGTGGAGGAGAACCATTTCTCAGAAAAGACATCATTGAAATACTCAAAAGTGCTTCTGAGCATTTTGGGAGTTCTGGTGTAGGGGTAGATACAAACGGCACTTTGGATAATTCTTTTGACCTAATCTTGGAAGCATTAGCGTATGTGTCCTACGTTGGCATCAGCATAAATGGTCTTGAGGAATATCACAATTGGTGGGCGGGAAACAACAAAATCAATGCATTTCAACGTTCAATTGAAGTTGTGAAACGGCTATGCAGTTATGTAGAATATGCTGAGAAAATTGAGGTTACATCTGTTGCTTCCAAGAGGAATATTGCTGAGATTCCAGACCTAATGGACTTGTTACAGCATATAGGCGTAAAGAACTATAGCCTACACAGAGCTATGGCAATCGGACGTATGGCGCGCCATCCTGAATTGATACCAGATGCAAGTGATTACTTGAATTTACTTTTAGCTATCATTGAGCGCTCACAAACGAATGGACTCACAGTTCATCTTCATCATTCCATAGAATCAATACATGCAACATTATTGTTGGGGCTAAATACATACGCTCCAGATAAAATTGGCAATCCTGACGCAGGTTCTTCTCTTGGAATAGAGCCTGGAGGCCATCTCGTTTTTGACCCTTGGTGCACGACAGGTATATGGAAATCCCTCAGCGGTGGTAATATTTACGATGACGCAGTGGATTTTAAAAGCGCTATCGAGGGTACTGGTAGTGGTACGGTTTTTGATATAGTAAAAACCTACACTGCTCCACATTTGCGGTGCGAAGGTTGTGAGTATGAGTGTTCCGGTGGAAGCCGAATCGCAGCCGCTTCCAATGCGCTCAATAATATCGATGAAAGCGAAATCACAGACCTTCACATTTTAGATGCGATGACTAAGATCGACCCCGCTTGTCCTTTGTATGAACAATAGGAAGGAGGGTAACCATTGAACACTGCTTTGTTCTTCTTGCTCAGCACCATTACTGGATTTGTGGAAGTGGGCGCTGTCATTTACGCAATGCAGAAAGGATTCTCTGTCGTTCAAATCTTGTTGCTTGTTTTGGCGTATCAAGTAGGATGCTTCTTTCCAACCAATATTTCGGTTAAGAAGATTTGGATCTTCATTCTTGGAATTTTGGCGGTTACGTTTTCTGTGATTTTTTACATAAGTCCATCATTTGGTTTATTTTTGTCTACTGTTTTATTTCTAGCTCCTTGTTTGCAAATGGCACGTAGTCTTCAGAAAAGTAAAGTCAGCACAGCCCAGAAGCGACTATTTAGGATAATTGGGTTTGGCCTCTCGCCACTTTTATCTCCTTTAGCCCTTGTGGGCGTTTCAATTACTACGCTCATAATTGTAATATCTCAGAAATCAGAATTTAGGAATAGCATTTCACTTCCAAAGTTACGCCAGCAGTATTTTATTATGGTTGTACATCAAATGCACTACTTTTCATATGCATACATTATGCTAATAATAGCCAGTAAAATAGATTACTATCATGGCTTTCTAACCGCACTATTTTTTGTACTTAGTTGGTTAACGTATACTTCTGCTCAATATATCTTCAAGGAAAAGAAGTATTTCACCTATTTATTAGCGGGACATATATTTTTGATATTCGTTATAAGCGGTATTGCCTTAACAACTTCTGGGGCATTGAAAATTGTGCTTTGGATTCTAACAGGCTTCGGAGGGGGTACCGTGTTCTGTATAAAAGAAATCCTAAAGAAAAAGCGTGGATATGATAACCATGTTCTTGAGTCGTCAGAAAATTATGGACATGTTTTAGGGATCTTTTGTTCGATAATTCTTTATGTATTATTAGATAATCTCAATGCCCCGATATATTTTGCAGTTTTTTGTGCAGCAAGCACAGCACTACTGGCGTTTGTTTCATATAAAAATCAAATCACGGAGGGCAATTAAATGATTAAGGTTAACAAGGTGCAAGTTGGCACATACCTAACAGCTTCAAAGTTGCCTGATGCGGATTATGTTATTAATCCGTATGTTGGATGTCCGCATAAGTGCATCTATTGCTATGCGGAGTTTATGAAGCGCTTCACCAATCACACGAAAGAAGACTGGGGTGACTTCTTAGATATCAAACTAACAGAAAAACCAATACGAGTGGATAAGATTGGAGGGGCGTCTGTACTGTTTGGTTCTGTAACGGATGCATACAATCCATATGAAAAGAAGTACGAACTCACTCGAAAAATACTTGGAGAATTTATCGGTTCAAAAGCAAGGGTTGAGATATTAACAAAGTCTGATCTAGTAACACGCGACATTGACATACTAAAGCAAATCGCAGACTTGCGCGTGGGAATATCGATGAACTCATTGGATGACTCGTTTAGAAAAAGGACAGAACCGTATGCTTCAAGTGTGTCACGACGCATCGACTCTATGAAGGTATTGCACGAGGCTGGTATTAGGACATACCTTTTTATGTCACCAATTTTTCCCGAGATAACAAAATTTGTAGATATTGTTGAACGTGTTAAGGCCTTTTCAGATTCCTTCTATTTTGAAAACTTGAATCTTCGTGCGGGTTATTTGCCACGAGTTTTATCCTTCATAGCCGAATACTACCCAGAGTATATGGGAACATATGAAGCAATTTACAGAAAGAAGGACATGACTTATTGGGAGAAATTAAGCGAAGAAATTAACAATTATTGTAGCGGAGCTGGTTTTGACTACAAGCTATATTTCTACCACGAAAAAATCAAAAAGGGGGCTAAACACGTTGATTAACCTTACATCAACCTTTCTTGGGGTGCAGCTTAACAATCCAATAGTAATCGCATCTTCTCCCTTAACCGAAAGTGCTGATGCTATTTCGAAGTGCGAAGAATATGGGGCTGGCGCAGTTATTGCCAAGTCTTGTTCGTCAACGAGAATAGGAGAAAAAGGATACCGCCGTTGTTTTATTGATAAACAAGGTTGGTGGGCAGCCTCGACATTTGACAGGGAAATTCAAGATGTCCGCGAGACGGCAATATACCTAAAACAATCGACGTCCAAATGTAGCATTCCTATTTTTGCAAGCGTTAGCGAACTCACATTAGCACCTGAAAAGTGGATTAGCACTTGTAAAGCTATCCAAGATACCGGAGTGTCTGGCATACAATTAGACCTATTCTATTTTGAAAATGTACTTGGAGAATCTGATTTTTCAAAGAATCTAATAGAATTATTATCTTCACTCAAGGACGAGCTTAGAATACCAATATTTCCAAAATTGAACATTAACCTCCCTACATTACTGATGTCTGATGTGTTTAATAAGGCGGGGATAGAGTGTGTTTCAATTCTTGATTCAATCAGTCTTCCTGCACCTTTTTCTGTGATTGAAGAGGGCAAACCCGTCTTGCGATCTGCCATAAACGTAAGTAAAGCCTCGCTTTTTGGTGCATGGCAATATCCTCTAACGCAAAAATACCTCTACGAATTAAAGAGCAAAGGCTTCGTTGTATGTGCTGGCGGCGGGGTGCAAGAACCAATCAATATAATCGAATTGATATTACTCGGAGCAAGTGCTGTTCAGTTAGCTACATCAATTATTCTTAATGGATACCATAAGATTTCACATTATGTCGACGGCGTCAAAGATTATATGTCGCAGCATGGCTTTACTAGGATTGACGATTTTCAAGGAAAGGCCTTGGCATATTATCAAGGAAGCACTTGCTATCAACCTTCAACCTTGCTTTGTGATGAGAATAAATGTATCCACTGCAATATATGCCTGGAACAAGCATTTTGTACAGCAATTTCAGAGAAGAATAACAAGGTTGTGATAGATAAGCAACTTTGCGATGCGTGTTCGTTGTGTGTTGACCTCTGCCCATCAAAGGCTTTATATTTGGTGCCTATGAATTAATTTTAATTTTGAAAGTAGTTAGCATATTAGGCATAAAAAGGTGTTCGAATTTAACGATTTGAAGGCAGCGTGTGGATTTTATTCTCAGGTGAATTACTAACCGTTGATCAATTCTGTAATGATCTTAAGGAATAACACAAAGTATCGGTCTCTTCAACATTTTATGCCGAAAGATAAGGGGCTTTTTTCGTTCAAATACCTTTTTGGTTCTTGTCCAAAACAATCTCGGAATTTTTGGCAATCTCTTGGATTGACTCGGTATGAATTTGTTCTGGATTCCCGCGTTCTTAAGTGGCTTCGTACGATTGGTTTTCCCCTCCCTCTTTCTTCGATGGCTTTAGGAGAAGAGGAATACTATTGTTTTATATCCGATATCCTTCGGGATTGGTGTATTCAAACCGGTGTTTTGCCATGTATTTTGGACGCTGCAATCTTTTCTAGCTTCGATACTGATAAGTGGCCTGAAGATGCATCGGTGTGGTAGGAAAAAAGGAATTCTCTTTTTGAGGTAACTGTGAAAAAAATCGTGCTCATTTCATGCGTCAAAAGTAAACTCAAATATCCAGCCAAAGCAAAGGACTTATACACAAGTACTTTATTTCAATCCAATCTGCAATACGCTTACCAATTAAAACCAGACACTATCTACATCCTCTCTGCAAAGTATGGATTGTTGGAACTTGATCAAATAATTACCCCATATGAATTGACCTTGAATACAATGACTGAAGCAGAGAAGAAGGGCTGGTCTAGACGGGTACTGGATGTATTACAAAAGAAGGCGGATTTGAAATCAGATTTATTTGTTATTCTTGCTGGGATGAATTACCGCAAATATCTTCTCCCGGAGTTAACGCATTATGAAATCCCATTGGAAGGGCTGTCTTTCGGCAGACAACTTCAGGAACTAAAGCGAAGGATATCATGATTGAAGTTTGTCCCGATTTACACCGAATTTTGGAGCGTCTTCCCCACCATCATTTTCCTTTCGATGATGCTCTGATTCCATTGAATGGGATTTATATTTTGTTTGAAGATGGTGAAATAGCACATGGGACAAATCGGATTGTGCGAATTGGTACTCATACCGGGAAAGATCAATTACGTTCTCGGCTTAAACAGCATTTCATTTTAGAAAATAAAGATCGAAGCATTTTTCGAAAAAATATAGGTCGTGCACTCCTAAACAAAGACAAGGACCCATTCCTGGAAAAGTGGGAATTGGACCTAACCACGCGCGCGGCAAAAGATAATTTCAGTTTTCAAATTAACCATGAGAAACAGAAGCAGGTGGAACGCCAGGTATCCGATTATATTCAATCTCATTTTAGGTTTGTTGTCTTTCCAGTTCCTCAAAAAGAGGGTCGTCTGATATTGGAATCTCGGATTATTTCAACTGTTTCTCTGTGCCCGTCATGTCAGCCTTCTTCGAACTGGCTGGGGTTGTTCTCGCCCAAAGAAAAAATCAGAGAAAGTGGTTTGTGGATTGTCAACGAACTATATAAACAACCTCTCACTCAATTTGAGTTTGAAAACCTAAAACGGATGATATTTCCAAACGAATAGTTTTTCCGGGGGAAATCGCGTGGCCAAAGAATTTACTGTCAAATATCAATACGCCCTGAATTCTAAAGATGAGATTCTAAATATCAACGCCCTATCGAAGACTGATGAAATCCGTCGGGAAATTTATAAATGCATATCTTGTGGAAAATCTCTCAGGCCTGTATTAGGTGAAGTTAGAAAAAAGCATTTCCGCCATGTAGTGGAAGCGAACTGTAACCCGGAAACTTACTTACATCAACTTGCAAAAAGATTGTTTTTTCAAGTCTATACGGACTGCTTGGAAACAGGCTCCCCATTTAATATCGAACTATATGAAAATTGGGTATGCACCAGCTGTAAGGATGAGTTTGAAATTACATGCGAGCTTGATCCAAAGTTAATTAAATTCGACCTAGTAAAACTATTTCCGAATATTTCGATAGAGACTCCTGATGGCTCGTTTATTCCCGATATTCTCTTATCCAATGGAAACGGAGAGAAACTTTTCATTGAGTTCGTAGTTACCCATGTATCATCAGAAGAAAAAAGAAATTCGGGCGCTCGAATAATCGAGCTTTCGCTTGAAGATGAAGAAGATCTCGAGCCAATTCAGCAAAAGCTGATCACTCAAACTTACTTCAAGGCTGAATTTCTGAATTTCAGAAAAAGCTCAAGAACACGATGCAGTTTTCCTTCATGTAACAAAAAACTCTTCTTTTTTCTATTGAAAACCGATGGTGGGGCTTATGTGTTAAATGACACCCCACAAAAATATAAATTGCGTCTGGAGAAAGGCGATATCGCATTCTCAAAAGTCCTACCGCATGGAGGCCCCCAAATCTATATTGATGAACTGGAAAAAGCATTTCATGCCAGGAAAAAGATACGAAATTGCTTTCTTTGCCGGTATCACGGAGAAAACATATTTCGTGATGATGACGAAGGTCCAATCTATTGTAAGTTTTTAAAACAGAAATACGTTTCCACCAGGGCAGTATCATGTGAGTATTACCGAGCTGACCCCAAAGCATTCCCCTCACAAAACCTGGATATGCATTGGTTATAGATCCCAAGTTCTTCCAATTTATTAGACGCTGTAGATAGCTCCGGTCCCCAACAGGTCAGTATAAACGTAAACCAAATTAGTACCTTGAATTCGTATTCAGAATCCAGGGGAGGTTGCTCGCATAAAATGATCTCGATGTTTGGATGAATTAACTTCCCGGGATATCTTCCTTTCGAACTCTTCCCGTGGCCTCCATATCGATCCCAAGAATCACTCTTACGATACTGGCGACTAGCGAAATCGCCTCCATCTTTTCGCCTAAAAGTTGTATGAATACAGATTTTTGCGCTTCTAGCGGCATAATCGTCTCAAAAGATTCTATAAGCTCACGCTTGTTGTTATCAAAATGGTACTCACTGGAATATAGCCATTTTTTTAAAAGCTCGTCGGAATTGACGATAAACTCATCTGAGGCTGGGGTCGCAGTATCCTGCCTGATTAGCCGAATAGTAAACATGGATCGTAACCGCTCCCCGTGGTAGGTCGCTTGCTGCTCACTGATCATGCTTGTAATAAATGGGTTGTCCAACCTGGTTTTGATAAGGTCGCATATCTTGTCGAAATTTGTTTCCTCCGTGCCAAGAAAAAAGGGACGGAGTCTGTGGAGGAAAGCCGCCAAATCGTCGGGATCTGGCAATTGAGTAGAGAAGGATAAGGTTCCTGGTTCCATTTTGATATTCAGATTGGATGGCATGCCTGATTGCACAAACCTCGTCTGAAACAATTCGATAGCACGCTCATTGAACCGTTTTAGTAGATCCCAGTCTTTGTCACCCAGCTGCCCAGAAATTGACACAGGTTCTGGCGTAGGCTCATTTGCGCCTTCTGGTGGCGTAATCTTTATGGCCAATTGGTATGGATGCATATTTATACCCTCATCACTTGTATGTCGCAAAGTTTTCGTAGAGCCAGTCTGCGAACTAAAATAATCCTTGGTAGCAACTTAGATTAACTTACTAATTCCTTCAGTATTCCAATTACCACATCAAACTCGATACCGTTTGCGTAGTAATTCTCTTTACAGTATCGTTCCCATCGTTGCCTCATAATTGTATCGGTCTGAATTGATTGTAGAATTATGTCTTGTTCCTTCAACGCTGCAAGAGACGTTCTTTTTTGGGCAGTGGCGTTCAAAGCGGTTCTGAAAAGATTCTTATTGATGGCGCGACGCTGTGTTTTCATAATAATGTAGACATCATAATAATCTCTTGGCCGAGTATTGAGTACACTCCTTCGCAAAATAGTTTCTACCTTTTCTGCCAGGATTGTTTCGATGTTATAAGCCCAAACTTCAATCTTTTTATTTTCGAAATTCGATTGAAAGGCATATCTGATTGCATCCGGGGTAATAATGTCTCCAGTGGTGATATCAATCTTCAAAGGAGTATTAATCGATTCGTACTTGGCAATAATTGCCACTCGAAAACCACCGTAATCGTCATCCTCTCGGATAGGTGTGATGTGATCCAATTCCAGGCTAACCTCATCCCCAAGTGGAATAGCACATATTTCCGAAAGAGCTTCTTGGATTGCTTTTTCAGTAAGAGGATATCCTCTCAGCGTAGCGTCCATGTCCATGGTTGTTCTACTGCTGATCCCAACCATTGAAGCGATCAGCATTCCCCCTTTAAGAATGACCATGTCTTTATATTTTGAGAGCGAAATTCTTTCCAGTAAACGTTCCAGCATAAAATTTTGTAATACAGCTTGAGCAGGTACATGGTTTTTCAAAGCCAAGTTTTTAATCTTGGCTTTTAGCTGCATCGCTTTACTCATAAGAGAACCTCAATATATTCTCTGACGATTTTTTGGATTCTGAATTGCTTGGCAAAGTTATAAAGCTGGTCGATATTCCTGTCTTTATGGATTACATATTTTTTCAAGGCTTCATTCACAAGTTGAACATCTACTTGGTTTCTGTTTCGTAATACATCGCAGATTGTTCTTTCGAGGTTAAAAGTCTTGATATCATTCCCATGAGACGATTTAAGTGTGATAACTCCTAATTGGAATAAATTACGATTTACAAAATATACTTTTGCTCCACTCGCTTTTAATGGTGTTGCGTTATATACCGCCGGCACTGTCATAGAATAAAAGAGCGGAGTCCGATCCGTCAGCCCTAAAAGGTAAAGGGCTGTTTCATGCGAAAAGATCGCTCCTTTGTACCTTGCTTGCATACTGGCCATCTCATCGACCATATAATTGGCAGCCGAATAAACACCTCTGGAAATTCGTTGGATCTCGCCTTTCTTTATTAGAATAGAAAGATAGGTTCGCGGAATTCCGAGTTTCGCAAGATCAGAAGTTAATAGGATGCCATTCTGATTCTTCAAAATTTCCAGGATTTTATCAATTGGATTCGCTTTGTTTTTTACAACCATGCTTATATTATACGCCAAATCAGCATGGTTGTAAAATTTATTGACTTGATTATTTCAATTCCCCTAATTTTTCCCAATAAGGTTCTTCAGCAGACGAGTCTTCCTTATATCGATAGATTGGTTCAAAATATACATCACCGTTCTTCAAATCCTTGGACACATTGGATATGGCGATCACCCGGCGAACTTCATGACGGATACCGATCTGTACCAGCAAATCAACCGCATCACAAATCATCTGATTGGCTTCGTGTGGCTTTACTCCTGCATCCGCACCCATGACTGTCGCTAAACGGCGAGCTGCTTCACGGGGACTGTCCGCATGGAAGGTACAGGCTCCGCTGTGCCCCGTCATCAAAGCCCGGAACAAACTCATAGCTGCCACGCCATCACGCACCTCTCCAATGACCAGGTAATCAGGTGACATTCGCATGGCATCATCGACTCCGTCTGCCAGGGTATAAGGCCGGACATCCGTACCAATCGCCTGCGGGCGGGCTTCCACCGTCTGGACGGTTGGACGGTCTACCCAGATTTCCTCTGGGTCTTCGATCTTCACGATGCGCCAGATCGCAGGCAAGAAATTGCACAAGGCACTCAGCAGAGTGGTCTTTCCGGTTCGGGTTCCTCCGGAAATCAGGATGCGAGCCCCTTTCTCCATGGCCTGACGAAGAACTTCCATCATTTCGGAGCTCATCATTCCGCGCTCCAATAACCACTCTGGTTTGACCGGCTTTTGTTCATAAAGGCGAATATTGATAGAAGGATTACGACCTGGCGGTGCAATGACTGGATGAAGCGCCTTGATACGTCCACCACCTGGATTATGTGTCGTTGCCGGCAGTTTGGCATTAATGCTTGGGTTGGTCTCATTCAGAGTTTTGTTTTGCGGACCAATCAAGCGATCCAACACACGCCAGATTTCACCTGGTTCAGGCTGCAGTTCGATGGTCTCCCAACGAACCGATCCTTTACGCATGATTTGAAGAAGTCCGCTGGAGTAAATGGTGATTTCAGAGATATCTGTGCGAGCCGGCGGCAAAAGCAAATCTAAAAAACCCAATCCCAATATCCGCCGGGTGAGTTCCTCAGCAATGGCAGCTTCCTGAAGGGCACCAGGGCGGCAGTTACGTTTTCTTAGCGCCGCAGCAATCTGTGCCTCAACCCGCTCCCGAATGCGCTGCCGGTCGGTTTCATTCGGACTCTGAAGAACAGAAGTTGGGAAATCATGGTTGATCTGATCGATCACCTCGTTGAAAACTTCAGACCGGATAGATTCGTCCAGGTTATTCCCGTTCGTGGCAGTGTCGTACAAACCTAATATTCCCGGCATAGGTAACCTCCAACATTAGAAACTTTTCCTACTCAAGAAACAAGAATGTTATTCTAGGTAAATCGTATTTTGGGTAGTCGCAAAATACCCTTTTTCCCATCTGCACGAGCAAGATTGTTTTCCACCAAGGGAAATAAAGTGTTGATGATGGCGCGGATCCCTTTGGCAAACTCATCCCCTCGCGTCACCGGCATCAAACCATCATCTTGTGCCTGAGGAACCCCTGGATCAAAAGGTACAATGGCTGCGATGGGTGGAGCCCACCCCAAGGATTTGGAAAGCTCTTCCTGGAATAATCGGGGGGTAAAGCTGCTGCGATCAGAAATTTGGTTTAGAACCAGGTAAATCGAATCTCGGGCCAGGCGTTTCTCACTCTTTAAGCCGGTCAACAATAGGGTGAGGGTATGGCGAATCGCAGTTAAGTCAGCCAGAGTAGGTCGGGCAACGATCAAGGCATAATTGGCAAAGATGATTGAATGCATCATCCACAAATCTTCTGTGGTTGGCACATCCATGATAATAGCGGCATAGCGACCATCTTCCGAGTCAATCAACATCCCATTGATGCTCCCTTCTCCGGTTCCTTTACTTGAGTTTTCCAGAATGTGCATGTATTCCAAGGAGGATTCTGGCGCAAGCAAGATCTCCAAATTTTCCTTGCGTTGGATTGCAGCCTGAAAAGCTGCCTTGCCTGGACGATCAAAGTATTCGGTTAAATTAGGGACATACCGTAACCCTAAATGAGGCGCAGCAGCTGGTGGCAACCCCATGGACACCAGCAACGTTTTCACGCTGAGCCGGACAGACAATTCA
>Ga0209718_1003678_pt1 | contig 13468 bp, 17 predicted proteins | sample AD_JPNAS1_MetaG_FD_184420 | JGI IMG/M metagenome (GOLD analysis project Ga0209718, IMG submission 184420) | Active sludge microbial communities of municipal wastewater-treating anaerobic digesters from Japan - AD_JPNAS1_MetaG (SPAdes) (version 2) | ecosystem: Engineered > Bioreactor > Anaerobic... | reverse complement strand
CGCTATTGCTGACAATGACGAGATCCTGATCTATGACGCATCTGCATCGGCGAATCGGCGGATGACCCGTTCAAACTTCCTAGATGGAATATCAGCAGTTGGAGCATTCACTGATTTAACCGACACCCCAGCAAGTTACAGTGGGTATGATGAAACATATTATGTAAGGGTTAATGCAGCATCCAATGCTTTAGAATTTGCAACCGTGCCAAGTTCATATACATTACCAACTGCTTCTGCAGACACACTTGGTGGAGTAAAGATTGGTAGCGGCATTACCATTACTGACGGTGTGATTTCCACATCTGGTGGTGGAGGCATAACATGGAACGAGGTTACTGGCACCGCACAGGCTGCAGCAGCAGATAATGGGTATATCTGTAACAATGCTGCACTGGTGACAGTAACATTACCTTCTACCTGTGCCGTTGGAAAAACTATTCGGATTGCCGGTAAAGGCACTGGGCTGTGGAAAATTGCACAGAACGCAGGCCAGATAATCTATTTCGGAGACCAGAACACAACCAGTGGAACGGCTGGATACCTGGCAGCACAAAATCAGTATGATAGCATCGAACTCCTCTGTATTACTGCAAACACCACATTCAACGTAATTTCAGCGGTTGGAAACATCACGGTGGTATAATCATGGCAACACAAAACGCGATCTACAACGCTCGAATCAATGACATTTTACCGAACATCATCGGTATCGAATGGGATTCGTCATCCAGTTCACCGGATCTGAAACGAATCGCCGCTGACGGGACCGCCATACCATCTGCGTACTTCAACCGGGAATCGTACTTTAACAGTCATCCGATTCACGGTAACATGAAACGCTGCACGCTCACATCGGCAGGATCAGCAACATACGGGACGGATGCCAAAGGGACGGGGCTTACGCTGACCAATGATTATGTCATGGTAAGGATACCCAAGACGTATATCAAATTTGAGTATTCGTCACCATACTGGAGATGGTGGATTTCACCCACTCCTGCAACGGGGTTTTCCCTCCATCCGGCGTTTTACCAGCGAGGGCATTCTGCATCCCCGGTTGATCAGATCTACGTCGGGGCATACACGGCCGGAGCAAACGGCGGGACGACCACAACCAACGGAACATCAAATTGCCTGACTGCAACCGATTGGACTGGGTTGAAACTCACGAGCAAATCCGGTGTTAAAAACCTGACTGGATCCGGATCATCAGGGACTATGGCACAGTTTGAGGCAGCGGGTAACGCAATCGGAACCGGGTGGGGACTTACCAATTTCCACACGCTCTGTCTGTTACAACAGTTATTTTATACCGAGTTTGCATCGTTTGACTCGCAGAGCAAAGTTGGACTAGGCAGAACGAATGTAAGCAACACAGCAGCGGCACTAACCGGAACCTATCTGAATCAGGTTGGTGAAGGAGCCGGGACAGATATCCAATCACTACTCGCAAGCAACGGCACGTATGGCAGCACTACGAATGACTATCACTCGGTCGTTTGGCGAGGAATCGAGAATTTATGGGGCAACATATGGCAATTCATTCCAGGTTACAACACAACCGATACCTCTCATAGAATTCTCAATCGGGATGGGACTGGAACAATTGCTGATGTCATGGCGTCTGGATCGTACGAATCAATAACCAGTCCATTACCATTGAATGGAGTGGATAATATATCCGGAATCGACGCAGGAGGATATTGTCACGGATATGTATCAGCATTTGCGAGAGATTCAGGAAACATTCTGGGACCTATGTTTGTACCGGGTGCGTTGGAAGGCGCCTCGAATACATATCTTACCGATTACTTTTATTCGCATCAGTCTGGCGTAAGCCAGACGGGTGTCCTGCGGGCCGGTGGTGATTGGTATCATGGCGCGGCGGCGGGGGTCGGTTACCGTGCTGCGTCTGGGCCCGCGGATGTCAATGCGAAGTTTGGCGGGCGCGTCGAGTTTATAGATTAAAATGACCGATTGAGGAGATCATCATGGTAAACAGTAACATTGAACCAACAAACATTATCCCAGATTTCGGGACATTGAAACGCGGCAAACTTGACATTTTAGTCAACTGGGACATTACCAGTGTAACAAAGACTGACGACATGGGCAACGAGTATACTGAATGGAGTTATGAGTCTGTTAGGCTCAATTGGATACTCCCGGCAGTGTATGAGTCCGAGGCAGCGATTCAGGCGTATTTAGACGCGAATTACGACGAGGGCGAAAATATTTTGGGATGGGCACAGGCGACACGGGTAAGCAAATCATCCGTAGGAACCTGATATTTCACAAGTTCCTCCCAAGAGCCTAGCACAAAGAGTAATAGATTTTAAAAACCAATGGAGCAGCATGTCACCATTTGATGAAAGCGTCTTTGAGAAACCGCTTGATGCAGAAGAAAAAGGGAAACGGAAACCAACTGGGTTCAAGGCATGGTTCATGTCGAAAGCAACAGAGATCCGGTGTGTGTTCGCGGGGAAACGATGAACCCCTGTTATGCAGTTGTTGCATTACTTCTGCTGCTGTCCCCCGTTCTCGGGGCCACGATATCCAACACGTTCTCTGCACAGGGCGTTGGCGCAATAACCAGATCTTCTGATATCAACTGGGAGTCGTCTGTTGACAACACCTCGGTTGGAGGGAACTCCGGTAGTGTGATGCTCACCGCCCCGGGAGAGTTTCAATACCAGACGAAAGACCATATTGACGCGACCGCAGGGAACTTCTACAACCAGACTGGGTATGCCCGGTTTGATAAAGGCGGAGTGTTCTCTGAAACTCTGAACGTGGAAGGATCCGACCCGTATCAGAGCGTCGCCGTCTCGCATTATGGGGTTCTCCCGATGACGGAAATGGATTCTGCAAAGACTGTGAACGGCGGGGACCTTGATATGGGGCAGCAGGTTCAGTGGGCAGGATCAGGCAACCTGTTCAAAGACGTGGCGTACTCTGTTGATGCCGTCAGACAGACGATGGGGTCCACATATCGATACCGGACAACCGGTACTGATCATGCAGGAGTTCAGACCAACATGAGTGGCGGAGCAATCGTCAGACCAGAGTTCTCGTTCACGTCGTTCAGCAACGCATTTATCTTCAACGACACCTCACTGCAGGAGAACATCACAAACAACAGCACGTCTGACGATGTGTATCCGTCAACGATGGGTGCAATGTAAATCCGGCACAGGGTTAAATGCCCCCGTGTCTCATCTTTTCCAAATGTCAATCGAACAACTATACCCTCTGCTTCTGTCCCTTCTATCTGGAGTATGGTTTGGATTCTACTGGTGGGTCACTCAGTACTTTGATCCGACGAAAGAGACGGTAAAGTTTAGCCTGCCGGTGCTCGGCGTGACCGTTGCATATGCTGGAGCTGTGGGGATATATTTCACTCTGCAGGGAGCAGAGATAACACTGGAGTCTCTGTCGTCCTATTTTGCCACAAACCTCGTTCTGATCATCTTCATTCAGCGGGGAGCACAGACCGTCTGGAGACGGTTCTTTGGATGTTCTGGCGACATAGAGATCTGAACCCCACTCTTTTTATCCGTTTGGCCCACACGTATATCTATGCATTTGCCGAATAGGTGGACGAACAAAGAGGGCTGGCTGTATCATATCAAAGATTCCGGCATCATGCGGCTTATTGTCGAGCATATCCGCAACGGCGACGAAGTCCCGCTTGAGAAACTCGAAGAGATGGAGTTTCGTCGCGAGTGGATGCAGGATGACGGTGAAGGCAACCCTCCAAACTACGACCTGCTCAAATCGCTTGCTGACGAACTCCAGTATAAAATCGAGAACGGTGAGTTCAAACCGTCGTTCATTGAACGCCGCGTGTATCTCAAGATGATATTCTATGTCCTTGTCAAGATGAAACAGGACTCTGCATATCGTGAACGGATGGGGGCATGGTTGTCTGTAACAATGCTCGAACCTGCAAAATGGCAGGCGTGCAAATCTCGGGAAGACCGAGTTCTATATTTCTGGAAACTGCATAAGTGGTGGGACGAGAACGATCAGCGGATGAGAACGAAACCGTGGATAGATGCTCTGATAAAAGAGTTCATCAAACGATATGACTCTTCTGACTTCGTGGAAGAATGCACGAACTGGTTCTATAACGCTCTGATCGAACGGCGGAATGAGTGGGTCATTGACGCAAGTTATGAACCGAAGAACTGGTATCCTGTAGGCCGTGGATATGTGCAGAACAAGATTCGTGGAGGTATGGGATGACCGAAGAACCCGCGAAATATAAACGTGAGATCCGCGAGTATGAAGTTGTCATCAACACTCCGGAAGGGAAGAAGACCGTCACGAAAACGTATGGGTATGTGAAAGAACTTGACGAAGCAATCCGTCCTCTGTTGGAGTTCTTCAAAGGCATTGAAGTAGATGGGGATATCATCAGACTGTTTGACGAGTCTCATCACGACTACAACAAGATGATGGACATGGCACAGGATCTGAACGCCATTGTCATTGCCCAACTAATAGAAGATGCCGAGATGGACGGGGTTGTGGATGACGGGTACAAACAAGCATACGTTAATTGGCTTAAAATGAACCTTTTATTATTCACAACAGTACCGTATTGGCGAAGCAGGATCGGGCACATGATCTGGCACTTTGTCTGTGCAGCCAACCCTGACGCTTATTATCCGGTAGTGTGGGAGGATCACTTTGACCCAACAGAATGGTATGTCCTCGGAGAACCCCAACGACCTAAAGACAATAATAAAATCAGTGCCTTTTCACTTCCAGATTGATTTCAAACCGACTGGGAATGGGAGGCGGATCCGGGGGATGGTGTCTTCCCCCAAACCGGATCGAGAGAACGAAGTTATTGAGACCTCTGCTATGCGGCAGGCGCTTCATAACTTCATGAAACACCCTATTCTTCACCTTCAACACACCGAACGCCCTGTAGGCATAGCCATCGAAGCTGTGGTCAAGTCTACAGGGGAGACTCATATTGAAGCAGAAATCTTTGAAACTGACGACACCGACGACGTATGGGATCTGATTGAGAAAGGCGAGCTGTCGAAGTTTTCTATCTATGGGCGCAGGAAGCAGACTGCGGGCCAGTGTCACGTGTCTCCAAACCAGCGGTCAGGGCCATGCATCACGAAGTCGCTGGATCTCTGGTCGATTTCGATTGTAGGGACAAACGCAGTAAATCAGGACACGTATCTTGAGATTGCCAAATCCCACCTCGCAGAAGATGAGTATACTCCTTTTGCTGAAAATCTTGGATTGATTTATAAATCTTGGCCGGGCAATGAATATTTAAAGGGTGACACAATGGTTCCGGAACCCATGAAGACAGACGACCCCATAGTTGAAACCCCTCTTGACGATGTTGTAAAAGGCACGTCAGAAGAGCGGCTTGATACTATTGAGGCTTCACTTGGAACAATCACCAAGGCTATCGGCGACCTTGCAGTCGTCGTCAAGGCGGCGGTTGACAAACCTGAAGAAGTGAAGGAAGAAGCGATCACAGAAGATATCAAGAAAGCCACGCTCGAAGACGTTGATGCTATTGTTAAGGCAAAGGTCGAAGAGGCTGTTGGCGACGTCAAGAAAGCGTTTGATGGACTGACAACCGATGTTGCAGAACTCAAGAAAGCGGTTGACGAGATGAAGAATACCATTGTCCGCAAGAGCGGCCCGCTGGTTTATATCCCTGAATCTGAAGGAGAATATAACCCATATGAGGCAAACGCAGCGGCAATAGGAGCCTGATACTATGGTAAGAGAAGTATCCAGCGTAGGATTCACATCGCTGAACGGTCTCCACAACATATCTGCAGACGACGTTTCTATCATCGGAGAAACTTACTGGATGGGGATCCCTGACGGTAGCCCGGTCAACATAGTAAAAGCCCAAGCAGATGTGCAGAGACGGTTTGCAAAGGCGAGCGGTAACAACGGCCCGATTGCGTTTATGCCGCTGATGCCCCCAGGTATTGATGAACTCATTCAGAAAGCGGTTCTGAACACTGATCCATATATGACCAAAGAGGAGTGCGCTCATGTCCTCAAGGCCAACAAGGAACAGATGGACAAACAGACCCGGCAGTATCTTGACAAGATCGTGAGTAAGGCAGAAACCACCGCCAGCAACATGATGCATGTCATCGCCGACGAACAGGTCACATACCTCTACAAGCGGCCATACCCGTATCAGGCAATGATCCCTGTTGAAGCCAACAAGGGTAAGTATGCACTCTGGGATGCCGTCGGTCCATATGGAGACATGGGTAGTGCCTCTTTCGGCGAAGAAGACCCGACTCTGGTCGAGTCCGACATGAAGTCTTACAACCGGATGGACAGTATCAAGTATCTCTATGCGGTTGGACGACTCACCAAAGCCAGCAAGTTCGCAGGACTGACACAGGTTCCTGCCCGTGACCTGAAAGCAATCCGCGTTGACATGGCACAGGATGCGATCAGAGCACTCCGTGAACGTGCAATGCTGGGTGTCACTCGGAACATCAAGTCTACCACAAACGAGTTCGTTGCACCAACAGCCCTCGAGTATTCCGGAACATACCAGCTTATCACCAACAACGTTGGAACTGGCACCATCGGCGCAAAGATGTATGTTGATGTCAGCACTTCAAACTGCAACACGTTCCAGAAGCTGAGCGAATCCCTTGACAAGACCTACAACCAACTGGTGCTTTACGGCATTCAGCCCAACCTCGCCATCTGTGATTTCCCAACCTTCGGACTCATTAGACGGGGGATGACCGACTTCATCAGATATGTTGGCGAACCAGTCAAGACTCTTGTACCTGGAGTTCAGAAACTCGATCTGGTGTTCCCCAACGAAGGAGGGCTGTCTCTTGTCCCGCACGCATTCCTTCCGATGGCAACCGGGGCATACGGGAACATCTTCCTGATTGACACCCGGCTGATGTCACGAAGAACTCTCTGGCAGGATACCTACGAAGAACTTGCAAACATCAACACGTCTGACAAGTTCGTGATATCTGCCGCAGAGACTCTGATTGACAAGACTGCAATTACTGCAAACGACTCTCTCCATGGGGGAGTGTTCGGGATTACGAGGTGATATGAATGACAGTCGTTACTAAATACGGATTCCCGCTTGTGGGAGTGCAGTTCAAAACCGCGAACGTTGCATGTGCTGCACAGAACGACGACGTGGTGTTTGACGACGCCGGGGTTCAGGTAATCTGTGCCCGACTCAACACCGGTGCTGCAGCAACAATCACCCGGAACACCCTGACCGCAGGAGAGTCTGCGACCATCGCGCCTACTGCGACTTCCATTGCATATACTGGAGGGGTTGCAGGAGCACGGAAGTCTGGCGGGTATTACTGCCGGTGGGACAACGAGATTATCTTTGTCGGCGCAGACTCCGGGTCAGCAGCAACTACCGGGACTCTGACTGGCATTGTTCGTGGGGCTCTCGGCTCTACTCCGATCTCTCATGCCAGCACATCTACTCTGTATATCATGAACTCGTTCAACCTTGGAGACAACCAGTCCTCTGACGTTGAGTTCACATGGGTAGCAATGCCCCCTGACCCAAGAGGCCCGGACTTTACCAAAGCTCCATCTACACCCGGATCAATACCGAGTGTAACGTGAGGTGACTGGAGATGCCAGCACCTTACAACTCCACGTATCTGAAAGTGGGAGGCATCTGGATCATGACAGTCCGGTCTGGAGACACCTATGCAGACCTCGACAGCAACGCACCTGTAGGGAGTATTGCGTCAGATCCCGGGAACGAGATACTGTACTTTAAGAAATCTACTGGCTGGAAAGCCGTAACCACAGCATGATATATTTCGACCGTGAGAGTCTGGAGGCGTTTACCGGGTTCGCCTCTACCGACATGAAAGACGCAGGGAAGACCATGACGGCTACCGTCTGGGAAACCTTTGTGGAAGAACTCGATAGAAGTATTGCCGGGTGGATGCACCGCTGGTGTGGAGTCCCCACCTTCGGCTCTCATCTGGTCACAGAGTATCATGATGGCAGAGGGCAGAACGGCCTTGAGTATGACAGCGATCTGTATGCCGAGACTGACCGGCTGTTTTTCCTGCGGGAATCCGCAACCGGCGATCCGGTAGTATACACCGACACTGCTATGGAAACCGCGTCGCCATCATGGGTGAAGCGACAGATCCGATGTGCAACCACTGGCGGGGACTTTACGTATTTTGAAGACGAGGGGCTTGGAGTTGTCCGGTTCCATACCAACGTCCCGCTTGAAGGATACAAGAACGTCAAGATTGAATACTGGGCAGGGTTTGAGGACGGATCAGAAGACCTTGAACAGATCAGAATTATTGCCAAACGACTTGCAGGAAACCTCCTCAACGTCAAGAAGAAGTTTCAGGAAGCACAGACCATCAGGAACACTGGTGTTCGCGACTACTCACAGATGTTTGATCTGGAGGTTGATCGGAAGGTTTTCACCCCCGAACTCGAGATGATGCTCACACGGTATAGGAGGTATCAGTTTGGCAGCGGCGGATTTAGATAACCCGAAATCAATCGAACTCGCAAACATCGACGAACTCGCAGATATCCTGAAGAACGTGACTCACAAATGCACCAGTCAGGAGATCATGACTGAAATCCGGATCGGTGTTGCTGAGCTGAATCGGGACATGGCCTCGATGACTGCCTGCTTCAAACAACTGAACGCCCGGTTCGAGGAATACATGCATGAACAGGACCAAGTGCATCGGGAACAGATGCAGATTATTGCATCTCATGCTGCCGACCTTGAAGATGTCAAACACAACTGCAGGTTCCCAGACAAATGGAAAGACATCGAAGACCGGGTAAAGATCCTTGAGAAAAGCGAGCATTCGCGTGGAGGAGCGTCGGTGTGGACCGACCGGCTGTTCAACTTTATGAACTCCGTGCTGGTTGCCGTCGTCATCTTTGTCATCCTGTTCTTCCTGAAAGGCGGCGAGATGTTTTGAAGATCATCGTTAGAGTTCTTGCTGAAGCACAGGCCCCTCTACTTGACCGCGAACTGATTAGTATAGAGAACGTATTCATCAAACAAATCACCGACAGCATCCTGAAAGAACTTGACCGGAACTCTCCTTACAACCGAAAATGGAGATCGTTCAAAGGCGAGAAACTCACTCATCTTGACAAGTCATGGAAGAAGAGGAAACACGGCTTCGGCCTTCGGATCTACAATGCTTTGCCGTATGCTAAATGGCTGGCAGAAGGGACGGGCATCTATGGTCCGCGGGGGACTCCGATCACACCAACCAAACAGAAAGCCCTCAAGTTCTATTACTCGTTCATTCATCGGTGGGTCGTTACCCGGTCAGTGAAAGGTATTAATCCGGCCCGGTTCCAAGCAATGATGAACGCATCTCAAGACCGTGGAACAGAGATCGGGGTGCGAAAAGCAATGGATATACAGGAGAGAAAATGGCGTGGGACACTGCAGACAAAATTGATAAAGTTGTAGACGAGGTGATCTCCTTACTGAAGACCAACGCTGCTACGCTTGGCGGGTTGCTCGGGGTGCTGGAGAAAGACGAAGAACCTGCTGTGCCTGCAGCCAACCACATGTTGCCGTGGGCATACGTTATACCGACAATGGAAGGCGGGGACCATATGGTCAACTATGCTGACAACGTGTCTGTCATGCACGAATACCCTATCACCATTGTCGCTTACTACGAGATGCCTGACGTTGCCACAGACTCGATCAGGGCGGTTCGCCGGTATGGGTATACTGCGTATGATATATTGAGGCAACACGATTACACGGTCATTGGGCCGTTTTCAGGACTGACTGAAGCCGACTTAGACGTCGGTTACTGGGTGGCGGTAGACGCTGTCGTTCACTTCTTTATTCTCCGATGTACGTTCAAGAGCCTGTTCTAACCGGAGAAATCCGGCTCATATTTTTATCTTCCCGGCTCCCATAATCCGTTAAGGTGAAAAAAATTGGTTGCCGTAGCGTGGTTTGCAAACAATGCTTCCCTTGACTTTAAAGACAAGAATGGCAATTCACTGACGATTGCCGCACTTCAGGGCATCACAGTGGAACCAAAGTATGAGATGGTTGAACTCTACGGTATGGAAGATCTTCGACGTGCAGCCGTTGCCCGTCACAGTCTGAAGGTCAACGTTACCGTCAAGTATGCAAAATGGGATGCTGCTGCTGATACCATCTTCAATCAGGTGGTGGGTTCAGACTTTACGTCAGCCACAAAGAACGTCCCTCCGATGTTCTCACTAACTGCATCGTTCAAGTCTCTCCCGGCATCTGCAGGAGAAACCCAGCAGACCCAGACCTATACCGTATCAGACATCGTGTTTGATGGTGTGCCTATCAACATGAACCAGAACGAGTTCATTACCCGTGAGATGTCAGGCACCGGCCGTATGGTCGAGATGTCGGGATCATAAGGCCCACACAATTCTTATCTTTTTAAGGATAAAGAATAACCATGGCAGAAACAAATGAGGAGAGATACGCCAGACTTCAGGACGAACTGTCCACTTACGTAGATGCAGAGCAAACCTCTTTTGACGAAGTGCGGCAACTTTTGCACAACGTAGAGAACCAGTTTCTCACGCTCACGATCTACGAGATCCCGATCAAGATCCGACCGACCATCCCAAAACCGCTGCGGCGAGTAATGGAAAAGATGCAGAATCAGGGCGACAGTCTTGAACCGCTCGAGATGAGCACGTATGAAGTGCTTGCCGGCATGTGCAAAGAGTCTCCATGGAACGTTCCAAAGACATGGGAACTGATTGACACTGAAGACGGTATTGCCTTTGAAGTGCTCGAGATGATGTATACACTGGTCGGCAACAAAGAGAAGCAGACGGCAAACTTTCGCAAAGGCGCCTGAAGGTCAGTACGACATCGAACTGTGCCGGTTGCTTGGATGGCCCCCGTCGTGGTTAGGTCGGCTGACTGATATGGACCGGTTGTTCTTTGAACACGCCCTGCCTGTAGCCCGAGAACGTTGGGCTCAAGAGAGACTCCTATGACAGACAACGCATCAGAGATAGACATAACGGCACGGAGCACTATAGGCAAAACCACTGCAAGCAACCAGATATCCAGCCGTGCAAAGAAACTCGGTGAACTTATAGAGAAGGGTCTCTCTGGTCTTGGGGCAAAACAGATTGAAGGGTTCCTCAACAAAGCCATGCTTGAGATCGAAGGATCTCTTGCAGACTTTGAAAAGGATTATGATGCCGAGATCAAGCGGTTTGAAAACCTTCTCAAGTCAAGAAAGTCAACTGTTACCAAGGCTCTGGCGGCAGGGCTGGTCAAAGTTCAGTATGGAAAGGGGCAAGATTTCTATGCTGTTGACTATGCCCAGATGTATAACGCCTTCTTTGAGAAGGTATTGAAGATCGTCAAAGCCACCAAACCCCAAGGAAGCAACGCAATTCTCGGTGAGATTAAGGAACACATTCAGGAGATGATCGGCAACGACGCTCTCACGGATGAAGACAAAGCCCTGATGAACCGGCTTGTTCAGGAGATGCAGGCCCTTCAGAAAGAACGGGCAAAGATCAAGGTTGTCGAGGTCGGAAAACCTCCTGAACAGAAAGTGACGGTGGAAGTCAAGCAGGAAGTCAAGCAGGTAACTCAGGAAGAGGTTGTTGCAGCAGTCAAAGAGAAACAGGCTGCCGGCGTTCCTGCTGTTGAATCCCAGTCTCTTCACACTGCAACCATAAAGAAACTTGAGGCAGAGGTTGCCCGGTTACAGAAAGAGATGCTTGCAGCAAAAGATGCTGTAAAAGAGGCATTAGCGAAACCCTACACGGATGAGATAAAGCAGGCAGAGGCAGCCCCATATCAGGAAGAGTATGAAAAGAAGCTCCTGTTATGGGAGCAGGCAGTAAACGCACTCGAAAAGGAACGGAAAGCCCAGGAGGATGCTGGTATTACAAACTCCGATAAGAAAACGCTCGAAGAGCAACTCAACTTATTCAGAGAAACCCAGAAAAAATCAACTGATACAGAGACCCCAAAGCCACCTGCGAAACGCAGATCCCCCTCACAACCAAGACAGAGTAAACCGACCGGCGCAATGTCAGATAGCGATGCTGACTATGTCTCCCGCAACAGGGAGAAGATTCAGATGCTCGACGATGCGTTTGATGAGTTCCTCTCCATGCAGGCAACGTGGACAAATGGAATACAGCAGTCAATAGAGGACATGCTTGATGGAGTCCGGCTTGCATCACAGGAGATGGTCTTTGTCATCACGGCAGAGATCCAGAAGAACATCGGGGGAAAACTCAAGACCATAGGGAAACAGATTGAGGAGTCGTTTGGTGCAAAGTCCACGTCTGGTGTTGCCAGTATCGCTGGAAAATTAGATACCATCAACACAACGCTGCTTGAGATTAAGAACGGGCTGATCAGGCAGAAGTATATGCAGGACGTCAGGTCCGTGCCGAAAAGCATCGAAGACGAAGCCCCACAGAAAGCCATTGCCGAGATGATAGGCAACGCTCTCAATCAGGAACTTGCCCCGTTACTCGGCGAAGTTCTTGGTGAGACAAGCGAATACAACTGGCAGAAATGGTTGACGCTTGAAGGCGATGTCCGGAAACCGTTCATTGACAAATTCGTCGGGCTGAACAAAGGCGGCATAGTTCCCGGCACCGGCACATCAGATAGTGTCCCCGCACTGCTCACCCCCGGCGAATGGGTGATCAACCCAAGACGGCTAGCAGGCGGGACATTTGACTTCGCCTATGAAGCAGACTCTGTCCTGAAATCTGCGTCGATTGCAAGGAAATACAAGAACGAGTATGCTTACCTCAGCTCCCTTCCGTCTGATCGTTCAATCGCACTTGTAAAAGATCTTCTCCTGCAACCAATGGACAAGGTGATTGCCTACGACACCTCCAGTAATATCGCAGGGGCAATCGGATCGTTCAACCGTCCAACATTAACCGACAGCGTTCTCCCGATACGTGGTGCTGACCGCGGGTCCGGATGGAACATGTATGTCGGCGAACTCGCTGCACTTGAGCGAGGGAAAGGGCTTGGACCAACACTTATCGGCATGGCTCTTGCAAAGGCGCTGAAAGGGCCGGTTGGGGACCTACTTACCCATATTGAACTGAAAGCAATACCGTTTAAAGACACGGTTGCATCGTATCTGAAGATGGGGTTTATGCCAGTGGGAGAACAGAACCCGTTAGAACCGCTCATCCCGATGGCAGCGAACATCAAGGACTTCTTATCCTCTCCAAAAGTTTCTCCAGATGTCAGGCTTGCACTGCCAAAGAAAGGCATCATGTCAAGAGAGCACCCTGCTCTGAAAGACTTCTCTCTCACGGCGTTTCCCTATGAGGTGATCGACCCGGTAACTGCAGCAGGAACTATTGTCCCCGCTGGGACCAGAATCCCAAACATATTCAAGTATCTTGCGTCTGGAGGCCCGCTTAT
>Ga0209718_1003672_pt1 | contig 13479 bp, 9 predicted proteins | sample AD_JPNAS1_MetaG_FD_184420 | JGI IMG/M metagenome (GOLD analysis project Ga0209718, IMG submission 184420) | Active sludge microbial communities of municipal wastewater-treating anaerobic digesters from Japan - AD_JPNAS1_MetaG (SPAdes) (version 2) | ecosystem: Engineered > Bioreactor > Anaerobic >... | reverse complement strand
AGTTATTTAAACCAAACTATCTCAGTTTGGTACTTTTTCTTATTGTTTCAATACAGAATTTAGCTAAAATTTTTCCATAAAACACTATATTCTTCTTATTTTTTCCATATCACGAACAAAAAATACCTAAAATCAGATTTTTGAATTTCCTATATTGTTAAAAAAATCTAAATAATTTAGATCTCATCAACCTTTAAAGTTTTTAGCACTATCCTTCATGTTCTTTTCATCAAACAATGATAACAATGGTTCTTCTGATTCTCAATTTCTAACTTGATTTGTATTTATAATCATATTAAATTTATTTATACAATTTCTAAATCTTCTCAAATTGTCTGCATCCATTTTATTTTCCATAGTTCTTGTGTTTCATTCTAATGTATTAAAAATAATTTCCATTAAACTATATCAATTCTGATTTAGATCTTTGGATATAAGTGTTTTTTTATCAAAATCGACTATTGATTTATCATAATTCCCCCAACTAGAAAAAACATCTTCTAATACGGTTTGTTCAGCTATATTTTTTTCATTAAATTTTTCTACATAATATTGTAATATTGATTTGTTTTTGAACTGACTTGAGATTTTTTCATCTAACTTAGATCATAAATTTTCTTTATAATCTAGTATGTTTCTAGAATAATCTATTATTTGTGAGAAATCTACATTTTTTGTTTCATTTAAAAGCTGGTTATATGTTGGCAAATTAAACTTCAATTTTTCTCTCTTACCATTTTCTTTTCACATAATATAAGTTCATCAATTTTCATTACTATCATATCACATAAAATCATCCATTTCAACAATTCAAGTACTTATATTATAATATAATCAAACATGTTTTCAGTTTATGTTTCATTTTATATATACTTCTTGGTTTTCTGAATTAAAATTAACTCAGCTATCTGTATCTATCTTAAAATCTTTTGCAAAATTTTCCATATTTTCAGTTGTCTGATTGAAAATATTAGAAACAGATTTAACACAATTTGATATTATTCTTTCTTTTATTTTTTGTTCTGTTATTACCTGTAAATCTTGCTGATATCTTTCCAGTGATTCTTTTATTTGACTATTCAAATTTTTTATTATCTTAGATTTTTCATCTGGATTTTTTATTATCTCATCTATTTTTTGTTCATTTATAGATCAATCATCATTTATATAATCAATAATTTGAGTTAGATTTTTTTTATCATTGGAATACAATTCTAATATTGATTTTTTATTTTTACCCAAATCTATATTTTCTATATTGTGTTTTTGTGAATTTTTAAATTTTTGAAACTCTTTGTTATCTAATATTCTTTCTCATTCGGCAAGAGCTACTAACGATATAGATTGCTTTTTTGCAAAAATATCAATTTTAAATTTCTTTTTTTGATCAGCAAAGTAAGCTTCCATCTCTAGCTGAATATCTATGTCCAAAGACTTATTGAGATCATTAAAGGATTTTATAAACTCATATTTGTTTTCTATTGGAGCCTCATTGTCTTCTAATAATTTCTGAGCTGTAAAAAGATACTTGAAATAAGAAGTGACATCAAATTTATTTTTATTTAACTTTCATATTATATCTACTCACTTAATAGAGTATTCTTTGATAATTTTTTTTTGAAAAACGACTAATTCCTCACTACTTCATTTAAATTTATCAATAATATTGTTTTTATATAAATCATCTAATTTTTGCTTTTTTAACTTAATAATTTCTTCTTGTTTATTTTCTTCTTCTATTTTCTTTTTTTCTTCTTCTATTTTCTTTTTTTCTTCTTCTGTTTTCTTTTTTTCTTCTTCTGTTTTCTTTTTTTCTTCTTCTGTTTTCTTTTTTTCTTCTTCTGTTTTCTTTTTTTCTTCTTCTGTCAAAAGTATGTCTTCTATACCATTACAAAAAACAGTATAATCTCAATCTACAAATGCATTATTAAATTCTTTTATTACTTTTATAATAATATATTCTAAATATTTATTAAAAATAATAGCTCATTTATTATCTCAATATTTTTTATTTAATTTTAATAAAACATTTTGTGCTATATAATTATATGTATCAATATCAAAATTATATAATCATTCTTTTTGAAGTTTCTCTCAAACCTCTTGTATAAAATCTTGATTAGGATCTATTTGTATTGATTCATCACTATGCAAAATAGGTCATTTTTTTGATGATTTAAAAAAATCAGGTGTATCTCTCTTTTCTGTTGTATAACTTTTATCTATAAATAATCAATTACCCATAAAAAGTTGTATATTAATTAAAACTACAACTATTATACATAAAATTATGTGTTTTGTCAAAAAAAAGACATATTAATTTATGTCCCCTTTTCAAATATGTGTTCCCAAGACTCTAATTCTTTAATAAATTGTTTTAATTCTTGAATTCTTTCATCTCTTTTTTGAATTCTTTCGTCTGTTTTTTGAATTCTTTCGTCTGTTTTTTGAATTCTTTCGTCTGTTTTTTGAATTCTTTCGTCTGTTTTTTGAATTCTTTCGTCTATTTCTAATATAGATTGTTTTTTCTCCATGATACTTATGATTTGTTTCATTTTATACTGATATAATTTATTGTTTGATATTTCTTTTATAACTCGTTCTCCTAAATCTGTTTCTCATGTTGGATCTAAAATAGCTAATATTAATACAACTTTTTCAAAATCGTTTCTTTCTCGTGAAAATATATCTAAAATTGCTTCTTCACGATATGGCCAAATAAGGCTTTTAGCTGCTTTATCCCATATTGTATTAAAATCCCTTAATCAAATCTCACTTAAAAATCATGGTGTCATAAAAAACTGTTTTACAGCTGATACATCCGGTGAACTTCTATCTAAATCAAAATTCATATTAATTGCACTAGCAGTATTATCAGTTACCCTCGCCAATTCCTCTGTTTTATCAATATTCTTACCGTTCAATGTCTGAGCTATTGCTTCCTTGACTTGACCAAGTAGACCTAGTGTAACTATTGTAGAAATTATAAGTCCTTGTCTTAGTTTGTTGTTCATTCTTTTTTTTGGATTAAAGAATAAAAACTTCCTACTAATCTAGTTAATATTTATTTTTTACTAAAAATCAAATTAAATTTTGATTTTCTTTTAATCTTTAGCTTTTTCTATAAAATAGTTTAATTTATTTATTCAATCTCTAAGTCTTCTGATATCACTTGGTGTTTTTTGTTCTTCAATTGTATTATAAATCATAGAAACTAACTTATACCTATTATTTTCATTTGTTTTAATATTAAAATCATCCATTCTAAAATCAGTAGCTGTTCTATAGTTTACTCATTCAAATCGGTTACCAAAAATACTGTCTAAAACTTCTTGTTCTGCAATATACTCTTCCATGTGTCTTTCTACAAAAAATTTATTTATATTCTCATTTTTGAAACTACTATCCATTGTTCTATCAAGAGATTTATCAATCTGTTCTTCAATATCTTTTTCTCTATCATTCTTTTTCAATATTCCTGAAAAATCTATTTGTCATCACTTATCAACTAAACTATCGTATGTCGGTAGTGTAAAAGCTAATTTTTCTCTTTTTCAATGATTTGCTCAAATAAAAAATTCTCCATTTTCATCTTTTGTTAAAAAATCGTCCATCTCAACTGTTCAATCATCCATATTATAATAAATTCATATATTTTTTCATTTAATGCTTCATCTAATATACAATTTATTCTTTTCATCAACAGTAATATCATCGTTTATATTTAATTTTATATCTTTTATAAAATTTTCTTGATTGATACTATTGATATCAAAATATGTCGTCAATCCCCTAAAACAACCTATCATCGCCCTTTCATGGATTTTTCTTAATATATCTTTTTTCTTTTCTTCTTCATATTGTGCAATATATTCTTTAATTGCAGTAAGAAGAGTATCATCTGAATTTTTTAGTGTTCAATCATCATTAACAAAATCTTTATATTTATCAAAAAGATCTTTATTTCTAAGAAAAACTTCTTTGAATTTTTTAACTGCATACTTAGGTAACCTTGATAAATCTTTTTCATTGTCCAAACTTAGACTGACTTTTCCACTACTTGAGTTTTCTAATCTTTTAGCTACAAACCCTTTTGTTCTTTTATTCTCTAAAATAGCATCAGAATTAGCAATATTTTCCAAAGATGTTGGACGAACTACCAATTTTTTTTCAACAGTTTTAGGTCTTTCTGAATTTATGGGAATAGCAATCGCGATTTCTATGCCTAACTCTTTAGTAAAATTTTTAAATGTTTCCATAAACTTTTCTTCATTTTCAGTTAATATTTCTCATTGATTTCTTTTTTCTTGAATTTTATTATAACTGAATAAATATTGAGCAAACTCAGTCTTAGTTATGCTTTCTGTGTTTAATGTTATATTACCAAGATCAGGCAATTCTTGAGTGTCTGTTCGTTTTAATTCTGGCAACAATCAAGAGTATAAAGTTTTAAGTCACCCAACTAAAGTATTAATTTTTTCTAATTTATCTTTATTACCTTGTTCTTTATCTTTATTACCTTGTTCTTTATCTTTATTTATACTTACCTCACCAGTTTTTATCTGTTTTGCTCTATTTCGTTCTTCAATTAATAATCTGTTAGTTATTTCATTCTCTACCATGGCAACTACAAGCTCTTCATCATATTCGAAAATATCTCTCTCATTATTTCGCAAATTATGGAAAACATCATTTCAAATATGTGATATATCTATTCATAATCCAGAAAATCTAGTTTGATTTGAAACAGTTTTTATTATATCGTTTGTAATCTTGTAATATTTCAAAAATTTTTGATCGTTGTCTTCAATTTTTTTTCATTTTACAGAATCAACCTCATCAATATTATTATCTATAAAATCTGTGTGTGCTATATAATTATCATTTATTTCAAACATTTATATTCATAAAATATTAAAACATTTATATTTTATATTTTAATTATAATCAAAAAAAAATGTTTGTCAAAAAACAGATAAGATATTTTTTATAACAAACTATTTATTATTTGTTTGATACTGTTTAAACGCTTCCTCCATATTTTTTAACGCATCTAATAATACATCTAATTCTTTTCATTTTTGATCTAATTCTTTTCATTTTTGATCTAATTCTTTTCATTTTATTCTTTCTTCAATAATTTCTCTATCTAATTTTGCAATATCTACCTCCAACTCCACTTGTTTTATTATTTGAGATAACCTAAACTGATATACTCTATTTTGGCTTATTTCTTTAAAAGCATATTGTCATAGTTTTGTTGTTTGAGTCTGATCTAAAAATGCAGAAACAAATATCTTTTTTTGTTCATCTGTATATCATTTTCAATTAAAAAACTTCAATATTTGTTTTTCATAAAAATCTCGTACATTGCTCTGCATAGCTTTATTCCATAACATATCAAACTCTACTTTCTCCTCTTCTGTTAGAATATCTCATCCCATAAAAAACTGTTTTACAGCCGATGCATCCGGTGAACTTCTATCTAAATCAAAATTCATATTAATTGCACTAGCAGTATTATCAGTTATCCTCGCCAATTCTTCTGTTTTATCAATATTCTTATCGTTCAATGTCTGAGCTATTGCTTCCTTGACTTGACCAAGTAGACCTAGTATAACTATTGTAGAAATTATAAGTCCTTGTCTTAGTTTGTTGTTCATTCTTTTTTTGGATTAAAGAATAAAAACCTTTCATCATCTAGATGATACTCATTTCCTTTTAAAGGTCAAATCAATTTTAAGTTCTACCATTTTTTGAAACTTGGACAAATTTGTTTAACATTTATATGAGAGAAACCTTTATGTTGGATTCAGTCCATTATCGCTTTTTTCAATCAAGGCAAATCTCTATCATTAGCAGAAATATTTAATTTACAACCGGCAGACTCTGTTAATTTCAATGGATCAAATGGAGATATAGTATTTCAGTCTGGGGTAGATTTTGTTTTTATATTTTCTGGTGTTGTTGGAGAAGCTTGACCTGTAGTCAAAGCATAATTTTCATTATCAGCAACTATATGCACAATATTGATATCCTTTCTAGCAGAATGAAGCAGATGCCCAAGTCCAATTCAATAAGTATCTCCATCTCATGAAACTGAAATCACAGTCAAATCAGGGTTGGCTAGCTTGACTCCAGTAGCAAAAGGGATCCCTCTTCCGTGAAGAGTTTCCGCTCAGTATCAATCCACATACTGACTCATTTTCCCACTACATCAAATTCATGTAACTACTACAGTTTTGTGTTTTGGTATTTTTAATTCCGCTAAAGCTTGTTTGATCGCAAGATGGATAATGAAATTACCACATCATGGACATCGTTGGAATTTTGTAAGTCCTGTTCTCATAATAACAATTAATAATTAAAAATTTCATACATATTTTCTTTATTTTTGAATAACTATCTGTCATGTGTTACAACTTTTCCATACTCTCCTGTTTTCTTAAATCACCCATCCCCTCTTATATTTTAAATCATCCCCAACCCCCTACTTTCTGTTTTAAATCACCCCTATCCCCTCTTTGAAAAAGAGGGGTTTCCCTAGCTTCCTCCTACGATTTCCCCCTCTTTTTCAAAGAGGGGGATTAAGGGGGTGATTTTTGTTCAAAGAGTGGGTTTAAGGGGGTTATTTATATTAAAAAGGAGAGAACAAAGAGGTGGTTAATAACCATCTAGTCCGTTATTTCCTCATAAAAGAAAGGGTAAAGTCAATTCTTTCTTATATGAGAAATCTTTCACTGCCAAGAATCATCTAGTAAATTACATTCGCGCATCACAACTTGTTGCATTTGTCCCAAATAATTCATCTCTACAAAAACGAGTTTTTCTATATTATCTTTTTTTTCTTGGAAAAATGTTTTCAATCTTTTATCAAATGGCTGGAATGATTTTATGACAATAAGTCACCAGTCCGCTTTGTTTTGAATTGCATACTCTATTGAATAACGATTCATACCTCGTGTTACATAAAACTTTTTTGCATTTGGATTGATTATTTCATATCCATAAAACGATTCATTAAATTCTTTTTGAACGAATGTTTGTAATTTTTTCATTCTCTTTTCCATATGCTGTCATTTTATAACTGTATCTTCATTTGTTTCTCATGATTCTGTATGTTCATATGATGTTGCAATAAATGTTGTATTTTCTTGACCTGGAACAGCATAAGGAGAAATACCAGTATCAGTAAGCTTATATCTCAAGTACTCATCGTTTTGTTTGGATTCTGCGATTATTCCACGATCTATCGGCTCAGCTTGCAAGTCTGTAGCAATAGATTTATATGACTCGGAAAGTTGTTTATCCAACAAAAATATAACAGGATGCTGATAAATATCAGACCAATTTAGCGCTTTTCATATATCTGTATATAATTCCTCAAATTTCGATGGTGCATAAACTATTGGTTGAGTATCTCCAAATGAAGCATTCATTGCATAAAATAAATCTCCTTGTGCTGTAAAAGTTGGAGTTCCTGTACTTGGACCATCTCTTTGTGAAAGAACATAGACTCATCATATTTCTGCTTGATTTGAAAATGAAATACCCTCTGACATCAAAGCAAATCATCATCCAGAAGTTCAGCACATAGCTCTCTTACCAGCAAACTTTGCTCACAACATAGACATACCAACTGCGATTTCATCTTCTCATTGAAAAAATGTTACCTTTTCTGGATATTTAACGATAATATCAATAATACTTGATGCAGGAGTCATTGGATATGCAGAATAAAATTCCAATCAACTATCTATCGCTCATTTTGCAATCAATTCATTTCCAAACATAAACAATTTTTGAGGTCAAATATTTTTAGAAAAATCTAAATCTATTTTAAAATCAAGTTGAACAGTATCAAAATACTCATATCAAGCTAACAATTCTTCCTTATTTTCATCTAAAACCGCTTGTGAAAAAGTTTTTTCTAAAAGAACAATCCCCTCTTCTTTTGGAATTCACAAAGCTTTTAACGAAACTCAAAAGGCAAAAATATTTTTGTGTTTTTTTGCGAAAGTTTTTATATTTAGAATATTTTTTAGATCATAGATTTTTTCGTTTTTTGTAATCGCATAATCATCAAAAGCAAAAAATAAGTCTATTGTTTTGGAGATATAAGGTGTATCATTATCAGTGATATATAAAAAAAAACAATTATTACCACCTTTAATAATTGAAACATATTCTTTATCAGCAAGAACATTAAAGCCCTTTGGGGAAAGTAGCTCTCAAAGCAATAATCCAGCTGTATTTACTCAGGATCCAGCTGGTCACGAAAATCATATAGATATATTCATAGTAGTTTTTACAAAAAACAAAAATATTGCACTTTTAGGTTTAAGAAATTAGTACGAAAAAGCAAGAAAAGAAAAATTATTGAATGACAAAATAATGTGATGTAAAAATATATTTCTTACAAAAACAGTATTTTTAAAAAAACATATCATAGTTATTTATTTAAAATTTAACTACTTCTTGGTGCAGGAGCTCCCATAAGTAAATCTTTTCCATCTCCTGTTTTTGGGAAAGGAATAACTTCACGAATCGTATCATGTCATTGGAGGATCATCAGAATTCTATCCAATCCTAAAGCCAATCATCCATGAGGTGGAAATCAGAATTTGAAAGCTTCTAGCATATGTCCAACACTTTTTTGAGTCTCTTCTGGAGTATAGCCCATAATTTTATATGTTTGTTGTAACAACTCTGGTAAGTGAGCTCTAATAGATCAGCCTCATACTTCATTTCAGTTCATTACAATATCGTATTGTTGTGCCATAATATTAGGGATATTTTTTCCTTCCATAAAATCTTTTAAACACTCTATTTTAGGCATTGAGAAAGGATTATGAGTAAATTTTCGTTTTCCTTCATCTGTTTTTTCAAACATTGGAAAGTTTCTTACTCGTAAAAGTGAAATGTCATCTTCCTTGTATAATTTGTAATCTTTAGCTATTTTTTGTCTGGTTTGTGAAAGGATTTGATGAGCTGTTGATTCTTGGTCTGCTACAAAAAGTAAAGTATCTCATTCTTTTGCTCCAGTTTTTTCAATAATTTTTGCAACAAGTTCTTTTCCAAGTTTTTCTTCTACAAAGTTAGCTTCTCATCATACATGAAAGTTTGCTAAACCTCATCATCCAAGTTGTTGAGTAAATTCTTTGAGAGTAACATCAAGATATTTTTTACTAAACATTTTCTTTCATCATTCTACAAGCATAGCTTTTACAATTCATCATTTTGCGACAACATTTGCAAAAACATCAAATCCACAATCCTTAACCATATCCGTAAGTGTATACATTTTGAGTCAGTATCTCAAATCTGGTTTATCAGTGCTATAATGCTCCATAATATAATTATAATCATAGTGAGGAATAGTTTTAGTAATAAGTTTTTTATGAGGATAGTTTTTTTCTAAAATTCATACTACCAACTCACTAATGAGAGCAACAATATCCTCTTCTTGGATATAGGCCATCTCCATATCTACTTGTGTAAATTCTGGCTGTCTATCTCATTTTGGATCTTCATCACGAAAACATCTCGCAATTTGATAGTACTTATCTACTCCAGATCACATAAGTAATTGTTTAAGTTGTTGAGGAGCTTGAGGTAAAGTATAAAAACTGGAAGGATGGAGTCTACTAGGGACAGAAAATTCTCTAGATCATTCATCGCTTGGTTTTCCCAAGATAGGAGTATCTACATGTAGAAATCATCTTTGATCAAAAAAACTCCTGATATACTGAGTAACTTCATGTCTTTTGATAACATTTTCCATAATATGAGGATTTCTGAGATCCAAATACCTATAGGTCATCCTTAAATTTTCATTTACTTTGTGAGATTGTGGAACTTCAAAAGGAGTGTTTTGAGATCCTGAAAGAAGTTCTATTTTATCTGCTTTTAGTTCAATGATTCCTAACCTCAAACGCTCATTGATATCATCTGGAGATCTTTTGATAAGTGTTCATTCTACCTTAATCACGCTTTCATCCGCCCAACGAGTAATTTCATCTAAATTGATGTCAGATTTTTTATCAATTTGAATTTGCAAAATTTCTCCTTTACAGCGAAGATCTATAAAAACCAAATCTCCATGATCACGAATAGATTGAATCCATCAAGAAGTAGTAACTTTCTGATTTTCTAAACTATTTGATATTTCTGATATAGAATGAGTTCTATAGGGCTTCAAAAAAGTATCAAAATCATATTCATAAGTTTTTTCTGCTGTATTTTTAGAACCTTTTACTTTTTCTAAGGTTTTAATCTGATCATTAGTCTTTCAAAGACTTCCTATAAATTCCAAAACAAGTGAACGAGAAAAATATTGTGGCAAAATATTTTTTTGTATCATTTGTCCAATAATAGAACCAACTGATTTATTAGGATTTTTAGCCACCACTTTACGAATAGCCTCTTTAAGATCATCAGTTAAGTGAGTTTTTTCATCAATAAACTGCTCAAAATCAAAATCTGGATCCTTGCTTAGATAATCAAGAACAATTTTCAAAAGTGTTTGATCAAAATATTTGCTTTGAGAAAAGAGAGCAAAAAGCTTTTTAATTATGGACAAAGAAACTGTATTATCGTATCGAACGGATTGAGGCAGATTGATTAAAAGTTTTGCTGTATCATAGAGTCCTTTCTCATCAGACAATGTGTAAAGAGCAATAATTTTATCAAGATCTGCTGAGAAAAAGATTGCATCTTGATAGCTCAATCCAGAATCCATCAGCTGTTTTTCTACCTGATAAGGTAAAAATTCAAAATCTATTTTTTCAGAAACAATTTCTGTAATATCTCTTTCTGGAATATTCGGTTCTGGAATATAATTATAATCTGCTTCAGTTTCTTTTTCTCTCATTACCTCCAAAGCTAGTTTATCTTCTCTCCATCATTTTGTTTGCTGTTGTTTTTGTGGAGCTTTGGTGTTTTTTCGAATATTTAACTGCTCTTCTACTTCCAAGTGTAATGCTTGTAAAGCGAACTTGAAAGAGTTTAGGTTTTTAATTTCTGTCCTTGGGTTAAGATCGTTTGTCCCAGCTTTTCTAAGCGATAAACTCACATCTGATTTGAAATGTCATTTTTCCATATCAGCATCTGAAACTCAAGTATATCTTACAATTTTTTGAAGTTGTTCCATATATAAGATAGCATCTTCAATGGAATGAATTGAAGGTGTGGTTACTACTTCAAAAAGTGGTTTTCCAGATCTATTAAAATCCAGATCAATTTTTCAATTTTTTAAATAAGTTAATTTAGCTGGATCTTCTTCTATATGAAAATGATCAATATCCACTTTTCATTCTGTTCCATCAGGTCTCATAAAAGGAACTGATCATCACTTAGAAATCGGATCACGGTATTGAGTGATTTGGTATCATTTTGGTAAATCTGGATAAGAATAATGTTTTCTATCAAATGATAAGGTGTTTGCAAGTTCTCATCACAAAGCATTTGATAAAAAGGTGGCACTTTTGACAACATCTAAATTTACCTGAGGCGAAGAAGTATCCTTTCCTGTACAAGTAGGACAAATATTTGTGTTAGGTGCCGATTCGGTATCATTTAGACAAGAACAAAATAGTTTAGTTTTTGTATTGGTAACTGTGATGTGGGTCTCAATTCATATCACAAGTTCTAGTCAGAGTTCTTGTAATTCTTGATTCAAATTTAATATATTGGAAAAATTATTTATATTGGCATTTTGTTGTGAGTAAATTCAATTTACTTGATTTACTTTAACATCTAAAGCAGATCTTTTAGTTCCACTACTAAACTTTCGTTTAGATAAGTCTTTTGTTTTCATGATATATTGGGTAATATATAAAGATTAATTAACAATACAAGATTAAAAAAATCTCCAGCGGTTTTTTTAGATACCGTGGAGATTTTTTATTATTTTAATCAATAACAAATCATCTACGGTATCCGTAGATTATTATTATTTAATTGATATGATCTAAGTTTTACCATCATTTTGTGATTGAATTTAAATGATTACAATATCATTATAAGTATTTTATATCCAATTGCAAATTATTTATTAGTATATGTTTTTTTGATGAAAAGTCACTTTTATCAGAATTCTTTTGCTAATCTCCTTTTATTGCATCTAATAGCTCTGGGAATTCAGCTTGCTTAAAGTGTCATCTGTCATCAAAAACCATAAATTGTGCCCTTGAAAGCTCAGCTTTTATTCTTTCACTATGAGAAAAAGGGACACTAGGATCATCTTTTGAATGCCAAATAAAAATTTTGTTTGCTACTTTTTCTATATTTTTGATTATACTTGAATCATAAGCAAAATCTCATAGATAATCATCTCCAGGATTTAGACCGCTATTATCTAAAACAGGAGCAATTAGATGAAGCTGGGTAATCTTAAACGGAAAACCATTTTCTCAAAGATATTTAATCAAAAACATTCATCCCAACGAATGACCAATTAAAATAAATTGTTCTGAATCAAAATAAGGAAGATGTTTTTCAAACCAAAGTTTCCATATTTTATAACGAGCCATTAGTGCATTTGGCATTTCAGGTTTGATAATCTTAAATTCTGGCAAATGTTCCTGTAAAGTATTTCTCCATCTTTTTCTCTCCTCAAAAGGATTTATTTCTCGTGTTTGAATTGTGTTATAAAGTTCATCATCATTTTTTGATAAGGTTCAACCACGAATATATACGAGTTGTTTCATAGTGAAATAGGTATAAAATAAAAATTAAATAATCTTTATCTCTATCGCTAATACTCAAAATTCAGTTTCTTGAGCTGGAGTGTAGAACTTATAATAGACAGCAACTCATTTTTCAACATCTTGAATTCAAGGTAAAACATGCTTGAGTCATTCATTTTCTAACATTGATTGAAATGTGGGATAATGAGTCAAATTTATTACTTCCAACACTTCTCCTGTATCTTCAAACTTCAAATAATCTCAAATCTTCAGGTCAGCAAACTTTCATTTATTGAGCCTTCATTCTACGGTTTTTTGTCCAGAAAGGATAAAAGATTTATAAGGTTCTTGAACTGAGAAAGTAATCATTGAAAATATTTTATATTACCTATTAAAACTCACACATCTTTGGAGCTCTAGGGAAAGGAATTACATCACGGATATTTTCCATTCAACTGACATACATCACCAATCTCTCAAATCCCACTCCAAATCCAGCATGTGGAACAGTCCCATATTTTCTTAGATCAAGGAACCAGCTATATTCTTCAGTATCAAGTTGCATCTCTTCCATTCTCGTTTTAAGTTTTTCAAAATCATCTTCTCTCTGACTTCCACCGATCAGCTCTCCTACACCTGGAACAAGTAAATCCATTGCTCTTACTGTCTTTCCATCCTCATTCTGTTTCATATAAAATGCCTTGATTTCTTTTGGATAATCAGTTACGAAAACAGGTCCTTTGAATATTTGTTCTGATAAATATCTTTCGTGTTCAGTCTGCAAATCAAT
>Ga0209718_1003658_pt1 | contig 13528 bp, 10 predicted proteins | sample AD_JPNAS1_MetaG_FD_184420 | JGI IMG/M metagenome (GOLD analysis project Ga0209718, IMG submission 184420) | Active sludge microbial communities of municipal wastewater-treating anaerobic digesters from Japan - AD_JPNAS1_MetaG (SPAdes) (version 2) | ecosystem: Engineered > Bioreactor > Anaerobic... | reverse complement strand
TCATACTGCTCGTGCCAAAGCGCTAATCGCCTTGGCGATTCTCGCCCCGACCCTGGCGTTGTTCTCAAGAAGCGCCAGGTTGGCCTCTATTGAACGGCCCGCCGTGATCCGAGCCAGGCTCGCCAGGAGGAACGGAGTAACGTCCTTGCCGTGCACGCCGGATTCAGCGGCCTGCTCAATAGCAAGGTCAATAGCAGCGCCTATCTGGTCGGCCGGGATTTCGTACTCCACCGGAATCGGCGCCGCGACCAAAAGCCCTCCCGGCAACCCCAGTTGCTCGCGTGCCACAAAGGCCCGGGCGACGACGTCTGCCGACTCTGCCGAGTAGTCGAGCTGCAGCCCCGAATCGCGGGAGTAAAAGGCCGGAAATGAACTGGTTTGGTACCCGATGACGCAGACCCCCGCGGTTTCCAGGTACTCGAGCGTCTTGGGCAGATCGAGTATTGCCTTCGCCCCGGCGCACACCGTGACAACGCGCGAGCGCGCCAGGCTCTGCAGGTCGTGGGAGATATCGAAGCTATCGGCAGCTCCGCGATGAACACCGCCGATGCCTCCGGTCGCAAAGACGCGGATTCCCGCCCGTTCTGCGACGGCCAATGTCCCGGAGACAGTGGTTCCTGCGGACGCGCCCTGTGCAATCACGAAAGCCAGATCGAACGCAGAGGACTTCAGCGCATGCTTGTTGGCTGCCAAGCGGTCAATGTCGTCCGGAGTCATGCCCACGCGCACAACGCCGTCGATGATACCGATGGTCGCCGGAACACACCCTTCCTCGCGCGCAATCTCCTCTACACGCAGAGCCAGCCTCGTGCTGTCGGGATAGGGAAGCCCGTGAGTCAGTACAGTAGACTCGAAGGCTATCACCGGCCGACCGCTGTCAAGCGCTCTCTGCACGTCGTTTCCAACCATCCAATGATGATTCATGACAACTCCGCCTCCGCCCGCCCATGATCTTCTGCATCACTCCAGTTCTATGCGCAATCACCAAATCCTCTGGCCACTATATTCGTATATTGAACAAAGCTTGGAGGAACGCTGCCTTCGGCGACGAATATGTTTTCGAGGTCTGCTACAGTCCACTTCGTCTGATAAGGGTGATCAACGCAAGAATGGAGCATTCTATTCAACCATCGCTTCTGGCCGGAGGAAGGGCCAACGATACCAGGATTCTTAAGAGCATAAACGTACTCGCCGCCCTCAAGGTAATACGCAGTACGTCCGGGCTGTCCCGCGCCGATATCGCGCGCACTACCGGCCTTACGCCGGCTACAGTGTCCAGCGTTGTGTCGATCCTGGTGTCCGCAGGGATCGTACGTGAAACAGGATATGGCGAATCCAGCGGCGGTCGACCCCCTCTACTCTTGGAGTTCAACCCGGACGCATTCTACATTGCCGGTGTCGACCTCGGGGTGAGTAAGGTCATCGCGGTAGTGACCAATCTCGAGGGTGAAGTAGTGTCACGCGCCCGGTTGGAGATAGACGCGCACGCCGGGCCGGAGGCAATCATATCGCGGTTACTCGATGCAACGCGCGCAGCTTTTGCAGACGCAGGCGATGCCGCCAGCAAAATCGCAGGTATCGGCCTCTCGGTCCCGGGCCTAATTGACGCGGAGCGCGGGCTGTCGGTATTCGCCCCCAACATACCCGGGTGGGCGAGTATCCACATCGCTAAGAGATTTCGCGATGAGTTCGAGCTCCCTTGCTGGGTGGAAAATGACGCGCGCGCGATGGCTATTGGCGAGGCGATGTTCGGGGCGGGACGCGGATACCAGAACATACTCTGCGTTAACGTGGGTCGCGGAATCGGCGCAGGCATCATAGTCAACGGCGAGATCTACCGCGGCAAGCAAAGCGGCGCGGGCGAACTCGGTCACATGACTGTGGACCCTAACGGCCCCATGTGCCCCTGCGGCAATCATGGATGCCTTGAGGTCATGGCGGCAGGGCCGTCTATCGCCGCCGCAGCCATTCGAGCGGTGTCGTCGGGAGCGAGCACCAGCATACGGGAACTCACCGGCGGGAGAATCGAAGAAATCACCGCAGAGGTAGTGTCGGAGGCCGCCGACCAGGGAGACACCTTGGCACAGGGGTTGATTCGCGAATCTGGCAGGTACCTGGGCATAGGAATCGCAAACGCCGTGAACCTGTTGAGCCCCGAGATAGTGGTTATTGGCGGAGGCGTGGCCCGCGCCGGCGATATCCTGTTCGGTGAAGTTCGAAAGACAGTGCAAAGGCGTGCATTTACTACAATGGTGAACCTGCCGCCGATTGTCCCGTCCGCCAGAGGTGAAGACGCAAGCTCGATAGGCGCCGCAGCCCTCGTGTTCGAGGAGATGCTGACCGTGGGCAGGATCACGGAGCTCATGCGCGCTACAGAGATGGGCGCCGGCATGAATGGGGAGTAGTGTTCCTTCGAGACGTACATGAAACTCCCGAGTCCCTATCGGTGGTTATCTGCAGGCGCGTTTCCGGCAAATTGCTACTACAGGTGATTTTATTGCCTACACAAGAAGGAATCTGCTCCTACCCATAGAATGTGTAACCGAACTTAGTTTATGACTTCAACATACACGGCGATCTGTCGCCTTTCCGCGATGGATGAATGACCATCCGTCCGGGACAGGGGGGTGATCAAGGGCAATTGATACGCCATAGCCTCGGCTGCGAAGCGATTACCCTTGCGTACCACATGATGAACAGGAGGATGCGAGCGTGAAGAAAGTGCGTGGTCTAGCAGTAATACTGCTCCTGGTGTTCACGGCGTCCGGATTCGCGATCGGAGCCCCAAAACCTGTAGTACTCAGGGCCATGACGTGGGATTCGGCCGAAGGCTCAGCATGGGCCAAAGCGGTGTTCGACAAGTTCGAAGCAGCTAACCCCAATATCGAAATCGAACTGCAGCCGATGCCCGACGGCTACGATGATAGGCTGCTGACGAGCCTCGCTGCAGGCACTCCTCCAGACCTCTTCCTGGTATGGGACTATCCGTCTCTTGCCGGACTGGGAGGACTGGCGCCTCTTGAGAAGACCGCAATCGACTTCAGCGGGATAAACCCCTCACTGGTGGAGTGGAACTCCTACCAGGGTCACATCTACGGTGTTCCGAAGGACTGGACCACCCAGGTAATATGGTACAACAAGAAAGTGTTCGACAGGTACAAAGTTGCGTATCCCAAACCCGGCTGGACGTGGGATGACTTCCGTAGTACAGCGCAGAAGCTTACCCACGTCGATGACAAGGTATGGGGCGCAGCGCTCTCGTTCGGCGATCCATACGATTGGCAGAACTGGTTTGTGATGGGCGGCGGCGACTACCTGTCGGCAGACGGCAAGACCATGAAGGGCGTGTTCGATTCAAAGGAGTCCATCGCCGTCATGAAGTTCTTGACCGACATGGTCCTGGTGGACAAGGTCTCTCCATCGCGCTCCCTCCTCTCGGCATCGGGAGGTACCTACGCCATGTTCACCAGCGGAAAGCTTGGGATGATCCACTCCGGAATGTGGTTGCTTGGCTATCTTTCCAGTAAGGGCCTGCCGGCCGATGATTACGGTGCGGTCATAGTCCCGGCGCCTGCGGGCAAGAAGCCCATAACGATGATGAACGTATCCGGATGGGCGATGGCCGCCGCGAGCAAGCATAAGGCCGAAGCCATAGAAGTGCTTAAGTTTCTTGCCCTCGAAGGCGGGCAAACGCAGGGCGAGGCAGGCTGGGCTTTCCCCGTGAGCGAGACAGCCATCAAGGCAACCGGGCTCCTAAATGACCCGGTAACCCGGGTGTTCTACGACTCGCTGGCCTATGCCCTGAAGAACCCGGCGTTCCTCAGGACCCCCGAGTACGCGGAGAAGTGCAGTCAGTATCTAGAAGAAGCTTTCGATCAGATTCTGCTCGGAAAAGCCACGGCCGAGAAGGCAATGGCTGAAGCCGTCAAGAAATCGGAGAAGGCGTTCGGACGGTAGCAGCGACAAGAGAGGGGGCATGCCTTGCTCGGCCAAGGGCCCCGGGCATGCCTCCCCTCCCAAGGAAAGCAGGTGGAGTCAGTGAGCCGGCTCACGCCAAGAAAGCGCGAGGCGCTCGAAGGCTACTTGTTCATCTCGCCATGGATCGTCGGTTTTCTCGTATTCACAGCCGGCCCGATACTTGCCACGCTCCTCATCAGCTTCACCAAGTGGCGGGTGTTTGGGCCTCCCCAGTGGATAGGGCTTGCGAACTACGTTCGGATGATCCACGACCCGTTGTTCTATCAATCGCTGAAGGTGACTGGGTTCTTCACCTTGCTCAGCTTGCCGCTGGGCTTGGCTGTTGGATTGGCCCTTGCGCTGCTGCTCTTCCAAGACGTGAAGGGACTATCAGTCTTCCGCACCATCTTCTACACGCCGTCTGTGGTTCCGGAGGTGGCTACCGCTACCCTGTGGATCTGGATTTACAACCCCGAGTTCGGGATCTTCAACTATGTTCTCAGCAAGTTCGGAGTAACCGGCCCCGAATGGCTGTACAGCACTGAGTGGATACTCCCGGCTCTGGCGATCATGGGCATATGGGGCGCGGGGTCGACGATGGTGATCTACCTTGCCGGTCTTCAGAACATACCCCGCGTGTACTGGGAAGCCGCGACTGTGGACGGCGCTTCCGGGTGGCAGAAGTTCTGGGGCATCACCATGCCGCTCCTCAGCCCTACGACTTTCTTTCTGTTTGTGACAGGCCTCATCGGCTCGCTCCAGACCTTCACAGCAGGTTACATCATGGGCGGCGGAGGCGGGCCGCTCAATGCTTCGCTTTTCTACACCCTGTACATGTACCAACAGGGGTGGAAGTGGTTCAATATGGGATATGCCTCGGCGCTGTCCTGGACTCTCTCGCTCATCATATTCGCCCTCACGATGCTGGTAATCAGAGCTTCCCGCGCTCGAGTCAACTACGACTTGATATGAGGTGTGGCGCGTGCGAGTTGCGAAGAAGGCCATACAGTACGCGATCCTGATCCTATTTGCGCTAGTGTTCATGATGCCGTTCCTATGGATGCTTTCAACATCGCTTAAGGGCGGCGCGGATGACCTGTTCACGTACCCTCCCGAGATTATCCCGAAGTCCTTCCACTGGGAGAACTACAGGAAAGTGCTCTCAATGTACCCCTGGGGAACATTCCTGAAGAACACTAGCCTGATCACATTCACTAGCATGTTTGCGACACTGCTTTCATCGGCCATGGTGGCGTTCGGGTTTGCGAGGCTGCGCTTTCCCGGTCGCGACAAGATATTCTTCCTTGTGCTCTCGACCATGATGGTTCCGTACTATACAACGCTGATACCGCAGTACATTCTCTTTTCCAAGTTAGGATGGGTGAACACGCTGAAACCGCTCATAGTGCCCAACTTCTTCGGCGCTGCGTTCTACATCTTTCTGCTCAGGCAGCACTTCATGGGCATCCCGGCTGAGCTCGATGATTCCGCGAAGATAGACGGCGCCAGCACCATGCGGATATTCGGGAGCATCTATCTTCCGCTTGCCAAGCCTGCGCTGATCACGATCGGCATTCTTCAGTTCATGTCGGCTTGGAGCGACTTTATCGGGCCTCTGATCTATCTACATTCGGAGAAGAACTACACGCTCACTCTGGCGCTCAACACATTCAGGGGAATACACTACACTGACTGGCACTATCTGATGGCAGGCACCATGATGGTGGCCCTTCCGTCGCTGATATTCTTCTTCATAGGCCAGAACTACATCATAGGCGGAATCACAGTAAGCGGCATCAAGTAGTTTTGCGCCAAACACATCTCGAGGGAGTGACGCGCCAGTTGACTAACGAGTGGGAAAACCCTGAGCTGACGGGGTATGGCCTGGAAGAACCGCGATGCGCCACTATTCCACGCCTGGATCCTGCGACAGGCGAGTGGCACTACCCTGAGCGCTGTATCATGCTATCTGGGCAGTGGAAGTTCAACTGGGCGGCCAACCCCGCCGAGCGACCGACGCGTTTCTTCAGGGCAGACTACGACGTATCGGGCTGGCCTGAGATCGCCGTGCCCGGTAATTGGCAGTTTCAGGGCTATGACATCCCCATCTACACTGATGTTACGTACCCGTTCGAAAACACACCGCCGGCGATCCAGGCTCATTTCAACCCGGTGGGTTCCTACAGACGCGATTTCGAGCTTCCCGACGACTGGGCCGGGCGCCCCATAGTGCTGCACTTCGCCGGAGTGAACTCGGCCTTCTACGTCTGGGTCAACGGGTCCAAGGTCGGGTTCAACCAGGGCACTCACATGCCCGCTGAGTTCGAGATCAGCGCGCTCACACATCCCGGCAAGAACACTGTGGCTGTAGAGGTATATCGGTGGTGCGCAGGCAGTTACCTTGAGGACCAGGACATGTGGCGTCTCGCCGGCGTCTTCCGTGACGTGTTCGTCTATTCCCCGCCTCCAGTGCACATACGCGACTTCTCAGTCGGGTGCGGCCTGAGCGCGGACTACACAGACGCAGTGATGCGCGCGTGGGCCGAGGTGCGGAATCTGTCGCAGCGCGCTTCGGGCCCTCTGTCCATGACGGTTAGCCTCATTGACCCATTCGAGGGTCGCTGCTGCGGCGCCTGGAGCGCCCCGGTTGAGACCATCAGCCAGTTCGGGTCAAGCTGTGTCGAAATCAGCGCCGAAGTCGTCAACCCGCGCAAATGGACCGCGGAGACACCCGAGCTCTACACGGCGCTGCTCGAGCTCGCCGATGAAAGCGGCGCCTGCATTCATTCAGCGCGATGCAGTTTCGGATTCCGGGTGATCGAGGTTCGTGGAGAACAACTGCTCGTCAACGGCGCGGCGGTCAAGCTGAAGGGCGTGAACAGGCACGAGTTCCATCCTGACCTGGGGCAGGCGGTTCCTGTCGAGGCGATGCTGGAAGACGCGCGGCTGATGAAACAGCATAACATCAATGCGGTTCGGACTGCACACTACCCCAATGATACAAGGTGGCTGGATATATGCGACCTGTACGGCTTCTATGTGATTGATGAGGCAGACATCGAATCGCACGGAGTGCCGTGCACTCCAGGCGTCACCCTGGCCGGAAGGCCCGAATGGCGAGCGGCCCACTTGGACCGAACCAAGCGCATGGTGATCCGGGACAGGAATCATCCATCGGTAATCATTTGGTCGCTGGGAAACGAAGCGTGCGACGGGCCTAATTTCCAGGCTGCTGCTGACTGGATACATGCCGCCGATCCGAGCAGGCCGGTCCATTACGAACCCGCATGGAACGAGCCTTACACGGACGTGGAATCTCGGATGTACAAAGACATAGCCTTCCTCCGGGATTACGCAAGACGCGAACCTACGAAGCCTCTCGTTCTGTGCGAGTACGCGCACGCCATGGGCAACAGCGTAGGCAATCTCCAAGACTATTGGGACGTGATCGACGCCCACCCGTGCCTGGCCGGAGCGTTCATATGGGAATGGGCAGACCACGGCATTCGCCGCGCCGCGCCCGATGGGCAAGAGTACTGGGCGTATGGCGGCGACTTCGGCGATGTTCCGAGCGACGGCAACTTCTGTTGCGACGGCCTCGTGCTCCCTGACCGCATCGCTCACCCGGCAATGGCCGAGGTGCACAAGGTGTATCAACACATCTTGATAGAGCCGGTGGATCTGCCGGCTGGAAGAGTGCGGGTCCGGAACAAGTATTCCTTTGTCAGTTTGGGCTTTTTGACGCCCACGTGGCGCCTGTCATGCAACGGGCAAACGGTGCAGCAGGGCGAGTTGCCTCCCCTGTCGCTCGGCCCCGGCGAGTCGATCGAACTCGCGATACCTCTTGATCCGGCCCTCGCCCCCGCCGAGGCGGAATACCACCTGACCGTCGGCTTCGCACTCCGGGAGGCGACGCGCTGGGCAGAGGCGGGCCACATCGTGGCATGGGAGCAATTCCCCGTGGATACGGGTGCGCCGGCTCCTAAGGAGGCATTGGCACTGCCGTCTATGCAGGAACTGGACCTAGCCGAGACGGGGGAGGCAGTGATTTGCCGCGGCGCCTCGGAAGCGGGGCGGTTCGAGATCGCGATCGGCCGACAGAGCGGAGCAATTGAAAGCCTCACGGTTGACGGGGTTCAGCTCATTGCATCGGCGCTAGCGCCCAACTACTGGCGAGCACCGATAGACAACGATATGGGCAACAAGATGCCTGCAAGATGCGGGGTATGGAGACGCGCGGGGAGTGATCGGCGTCTGCTGCACCTGGCCATGGAGCGGTTTGGGCCATCGACTGTGGTCATCTATACCGATGGCCTGCTGCCGGCAGGCGACTCCCGATATTCCATAATCTACTCGGTCTTTGGCACGGGCGATGTCGTAATCACACACTCACTCATCCCCGCGGGACGTCTGCCCGAGATACCCCGTATCGGGATGCAGATGGAGATACCGAGCACCTTCTGCACCACAACATGGTACGGGCGAGGCCCGCATGAGAACTACTGGGATCGGAAAACAGGCGCCCGTTTTGGCGTCTACTCCATGCCCACGGCGGACTTGGTCCATCCATACTGTAGGCCTCAGGAGACGGGCAACAGATGCGACACGCGCTGGGTGGTGTTTGCCGAGCCTGATGGAACCGGACTTCTCGCCGCCGGCATGCCCACGATTGAGTTCTCCGCATGGCCGTGCACCATGGATGACCTGGAATCGGCAAAGCACGTCCACGAAGTGCCCCGTCGCGAACGGTTTACGGTGAACCTGGATTACCGCCAGATGGGAGTGGGCGGCGACAATAGCTGGGGCGCCAAGCCTCATCCTGAGTACACCCTGTATCCAATGCCCTACACCTACTCCTTCAGGATCAGGCCCTACACGCCAAAGATGGGCGACCCTTCAGCGATAGCAGCTCTTCGCCTGCCGTGGGCAGGCTCATAGGCTGTGCCGCGGCCGATTGGACGCGAAGACCCTTGATCAGCAGGAGGCGATGAATCATGAGCGACACGACAATTGCGGGCATTCTCAGGCTCGACGGAGAGGTCGCTGTAGTCACCGGAGCGGCGTCCGGGATTGGTCGGGGAGTCGCATACCGGTTGGCGGAGGCCGGAGCTTCCGTGGCGCTGCTCGACATAGATGCGATCGGCGGCGAACGAGCTGCGTTCGAGATCGCTCAGACCACGGGGGCACAGACGCACTTCGTAAGGTGCAACGCGGCCTCGGCCCAGGAGTGCGAACACGCAGTCAGGCAGGTAATAGACATATTCGGCGCCATTGATATCCTGGTTAACAATGCTGGAGTGATCCGGCGCAAGAACGTAGTCGATCTTTCCGAGACTGATTGGGACCTTGTGGTTGACGTGAGCCTGAAAGGAACGTATCTGGTGTCAAAACTCGTGATACCCTGCATGCGCCCGGATAGAGGCGGATCCATCATAAACATCGGATCCGGCTGGGGCCTCAAGGGAGGGCCCAATGCTGCCGCATACTGTGCTGCAAAAGGCGGAATCGTCAACCTGACGCGTGCCATGGCCATCGACCACGGCCCAGCGTCAATCCGGGTCAACTGCGTATGCCCGGGCGATACCGATACTCCGCTTCTTCGGAGTGAAGCTGTACAGCTCGGAGTGGACATGAACGAATTTATGCGCGAGGCGGCGGCGCGCCCCATCGGGCGCGTGGGAACGCCCGACGACATCGCCAATGCCGTGCTGTTTTTCGCATCCCGCATGTCGACATGGATTACCGGCGCCACGCTCGTCGTAGACGGCGGAGGACTCGCCTGACCAAAGGGGGGCGTAGCTATGAGCGACACTGTGCATCCGTATATACCCAACTCTGTGCCTGAAGTGAAGCAGGAGATGCTCAGAGCGATCGGCGCATCCAGCACGGAGGAGCTTTACTCCGACATCCCGGAGCAGCTCCGGCTCCGCAGGCAGATGAACCTTCCCCAGCCCATCGCCGCAGAGTGTGATCTGGTGCGGCACGTGATGAGCATATTGGCCAAGAACCGGACGTGTGACGAGAACATCAGCTTCCTCGGCGGCGGGTGCGCAAGGCACTACGTACCCGCCATATGCGACGAGGTGAACGGGCGCTCCGAGTTTCTGACGGCATACGCGGGCGAGCCATACGAGGACCATGGGCGGTTCCAGGCCCTATTCGAGTATCAAAGCCTGATGGCGGAGCTGCTCGAGGTAGACGTAGTCAATGTGCCGACATATGACTGGGGCCAGGCAGCAAGCACGTCCCTGCGCATGGCTGCAAGGATCACCAGACGCAGCGTGGCGTTAGTGTCGGATACTGTGAGCCCCGAGAGGTTGGGAGTGATGATGAACTACTGCACTCCCGCACTGCGGATTATCCCCCTCGCCCACTCCCGAGCCACCGGTATGATGGACCTTGCGGACCTTAAGCGTAAGCTCTCAGCCGAGACGGCAGCGGTGTACTTCGAAAACCCGTCGTATCTCGGATCGATCGAGACCGAAGGCGACACTATCGCTGAACTTGCGCACCAATGCGGCGCGCTCCTGGTCGTCGGGGCAGACCCCTCTTCTTGCGGGGTGATGGCTCCCCCCTCGCGCTACGGCTGTGACCTGGTATGCGGCGACATCCAGGCGCTAGGTATGCACATGCACTACGGGGGAGGCCTGGGCGGCTTCATTGGTTGTCGTGACGAGGAACGGTTCGTGATGGAGTACCCGTTCCGTCTGTTCGGGATCGCCGAGACTTCGGTCCCCGGAGAATGGGGTTTTGGAGACGTTGCCTACAGCCGAACATCCTTCGCCCAGCGCGAACAGGGCAAAGAGTTCGTCGGCACCGCCGCTGCCCTCTGGGGGATCACTGCAGGGGTGTATCTATCTCTGATGGGACCGAAAGGCATGCGCGAGCTGGGCGCAACGATCATGCAGAAGTCGCAGTACGCTGCGGCGCGCCTGTCTGAGATCCCCGGAGTCAGGGCGCCGGCCCTTGACGCCCCCCACTTCAAAGAGTTCGTTGTCAACTTCGACGGCGCTAGGTGCACGGTGCGCAAGATCAACGACCATCTCCTGGCTCAGGGAATCTTCGGAGGTCACGACCTATCCGGCGACTTCCCAGAGCTAGGACAGTCGGCGCTCTATTGCGTAACTGAACTGCATACACAGGAGCAACTGGATCGCCTGGTCGACGCCGTCAGTTGCGCCATAGAGGGAGGCGAGTGTCGTGGCTAGAGCGCGCGAATTCCATCAGGCAAGGTGGAATGAGCCTGTCATTTTCGAGCTTTCTAGGCGCGGGGAGCGGGGCATGCTAGTCCCCGAGGCAGAACCCGGCATCCGAGAACGGGTCGGCGACGGAGTATCGCGCCTCCCCGACAAGATGATACGCCGCGACATGCCGGCGCTTCCTGAGGTGTCACAAATGCGCGTGCTCAGGCACTATCTGCGCCTATCCCAGGGCACGCTGGGAGCCGACCTCAATGTAGATGTGGGTCAGGGCACCTGCACCATGAAGTACAGCCCCAAAGTGAACGAAACATTCGTGCGATCGCCCAAGACCTCCGAGCTGCATCCAATGCAAGACGATAGCACCGTGCAGGGGGCTCTTGAGGTCATGTACTCGCTGGACCTGTTCCTGCGCGAGATATCGGGGATGGACAGGTTTAGCTTCCAGCCGGGCGGAGGTTCCTGCGCTATCCTGGCCATGGCGTCCATAATCCGAGCCTATCACTTGGTTCACGGAGAGGCCGACACCAGGGATGAGATAATCACCACGATCTTTTCTCACCCGTCGGATGCGGCAGCGGCCAAGGTCAAGGGCTATAAGGTCATTACTATTCGCGAGGATAAAGACGGCTTGCCCGACTTCGAGGCTTTTGCCCGCGCAGTATCACCACGCACCGCCGGCCTGCTCATAACCAACCCTGAAGACACCGGGATCTTCAACTCGAAGATCTCGCAGTTCACAGCTTTGATTCGAAACGTGGGCGGAATCTCTGGCTACGACCAGGCTAACGCCAACGGGATTCTCGGCGTCACCAGGGCGCGCGAAGCCGGATTCGACATGTGCTTCTTCAACCTGCACAAGACGTTCTCGTCGCCTCACGGGTGCGGAGGACCGGCATGCGGAGCCCTGGGAGTCACGTCCGAACTGGCCGATTACCTGCCCGCCCCCGTCGTCGAGAAGACGAATGCCGGCACGTATCGCCTGAGCTGCGACCTGCCGCACAGCATCGGCAAGGTTCGCTGCTTCCACGGCGTGTTCCCCGCAGTGCTGCGAGCATACGCCTGGATCGTGAGCCTGGGCGCAGCGGGCCTGGAGGAGGCGGCGCGCATCGCTGTGCTCAACAACAACTACACGCTCAAGCGGGTTACGGACCTTGCGGGGGCCGACGCGCCCTACGCCGCAGGCAGACGCCGCATTGAGCAAGTGAGATACAGCTGGGAACAGCTATACCGGGATACCGGGGTAACCAGTGAAGACGTAACCAGGAGACTTGCCGATTACGGGTGCCATCTGTGGCAAAGCCACCACCCCTTCATAGTCCCGCAGCCGTTCACCATCGAGCCGACAGAATCTTACTCCAAAGACGAGCTGGATGAGTACATCGCGTGCCTGGAACGGGTGGTGGCAGAGGCATATAGCAACCCCGAGATCGTCAAGACCGCTCCACACCGCAGTGTAGTGCACAAGACCGATGATAGCTGGTTCGACGACCCTGCGAAGTGGGCCGTAACATGGCGCGCTTACCTCAAAAAGCATGGAAGCGAACGCGAGGGCTGAGCTGTGGAAAAACACACGATCACAAAAGAAGACGGACGCTACCTGATATACTACACGTCTCGGGATGGCTCGGGCAGGGACTGCAAGAAGTGCGTGCCCACACGTGAGTGTACCGAAGAGGAGGTGACACGAAACCATGTCGGAACTGAGGTGGAACCCGCTGCTCGAAGAGTGGGTCGTAACTGCAACTCATAGGCAGGACAGAACATTCAGACCGCCGGCGGACTACTGCCCGCTCTGCCCCACACGCGATCACACGTTTCCCACGGAGGTTCCGGCGTCCTCCTATGAAGTCGTGGTGTTCGAGAACAAGTTCCCGTCTTTCAGACGCGAACCTGAGGCCCCTGCTGTGTCAGGCTCCCAGCTCATGCCGGCGGCGCCTTCGCAAGGTACCTGCGAGGTCGTACTGTACACTGACGACCACGATACGACCTTCGCAGAGCTTCCGCTCGAGCGTATCGAAGAACTCGTCGACGTGTGGGCCGACAGATACGAAGAGCTGGGCTCGCGTGAGTATGTTGACTATGTCCTGATCTTCGAGAACAAAGGGGAGGCCGTAGGGGTGACTCTGGATCACCCTCATGGGCAGATCTACGCGTTCCCTTTCATCCCGCCTCGTGTGGGCAAGGAGCTGGAGTCATCGTCGAAACACATGGCTGCCTCAGGTCGCTGCCTGTTCTGCGACCTAATGGCCGAAGAACTCAGGGATGGGCGACGTTTGGTCTCCGAAGCAGAAGACTTCGTGGCGTACGTGCCGTTTTACGCCAGATACCCATACGAAGTGCACGTAATGCCTCGGGCACACGCAAGGTCG
>Ga0209718_1003655_pt1 | contig 13547 bp, 6 predicted proteins | sample AD_JPNAS1_MetaG_FD_184420 | JGI IMG/M metagenome (GOLD analysis project Ga0209718, IMG submission 184420) | Active sludge microbial communities of municipal wastewater-treating anaerobic digesters from Japan - AD_JPNAS1_MetaG (SPAdes) (version 2) | ecosystem: Engineered > Bioreactor > Anaerobic >... | reverse complement strand
GGCGTCAGCCGCCCCCTCTTCATCTGTCTCGCCCACTTCCACGTCCGGCCTCCGGGCGCACTCTTGCAGATCATCCGAACGCAGCGAGATACTGCTTCAGCCGCTCCTCCATATACCCCGCAACCAATATCACCATCGGCTCTTCGTCATCATCTCTGTAGTAGGCCTCTAGGCAGTCATAGTAGCGTCTCCGGTCGGCGTACTTCACATTGATAGGCGGGTAACCGTGCTGCATCAGGGACAGGTTCAGAATTAGCCTGCCGGTTCTGCCATTACCGTCGACAAAGGGGTGAACGCCCTCGAATCTCAGATGGAACAGAGCCGCGCTGTGGATGGGGTGCCGTCTGTCCTCTGCAGACTCCGCGATAAGCCTCTCCATCTGCACCGGCACAAGATACGGCTGCGGCGGTTCGTGATACGCGCCCACTATGCGCACGGGAATACGCCGGTACACGCCCCTGTCCTCTGGCTTGTCAAGCAACACAAGCGAATGGATCTCCCTGACCACTCTCTCTGAAAACGCCGTCTTGTCGGCGACAAGCTGCTGTACGTATCGAAAAGCGTCGCGGTGCCCCACTGCCTCAAGATGATCCTTCAGCGGCTTGCCGTCGACCGTGATTCCCTCCAGCACCATTGCGGTCTCTCTCAGCGTGAGAGTGTTCCCCTCCATAGCGTTGGAGCTGTAGGTGAACTCGACCAGGAACTCATCCTGCAGTCGCTTGACCTCGCCTGCTGTGAGAGGACGGCGCCTGCCGAGTACCTCCTTCAGCGAGTCGATGCGCGAAAACAGCGCGGCAAATTCCGGCGGCACAAGCCTTCCTCGCAGCCTCCTGCCGTCCGCCGGCTTGAGCGCGTCTGATGGTATCAGATAGAAACGCCCCTCTTTTCTGGCGCCCGCGATCTTGCCCTGTCTGCATAGGACGCGAACACGGCGATCAGAGATCCCCCACTTCTGGGCCGCCTGTCGCACGCCGATGTACTCCGTACGCGACACCTTACGACACCTCCCCTGCTACCGAGGAGTGATACTCTCTTCATGGCAACAGTGTGACACAGCATCGGAACAATATCAACGCGGACTGGGTAATGCCATATGATAATATTCCCCTGGTCAGACCCCCGCCCAGAAAGGCAAGAGCACGCACTCGCCTTCGGGACCTGCCTGCGCTCTTGCTTTCATTGGAAACTAGCAGGAATTATGTTATAGTGATACTGCATTGGGGACAACTGCCCGTTGACCGGGGGGTTGCATGTCATGGCGCGGAAAAGAGCGGCGCGCGTGGCGCTACCCATACTAATAGCAGTCATGGCCGTGGCGGGATTGCATGTCAATGCCTCTGTTTCGTATGCCGCGACGCCCCACGCAAAAGGCGGCGTTCTGGACCTTTCGCAATGGAACCCAAAGAGCGTCTTCGAAATCACGGGCGAATGGGAGTTCTACTGGAATAGACTCCTGATCGATTCGCAGATCGAAAGCAGCGCGGAAGCCTTCGCCATCGTTGAAGCGCCGGGCGAATGGAATCTTTACGAGACGGGACTCGGCGAGCTGCCCGGCTTTGGCCTTGCCACCTACCGCGTCCGCGTGACCGGCGCCCGACCGGGAGAGGAATACGGCCTGCGCGTGCAGAACATGGCGTCAGCCTACCGGCTTTACGCGGACGGGGAGCTGATCGGGGGAAACGGCGCCTTCGGGGACAAGGCGAACGCGCCCGTGTCCGATTATCGTCCCCAGCTTGGCCATTTCACAGCGGAAACGGACAGTTTCGACATCATCTTGCAGGTGTCCAATGATGCCTACGCCGTAGGCGGCATGTGGGAGCCGGTCATATTCGGCACATACGAACAGGCTTCGCGCTTTTCTGGCGCGCTGTCGGCCGTCGGTATGGTCTCGCTCGGCGGCATCGCTTTCGTCAGCCTGTGCTTCTGCATCTTCCATGCGGCGCAGCGGCAGGAGCGGGACGTGCTGATACTAGCAGGTGTCGGCGCGCTGATGCTGATGCGCCTCACCATCTTCGGGAACATGCCCGTGACATACATACTGCCCGGCATGCCCATAGCGGGATTCGGTTGGATCGACTACCTGACGCTCATCTGGGTGCAATTCCTGCTTCTGTACTTCGTCTACTGCGCCTACGGCAGCATCGTTCGAAAGTGGCAGGTCGTCACGCTGCTCTCCTATTGCACACTCGTATCGTTATGCGTGGCCACGCTGCCTTTCGAAATCATGATGAGCGCGTATATGCTGCTCAACTTCATCCTGTTGTTCGTAATCGCGTTTGTGACGGCGCAGCTGGCCCGTGCCGCGTGGCGGGGAATGTCCGGCGCGCCTGTACTACTGGGCGCGATGGCGTTCATGCTGGCCCTCATTTTCTACCAGATGTTCTTCGAGGACAGATCAATCGGCTTCTATCTGCTTACCGGCGCTGCTCCCGAATGCATGGTCTTGTTCATTGCGCAATGCGTCATAGTCGCGCAGCGCTACCACCGCGCGCGGCAGCTTGAAGTCTCGTTCCTGAAGAGTCAGATACGCCCGCATTTCATCCACAATTCGCTGAACACCATCATCTCCATATCCCGCGGCGACGCCGACCGCGCAAGGGATTTGATGTCGGAGTTCAGCAGCTATCTGCGGGGCTTCTACGACTACGATAGCAACGAGTTGATCACCATCGGGCAAGAGCTTGAACTCGTGCGCGCCTATGTCGCACTCGAGCAGGCGCGTTTCGGGGAGCACGTGAAGTTGGAGTATGACATCGAATCGGAACGCCTGCTGCTGCCCCCGCTCATCTTGCAGCCGCTGATCGAGAACGCCTTTATCCACGGGCTGCGCGAGAAGGATGGCGGCGGCACGGTGGTCATCTACGCCAAACGAACGGACAAGGGCAAGGCGCTCCTCGGCGTGCGCGACGACGGTGTGGGCCTGCACGCGAAAGACGTTTCCGTTCGGCAAGGCGTCGGCATTGAGAACATCAACCGCCGCCTGGCGAGGATGTACCGCACACAGCTCGTGTTCTCTGTACCGGAGGGCGGCGGCTGTGAGGTGAGCATGAGTATCCCGTGGAAGGAGGCTGCCGCCGATGCGCGTGTTCCTTATTGACGATGAGCAGCCCAGCCTGGACGAGCTTGTCTGGCGGCTCCGCAAATACCCCGACATCGAGATCGCCGGCGCCTTCACCGATCCGGCCTCGTCGCTGAGGGCCGCCGAAGAAAGCCGCCCCGACGCGGCCTTTCTGGACATAGACATGCCAGGCCTTACCGGGCTGGAGCTGGCGCTCGGAATTCAGGCGCAATGCCCCGGCGTGGTCGTGATATTCGTCACGGCCTACGCGCAGTACGCGCTGGAAGCTTACAAGTCATTCCCACTGGACTTCCTGCTCAAACCCGTGAAAGAAGCGCGGTTGGACGAAACCATAGAGCATCTTCGCGCGCAGCATGAGCTGCTGAGCCGCGCGCGCGGCCCCGAAAGCCGTATGAGAATCCGTTGCTTCGGCGCCTTTGAATTGCTTGCCTCGGAGGAAGTCAGATGGGCAACCCGCAGAGTGCGGGAGCTTTTCCTCTACCTCGTCGGCCGACGCGGCACGGCCCCCACAAAGGAAGAAATGCTCGATGCCTGCTTTGGCGGGAGACGCGACAAGGCCACGGTAAACAACCTGTACATGACAGTCTACCGGCTGCGCAGCCTGCTGTCCCGGCTGGACGCGGAGGGCAAGTATATGAGGTTGGCCGACGATTACAGCCTGGCCGTCGCGCCCGGCGTGTGCGACTACACGGACTTCATGGCGTTTGCCCAGGGCGGCGCCGTCACGGGCAAAAACGCGGCGGAAGCGGCGCGGATGCTGGCCCTGTGCCGGGGGCCGTATCTGGAAAAGGAGCAGTTTGAGTGGGTCGCCGAAAGCGCGCAGGAGGCGGAGGTCGAATACGAGCGCATCGCGCTGGAGCTGGCCGGATGCCACGCCGCGGCGGGGCGCGTCCCCGAAGCGGAAAACGTGCTCTGCGCCTTGCTTGCGCGAAACCCGCTATCCGCCGAGGGTTACGAGGCGCTTTTGGACCTTTACATGAACGGCGGCAACTGCGCAGCCTACTGCGAACGGTACGAGCAATACGTCCGCCTCATGAAAAAGGAGTTTCGCCTGACGCCGCAGGCAGAATACAGAGAGTACTACGAGCGCGTGAAGCGCGCGAGATGACCTGCTCGGCGCGACGCCAGTAACCCTAGAAGCATCAGATGACTCTCTCGAAAGACCGCTTAAGGAGGGCCAAAACGCCCCCGAAAGCGGTCTTCTTGCGTCTAGTCGAACCCGCTGGCCCGCATGAAATCGGGTCTTTTCAAGTCTGTGAGATTTTGTGAGATGCCTATGGTGAAATCAGCGTACTACGAGGAAAAGGAAGGGCTCCAATGCGTGCGATGATCGTGGACGACGAGGCTCCGGCCCTGGGCGAGCTGATTTACCTGCTGTCCCGCTACGGCGCCGTGGAGATCGCGGGCGCGTTTACCGCGTCGGCGTCGGCGCTGGAAGCTGTGCAGAGCATACGGCCTGACGTGTTTTTCCTTGACCTGTCCATGCCCCGGATGAACGGCGCGGAGCTGGCGCAAAAGATACTCGCGCAGATCCCCACGGCCCGGATTGTGTTCGTGACCGCCTTCGCGAAAGAGCTCGAAGGCGTTAAGGGCATACCGGCTTTCGGAAGCCTCCTAAAGCCGGTGAACAGCGCGAAGCTGGACGAACTAATGGAACGACTACGGGCGTAATCGGGCCGGCGCCCGATGTAGGCAAACGCGCGGAGACCTGATTACTCGGAAAGAGGTGTATACGGTGAGAAAGCCAATCCTGGCGGCGCTGCTCTTCTCTGTGCTAGCAATGAGCACGTTACCGACGGCCCGCGCATCGGGCGAGAACTACCGGTACTTTGTCTACGCGGCCAATTACAACGACAACAATGTTTCCGCCTACTCGGCGAATGCGGACACCGGCGTTTTGACGCAGCTCCCGGGCAGCCCTTACGCGGCCGGGCAATATCCGGCATCGGTCACGGCGACAGCCGACGGAGAGTGCATCTACGTCACCAACCAGGGCGATGGAACTGTATCGGCGTATGCCGTCGATCAAGAAAGCGGCGCGCTGACGGAGATCGCGGGAAGCCCCTTCGAATCCGGAAACTGGCCCACCGCGCTGGCAAGCGATACAGGGGGTGCTTTCCTGTATGTGGCCAACTCCTTGGTCGGAAACCTGAAAAACGTTCGCGGCTATACGATCGACTCTTCCACCGGAGCTCTTGCAGCCGTGGCTGGAAACCCGTTTGACTCCGGCGACAACACAATGGGCATTGCGGTCGTCCGCGTCGCCGCCGGCCCCCCGGCCTGCGACATCGTGGGCGGGATGCAGTACGAAACACTGGACGCGGCGATCGCCGACGTTCCCGCGAGTACCCCGACAACCATCCGACTGCTGCAGACAATCGAGCGTACTTCAATGCTTGCCATCGACGGCGCAAGAAGAATAACGCTCGACCTGAACGGCTACAACCTGAACATCAACGTCGCGGCCGCGGAGACGGGCGTCGCCGCCGAAACCTCCGGCCTGGTTTTCGTGACCGGGGATGTGCAAGGCAAGTACTACGGCATCGCCGTTTCCAGGGGCGCGGAGGTGTTTGTCCACGGCGATGCGATTGCGGTCCTGTACGGAGGCGCGGGCGTCAACGCGTACAGCGTGGGCAAGGCGACCATCGACGGTACGATCCAGGCGGACAGGGCCATGGTATTTGGCGAATCAGACGGCGCGCTAGTCACGCCGACCACGAAGCCGGGGTATCTCACCTATTCCGACGGCCAAGGCAGCTTTATCTGGGTATACGATCCCGACGCAGTCCCCTTCATCACCCTCACCACGGAAAAGGCCCCGGGCTCCGCTATCTACTTTACCAGCATCACGGCGGCCGAGGCCGACCTGCCCGGCGTGTGGATCGACCTGAACGACAACGGAGTCAAGGACGATGGAGAGGAGCTGGGCAGTCCCAAAACTGTCAGCTCGCCGACCATCAGGATTTACGGCAAGGTGACCGGCCTCAACTGCCAGTTGACTGGCCTTACCGCGCTGGACGCCTCGCACAATCCGTACCTTGTCGAGCTCGAGTGCAGCCACAACAGCCTTACCTCGCTGGATTTCTCCCAGAACAGGAAGCTGGAGTACCTGAAGTGCTGGAGCTCCATCGAGGGCAAGCGCCTGGAGTCTCTGAATGTGTCGCACAACACGGAGCTGACCTATCTGGATATCTGGAAAAACGCTCTGGAAGCGCTGGATCTGAGCAATAACACGAAGCTTAAGCGCCTGTTTTGCCTATTCAGCGAGCTGACTGAGCTGGATCTGTCGCAAAACGCCGAACTGGAGTTTCTGAACTGCTCGGGCGGCAAGCTAGTCTCGCTGACTCTAAACAACCCCAAGCTGAAAAGCTTGTACTGCGATCGCAACCAGCTGGCTGCGCTGGATGTATCGGGCAGCCCAGAACTGACCGTTCTCAGCTGCCGCGACAATGGCGCCATTGCTTCGCTGAACGTGTCCCACCTTACAAAGCTGGACGATTTCTTCTGCGACGACAACGCCCTGACCTCCCTGACCCTGCCGGCAACCAGCACGCTGAGGAGAGTCACCGCCGAGAACAACCGGTTGACCGCGCTGGACGCGTCGGGAAGCACCGGCCTGACATATCTGCGGATCCACGGCAACAAGCTGGCCGGCGACGCGATGACCGCGTTCGTGAACGGCCTGCCGGACGTTGCGGGCAGCAATCTGTACATCGTCGACCTGACGCTTTCGCCCCCGGACGGTAACGTCGCAACGAAAAGCCAGGTCGCCGTCGCCAAGGGAAAGGGCTGGAACGTATTCGACTTCAACAACTGGGATCCGGTCCCATACGACGGCAGTGAATCCGAAACGCCTATTGAGGTGAGGGTGCTCAAACCGACGGCAGGTGTGGTATGGACAGGCGAGCAGACCATCGAGTGGGAGGCCGCCGCCCTCGACCATGAAGCCTCCGAGCTCAAGATCACTCTCGAGTACGCGCTGCAGTCGGAGGGCTCAGCGTGGCAGATAGTAGCGGCCAACCAGATGAACACGGGCAAGTACAAGTGGGATACGTCACAGGTCGGGAGAGGCGGGCGCTACAAGGTAAGGGCGACCGCCGCCGATTCGGACGGCGGAACCGCGGGAGCAACGAGCGAGGAGTTCACCATCGTGGTGCTCGCACACGCGGTTGTAGCGGCTCCCAACCCGGCGCGCGACTCAGTGACGTTCTTCTACGACATACCGACCGATGGAACCCTGCACGTGTGCGATGTTGCGGGCCGTCTCGTCTATAGCACCCTATTGCCGGCGTCGATGCACGCATACGAGTGGAACCTACATGCAGGCGGCAGGCCGCTGGCCAACGGCGTCTACCTCTACATCGTAGTGAACGACGCGCAGAAATCGGAAGTAGGCCGCCTGGTGGTGAGCCGCTGAGCATGGGTGCGAGGCACATTCTTGATATTAGGAGGGTTGAATGATGCGATTGAGACCAACAGCACTTGCGCTCGTGCTTCTGTTCGCCCTGGCGGCAGGCACCGCGACACTTGCCGCGGAAGACCCAATCGGCACTGCGGCGATGCTCGACATCGGCCTGGGCGCTAGGGCGCTGGGCATGGGCGGCGCGCATATCGCCGTGGCGGACGACGCGGCGGCAGTGTACTACAACCCGGCGGGCCTGGCCTTCATAGACGGCAGGCACATCGTGTCTCTCTACACCAACCAGTTCGGGGCCGCCGGCTACATGGGGCTGGGCTATGCTCAGCGCTATGTGGGCGCGGGCGCTATGAAGCTGGACGCCTCGGGAATCGACGAGACTGACGAGTTCGCCAATGTGACAGGGGTATTCGGCGTCACGGATCTCACCCTGATCCTGGGCGCCGCCGCAAAGGTCATGCCGCACTTTGGAGTGGGCGGAGCGGTGAAGTACTACTCGCAAGCGCTGCCTGCCAACGTGGGCCGCGGGATGACGGGCGACATCGGAGTCCTCTTCGCGACGGACAGCGGGAAGTTCCGGCTTGGGGCGGTCTGCCGCAGTGTTCTGGGATCGCTGAAGTACGACACCGGGCACACTGATGCCTTCGACCGCTCCTTTGGAGCCGGGGTCGCAGTGCGCCCCATGGACAACCTGCTGCTGGCGGCGGATGTGATCTGGAAGGGCGGGATTGACGCGCGAATCGGAGGTGAATTCCGGCTGGGCAAGTTCGCCGTGCGAGCAGGCGGAGGTTACCGCGACGAAAAGCTATCCTTATCGGCCGGCGCCGGTTTCGTGATGCCGCTCTTCAGTATCGACTATGCCTACCAGACTCACAGCGTCTTGCCTGATAGCCACAGGCTGTCGCTATGCGTCAAGTTCTAGCTGGCGACCGGGCGGCAGCCGGGTCCGACAACGATTCGAGGGGATGGCATCGGCCGCCCCCTCTGCGCGCGCTGATCGTAGACAACGAGGCTCTGGCCTGTCGAAGGACAGAGCAGTCGGGTGAGGGCGTCAATAACTGAGAAAGGGGTGTATCGGTATGAGAAAGCGAGTTCTAGCGGTGCTGCTATCCCTGCTGATGCTGGCAACGCTGCCGCTTGCGCGCGCGACGCAGGCGAAAACCTGCACGAACGAATCTGATGAACCACAAAGCGCTGTCTCCGGGCAGTCGATCCAGGCGCTCAGCTGCGACGGATATGGAATGCTCCCAGTTTTTTTCATCCCAAACGGCGGCCAGATAGACGAGCGGGTCTTCTTCACCGTTAGCGGGAAGGACAATAGCGTGTTTTTCACCGAGGGAGGCTTGACCCTTGACTTAAGCGGACAAGTGAACGGAGAGGCTCAGGAGCGCTGGGTGCTGAAACTGGATTTCGTGGGTGCCGATCGGACGGCCCCGGAATCCCTTGACGCATCGGAGACGGTGGTCTCCTACTTTGTGGGCAGATCCGACGAATGGCATACCGGCCTTCAGGCAAGCTCCAGGATTGTCTACCGTGACCTTTGGCCCGGGATTGATCTGGTGTTTTCAGGCGCGTACGAGCGCCTGAAATACGAGTTTGTAGTCCATCCCGGCGCCGATCCCTCCCTGATAAAACTCTCCTACACCGGGGCCGACTTGGTCACGCCGGATGACAGCGGAGGGCTCGTGGTATCCACGCCCGTATGCGCTTTTGCTGATGAAAGACCGCTGGCCTTTCAAGGCGATGGTCAGATCCCGGTGGAAGTGGGTTACCACCTCGATGACGGCGGAGGAAACGGCGTGTTTTCCTACGGCTTTGAGCTCGGCGCATACGATGCCGGGAAAACCCTCATCATCGATCCTGCGCTGCTTGTGTACAGCGGCCTCCTGGGCGGAACCTCCAACGACGAGGCGTCGGGCATCGCTGTGGACCCTTCTGGCGCGGCCTATGTCGCCGGAAAACTGGGCTACAGTCAGGAGGGCTTTCCTATAACCGTGGGACCCGTTCTGACTGCCGCGGGAAACGGCGATGCCTTTGTGGCCAAGATCAACCCTGCTGGTACTGGGCTCATTTATTGTGGCTTTATCGGTGGGACTGGACTGGATGGAGCCAACTGCATCGCCGTGGACCAAAATGGCAATGCCTTTGTAGGGGGCAACACCTGCTCCGCTGACTTCCCGGTAGCGAACGCAAACTGGACGGGCGCGGATACCCTGAAAGGCGTTTCCGACGGCTTCGTGGCCAAGGTGAGCGCCGACGGAACGCAGTTGCTTTGCTGCGGGTATTTGGGGGGCGCGTCGAACGAAGCGGTAGCCGGTGTAGCGGTGGACAGCACCGGAAATGTCTATGCGGTGGGAGACACGGCTTCGACCGATTTCCCTGTCAACGGCGCCGCCTGGACGGGCGCTTCTACACACAGCGGAGGCATCAGCGACGCATTCGTAACAAAGATCGAGGCCGACGGCTCTGCCCTGCTGTGGAGCGGCTTTCTCGGTGGAAGCGGCCGAGACACCGCCACGTGCGCTGCTGCGGACGCCTCTGGAGTATACATATCCGGGCAAACCCGTTCGGCAGATTATCCGGTGGCGAACACTGCCTGGGAAGGCGCTTCCACGCTCAAAGGCGCTAGAGACGCCTTCGTGACAAAGATCGCAGCCGACGGCGCCGCCATTTCCTACAGTGGCTATTTCGGCGGCAGCCTCAATGACGATGCTTACGCCATCGCCGTGGACGGGTCCGGCTGCGCCTATGTCACGGGAGAAACAAGCTCCGCCGATCTGCCCCGGTCGGCCGGCTGGACGGGCGCAACGACCTTCGGCGGCAACCGGGACGTCTTCGTTGCCAAGATAAATGAAACCGGTGAGCAGATTGTCTACAGCGGCTACATCGGCGGAGCAGACTGGGATACCGGCTACGGCATTGCCGTTGATAGCTTGGGCGCAGCCTTTGCGGCGGGGGATACCAGATCTGCGGATTTCCCGGTCTGCAACGGAGCCTGGACAAACGCGGCAACGTTGCAAGGCGGCAGGGACGCGTTCTTGGCGAAAATCAATCCTGAAGGGACCGAGCTGCAGTACTCAGGCTTTCTGGGGGGCGACGATTTTGACTACGCCAGGTGCGTTGCTGTGGACGGCTCAGGCGCTGCCTATCTGGCCGGCTACTGCGCGTCGTCCGACTTCCCCCACGCGACCTCGGGCTGGGCCGGCGCTGCGGTGAGACAGGGAGGCAACGATGCCTTCATTGCCAAGATAGCCGAGGCCTCCGCGCCTCAGGTCTCCACAGGCGACATCCTCGACCTTACAGCGACAGGAGCAACGGTCCTGGGCAGGGTGACTGCCGACGGCGGAGACACCGCAACGGAGCGTGGCGTGGTATACTCCACGGCTTCCGATCCGACGCTTGAAACCGGAACGGCTGTGTCCGCCGATGGGGCGGGCACGGGCGAATTCGACGCAGCCGTCGTCGGCCTTTTCCCCAACACAACCTATTATGTACGCGCCTACGCGACGAACGCCGCAGGCACGGCCTACGGGGCGAGCCGCGGCTTCAGAACGCCCGTCTCGGTCACGACCGTTGCCGTTGGGAGCATGCCCAAACAGGCCGCCGTCAACAGGGCGACAAACAAGATCTACGTCCCGAATAATCTCGGCAACTCCGTTTCGGTCATCGACGGCAATACCGACACGGTTCTGACCACTGTCAGCCTGGGCTCGGGCACCGGTCCCTGTTTCGCGGCCGTCAATGAGACTACCAACAGAATCTACATCGCCAACAACTTTGGGAACAGCGTATCGGTCATCGACGGCGCCGCCGACATGGTGGCGGCCACCGTGCCCACGGGCAACGGGCCGCGCGCGATATCGATCAATGAGACGACCAATACGATCTACGTGGCCAATTACATGGCAAGCACTGTGACGGTCATCAACGGCGCGGACAATACCGTGGGCACGACACTGAATATCGGCGCAGGCACGCGGCCGATTTCGCTGGCGGTCAACGAAACGACAAACAAGCTTTATACGGCAAACTACTGGAACAACACGATATCCGTCATCGACTGCTCTACGGGCGCCGTAGACGCCGTCATTCCCGCCTCGGCCGCTCAGAACAGTCCCCGCTTTGTGGCCGTAAACGAGCAGACCAGTATGGTCTATGTAGCCAACTTCCGCTCCCGCAACGTCACGGTGATCGACGGGGCCGACAACTCGTATGAGTATGTGACGGTGGGCGTGGACCCGTGGGAAATCGCAATCGACCAGAACGCAAACAAGATCTATGTCTCCACCGACGGCGAGACCACCGTGGCCGTCCTCGACGGGGCGACGAACGCCGTGCAGAAGGCATCCGCCGGAAAGGCGCCTCAGGCCATCGCGGTCAACGACAAGACCAACATGATCTATGTAGGCAATTACAATCGTGATGACCGCAGCGCGGCAGGCTTTGTCGTGACGCAGATCGATGGGACAACGCTGGAAACGGTGGGCTTCGCGAACGCGTCCAATCCTTCCTTCCTGGCTGTCAACAACCAAACAGACAAGGTGTATGTAGTCAACTTCGATAATACAGTGACCGTCATCGCGCCTGCGCCGCCCGCCCCCATCACCATCGCGGGCACGGCCATGGACGACACCGCGATACTGCAGATAGACAACAAAACGCCCTCTGCGCAGGACAGAACGTGGGACATCAGCGTGACCACCGGCACGGTCAAAGCGGGGCTCACCGCTGGCGACGTGACGCTGACCGGGTTTCCTGCAGGGCTTTCCTACACTGCCGACAAGGGCACGGGCAACAACATCGTGATCACGCTCACGGGTGCAGCTACCACGGCCCTGACCGCCGACGCGAACATCAAGGCAGTCGTCCGGGGCAGTGCCGTTACCGAAACGGGCGCGCAAGATTCAGAGGGCATACCGCTCAAGCTATGGTACATCGGCCCGGATACGACGTTTGTGATGACGAATGAGGCAGGCGGCCTAATCGACACGCTCATTGCAGCGGGGCACGGGAGCAAGAACCTGTATCAAGCGATGCAGCTGCTGCAACCTGTTTCCGGGGGCACGATTACTGACCGCTTCATGATGACGCTTGCCTCAAATCCGGCAGGCAGCGAGATACTCACCGTCGCCCTGAGCAATTGCACAGGCCTGAACAACCCGGTATGCGTCAATACTGACGGAACGCTCACGATACAACCGATATTCGGGCGTGCCTATTACGGGCAAACGGGTTATTCCACCTACCCGGATACCCCGGAGGCGGGGCGCGAGTTGTTCACCTACGCGGAAGGCCCGCAGTACTACATAGCCACCGGGAGCAGCGACCTCGGCACATCGTATTATGCCTTCGCCATCGCATGGGCGGCTGCGGAGCCTACCACCTTCGTTTTGAGCAACGAAGAAGGCGGGCTGATTGACCGACTCATTGCGGATGGGTATGGCCCCGAAAGCCTACATGACTTACTAGTCAATCTGCAGGCAACTTCGGGCGGTGTGATTTCGGATGGATTTCTTGAGGCTCTGAGAGGAAACCCAGTCGGCAGCCCGGTATTCACGACACCATTATCCACCTATGCCGGGCTGAACGGCGGAGTTGCGATCAACACGGACGGCACTGTATTCACCACAACGGCTGTTAAGGGACGGGACTATCTCGGGCGAACGGGGTATTCCGCCTATCCGGAGGGTTCAGCGGGCGCGGGGCGCGAGCGGTTCACCTATGCTACCAACCCAGCGTACTACATCTACGCGGGCCAAAGCGACGCCGACGGGGTAAGGAACTACCATGCCTTCGCCATCGCGTGGCTGGCTTCGTCTCTTGAAGTGAGGTTGCTCAAGCCAACGGCCGGGGTGGTATGGACGGGCGAACAGACTATCGAGTGGGAGGCTACCTCCCTCGACCCCGATGATGAGGCCTCCGCGCTCAAGATCACTCTCGAGTACGCGCTACAGGCAGACGGCTCGGAGTGGAAGAGCATAGCGACGAGCCAGGATAACACCGGCAAGCACAAGTGGGATACGTCACAGGTCGCGCGGGGCGGACGCTACA
>Ga0209718_1003650_pt1 | contig 13560 bp, 8 predicted proteins | sample AD_JPNAS1_MetaG_FD_184420 | JGI IMG/M metagenome (GOLD analysis project Ga0209718, IMG submission 184420) | Active sludge microbial communities of municipal wastewater-treating anaerobic digesters from Japan - AD_JPNAS1_MetaG (SPAdes) (version 2) | ecosystem: Engineered > Bioreactor > Anaerobic >... | reverse complement strand
CCCGGTCGTATCGACCTGTTCCGAAAAAACATGGTGCGCCCGGGAAGGGTGGACTGTGCCCAAAAACAACCCCGGCGAAGGCCGCCGCGCTGCGCGGAGCGCGTTCCGCGCCGTTTTCGGAACAACTAAATGCATATTCGGAGCAACTGAATGCGACCGTGCGTCATAAAGACCCAGTTTTGGTCGCATTTACTTTGCCAAGTGACCGCACGCATGGCAGTCCAGTCGGGGTCGATGAAACACAGAAGCTTCATGAAATCAGGCCGGGGGCAAGTATGTGGGTGCATCAACCCCGTTTTTACGAAAAGTCCTTGCTGGTTGCGAAGGTGGCGCCAAAGAACCCGGAAAGGGTCGTTAAATTGCGACACCAAAAGTTTTTCTGAAAAGGTCAATTCAAGCCCAAAGTAGCGTTGACGGCCTGCAGGGCAATTGGTTATGATGACCACCATGAAGTATGAAACAACCCACCCGTGGCTGACGTTTTCACTCCGCCTCCCGCCTGAAGACTATCGTCTCTGGCTCTTGCTGGGGGAGGTCTCGTCTAAGGTTCAGCACTTAACCGGGGTGCCGTTGCGACCGGACGTTGCGGCTGATCTGCACCGTGTCTATCTGGCTAAGGGTGTGCTGGCCACCACTGCTATCGAGGGCAACACCCTGAGCGAAACACAGGTGCGGCGATTGGTTGACGGCAAACTGGATTTGCCGAAATCCCAGCAGTACCTCCAGCAGGAGGTGCAGAACATCCTTGATGTTTGTAATCGTGAGGCACGGGAACTGACAAGGGTGGAGGGTGGGGACCGGAAACTCTGCCGTACGTTGATTGAGCAGTACAACCGCGATGTGCTCAAAGGGCTGGAGCTTTCGGAAGGAACCGTGCCGGGAAAACTGCGGCCGCACTCGGTGTTGGTCGGCAATGTCTACCGCGGCGCGCCTGCGGAGGATTGCGAGTTCCTGTTGGAAAAGCTCTGCACATGGCTCAACAGTGATGATTTCTCGCCAGCAGAAGAGGAGTTCCGTATTCCGTTCGCACTCATCAAGGCCATTGTGGCGCACGTCTATCTGGCATGGATCCACCCCTTCGGAGACGGCAATGGGCGGACGGCGCGCTTGCTCGAATTTCATATCCTCTTCGCCAACGGAATCCCGCTTCCCGCCGCCCATCTGCTGAGCGACCATTACAACTTGACGCGCGTCGGCTATTACCGAGAGCTGGCAAGGGCAAGCGCGTCCGGCGGAGATCTCCTGCCCTTTATCCGCTATGCGGTGCGGGGCTTCCTTGATGGCATCCGCGAACAAATCGGGCGCATCCGCGAACAGCAGATGCGGGTGGCGTGGGAAAACTATGTGTATGACCGTTTCAGGGATGCGAAGAACTCCCCCGCGCAGAAGCGTCGCCGGGATCTCGTCTTCGCCCTCACCGATCGAAGCGGCTGGGTTGACGTGACGGACATTCCCTTGCTCACACCGAAGCTTGCGCGCGAATACGCTACAGCGGGCGAGCGGATGGTGCAGCGGGATCTTAACGCGCTCGCGAAAATGGAGCTGATTTCCCGGCGTCACGGAAAAGCCAGAGCCAATCAACACGTCATCGAAGCCTTTCTGCCGCGTCGCGTGGAAACGTCAAAATAATCGATTCCTCACGTACCGGGATAACCCCCCCCAATACGGGAGCGCCTATGCCAGAACTTCCTGAAGTCGAAACCGTTGTCCGCGAACTCCGTGCCCAAGGAATGGTCGGTGCCGTGATCCGCGAAGTGCGGTTCCGCTGGCCGCGGATCGCGGCCGGCCGGTCGCCCGCGTCGCTCGCCCGCGCACTGCGGGGCCGGACCGTCACCAGCGTGACACGCCGCGCCAAGTACATCGTATTCACGCTCGACACGGGCGACCGCCTGCTGATCCACCTGCGCATGACCGGGAAACTGCGTTTCCTTGGTGCGGAGGAACGGCCCGGCCGCCATGACCACGCGCTTCTGCTTCTGGAAGACTCCCGCCGACTCGTATTCAATGACACCCGCAAGTTTGGGCGCCTCCGGTTGTGCGGTGCAGACACGGACCCCTTTGCAACGCTCGGACCGGAACCGCTGGAGCCGGCCTTCACGACAGCCGTGCTGCGCGCGCGCCTTGCCGGCAAACGGGGCAAAATCAAGCCGTTGCTCCTGAACCAGACCGTTGTGGCCGGGCTCGGCAATATCTACGCGGACGAATCCCTGTGGCACGCCGGGATCCATCCGGAACGCCGCGCCGACTCGCTGACGGAAACCGAGATCCAGCGGTTGTGCCGGGCCATCCGCACGATCCTGCGGCGCGCCATCACGAAGGGCGGCACCACGCTCGGCGGGGGCGAGACGAATTTTTACAGTGTGGCGGGACGCCGCGGACGCAACGCCGACGATCTGCGGGTCTTCCGGCGTGACGGCCTGCCGTGCCCGCGCTGCGGCCGTCCGATCGCGCGAAGCGTTGTGGGACAGCGTGGCACGCATTTCTGCCCCGTCTGCCAGCGCCCCCCTACTTCACGGTGAAGGGAACAGACTGCGTCACCGCCATCACGGGGCCTTTCGGCGCCTTTTTTTCCACACAACCGAGGATGAGATATCCAGAGGCGCCAGCCTGCAGCACGGACGGATCTGTGCGAAGCATCACCCGCGCGCGTTCCTGACGGTTCGTCCGCTGCACGTCCTGAACCGTGATCCCCCGCTCAGGCCAGACCACCACGGTCTTGCATCCGTTCCCCAGGCGCGCCGCCAATGTGGAGCTGATCATCATCAGTTCCATCGGCTTCCCCGTCGAGAGGGAAAGCGGTTTGCGGGGCGCGACGTTCAGGTGCAGCGCATACAGGGTAGGATTGACCCTGGCTGCCGACTCGTCAAAAGATTGCGGCCGCGCGGCCGTATTCCCCTCACGTTGCCGCACCGGCACGACAGGCCGCTTGACCGGCTGCCCGTTGATCTCCGCCGTGGCGGTGAGGGGCAGACTGAAGACCGTGCGCGGATACCGGGCGCCGTCGGTGGAAACGGTCATCAGGCAGAAACTCTCCCCGGCGGGAATCAGTCCGCCTTGGCTCGCGATACTGAGCGGCGGAAAATCGAGTTCCACGCGCACCGCACCCTCGAATCCGTTCCGACGCCGCACCTCCACCCGTACCAGCGCGCTGCCGTCAGGCGGAATGTTCAGCGATGCCGGAGTCAGGGTCGCCTCGAATCCCGGAGCCTGCGCTTCGTTGGCCAGATCGAAACGCAACGAAGGCAGGGCCAACGCGCCCTCGGTGAGCGTCGCCAGGCACCGCGCGCTGTCCTTGCCGCCTGTGAAAAGACGCAGGCGGCTCCGCGCGAGATTATGTCCGGCCAAACGCACATTCAGACTCTCGCCCTCCCGTGCCCTGTCAGGCGTCAACCCCGTGACCAGCGGCAGCGCGCCGAGTTTGATCCGGTACACGCACCCGTCCCCGCCTTCCGCATCCGATCCCGCCGCCACCAGCAATCTGTACTCGCCCTCCTCCCGCACTTCGAGCACGAGCACCGGCGCATCCTCCCCGTCATACGCCTTCATGTTTGCGCACGGTTTTCCCGCGGCGTCCGTGAATGTGAGGGCGGGCACAAAACCGTTGGCCGACACGGTCCGCGACTCCACAAACGCGACCACCGCGCTCCCTGGGGCAGCGCGAAAGCGGTACACGTCCGCACCCCGGCCGTGGCATCGGCCGTTCAGACAGGCCGGCAGATTGGACAGCACGACCTCGCCCGTTTCGGTGCGAAGGGTCGCTGGTTCGCTCGACTCGGACATCGTGCCCACCTCAAACCGCACGGGCTCGCTGAGGTGATGCGCCGTGGCCACACGCAACGCGCGGATACCCGGCGCGGCCTCGGGATCGGCGACCACGCGGAACCGATACCGGTCCGGCAGGACGACGGGCACCTCGCGCCCCTTTTGGTTCCGGGTCACCGTCCGAACCGGACCCAGAAAAAACGCCTTGACCCCTTCACCGCTGATCACCGCTTGCGTCACATTCCCCAGATGCGTCCCGCCGATTTCGACCTCGCACGCCGAATCCGCACACACGCCTGCGGGATATACGTATTCCAGACAAGGCTCCGCCGCGAGAACCGTCCCCCATCCGATCACCATTCCCCACACGATTCCGATCCGCATCCCGTTCCTCCCCCTTCCGTCCTCTGCCGCGCCCCACTCCCCCATCGAGCCATACCGCTCTTCCGTTCCGCTCCGCACACAGCAGAAAGGCCTTTCCTTATACCACACCGCGCCGGACACTGACAAGGAACCGCCGCACAAGAATCATTGGGCGCGTAGCCGCTTTCCGACCGCAGCCCCCCTCACGGTGTTCTGTCCTTTGTGCAGACAAATACCCGCTTGTTTCAGCGTCATAACAGTCATACACTTACCAAGGAAGAAGGAAGCTTATGTCTCTATACCTTGTACAAGGCGCGGTTTACGGTTTTGCGGCTGCGGTGCAGCCCGGCCCGTTTCTGGCCTATCTGGTTTCTTTGGCGTTGAGTCGGGGCTGGAGGCGGGCGTTGCCTGCCGTGCTGGCACCGCTGCTGAGCGATGGCCCGATCATCGTGCTGGTACTGATCGTGCTGAGCCGCGTCCCGCCGTGGTGGATACAACTGTTGCGGTTCGCTGGCGGTTTCTTCATCCTCTATCTTGCGGCGGGGGCGTTGCGTTTCTGGCGACACCCTGAGACGGTTGCGCCGTCAGACCGTTCTGATCGGAAAGGCGTGTTCCGTGCCGTGCTCCTGAACCTGCTAAACCCATCCCCCTATGTGTATTGGGGGTTAGTAGGCGGGCCGCTGCTGTTGTCAGGGTGGCGCGAAACGCCTGTCAACGGGATCGGTTTTCTGGCGGGGTTTTACGGCGCGATGGTGGCGAGTATGGCGGGGATCATCCTGCTGTGCGCATGCGCCGGGAGAAGGGACGAGCGGTTGAACCGGCTTCTGTCCGGCGTCTCGGGGTTCGCACTGGCCGGTTTCGGGCTGTATCAAATCGCGCTGGGGATTACGAATTGGCGCTGGCCGGGCTGAGGTGAACGCTTTTTTCATGCGAAGGCACCAAGGGAGCGAAGGTTTTGGGGGGCAGGGCTGGCCGCCAGTCGCGGGTCGCGGGTCACCCTCTCTTGTTGCGGCCACGCAGTGGCTCGCAACCATGAGAGGAAAAGCGCTGCTCGGTTGTTTCGCGCAAGGCGGCACCCGCATTGGTTTCATGGCACATATAGCGTGACTTTTCGGCTGGAACCGCTCCCTCCATATTGGTATGGTATGCCAGAATACAATGATTGACGGTCCGGTATCGGAAATGGGGCCGCGTGTTGTGCATCGAAACGCAGGACGAATACGAAATGACGAGCAGGAATGACGCTGATAGCCATGACGTCAGATAGATGGCAGGTGATCACGCCACACAAGAAAGGGAAAACCATGTTCAGGCAAATCGCTTTTTTGGTAATCACGATCGTATGGGCCAGCTCCTCGGCAGCGTTGACGGATGTCAAATGGGCCTCGTCCAACGGACAACCCGTTTCTGGGTCCCTGCTCGATGATGCCAGTTGGGAAGGGGGCTCAGCGCCTGTCCCGGGAACAGGGATCGGCAAGTTATATGTCCAAAGCGGGCCTTACGCAGTCACCCTCCCTGGGGCGACGGCAAGTTTCCCGTTCTGGGTGCGCGTGCCATCCGCCGACGTCGGCAAGGTAACGCTAGACGGCCGCGGCAATTGTTTCATCATGGCACCGCGCGCGAGCGCTATCCAGGGAAACCAGCCGTTTCGCATCGATTCGACGGAATACGGCGGGCACATCTTCAACATGCAGGGCTACGACGATACTGCTGACGCCGTATTGCGGTTCGAGAATCTGTTGTTGGAGGCATGGACCACATCCGAACCCAAACGGACAACCATCGACGTCCGCGGGGGCCTCATGGATTTTAGACGGCCAATGGACGGTGTGTCGACGGTCAAGTCGTGGCTGCAGCTCGGCAACAATGTCGGCGGCAATGAACTCGTCTATCGTATCGGACCGGGCGCGACGAACCGGTTCTCCACCGCAGATCTGGCGATGAGCGCACCCCAAAAAGGTTACATTGTCGTCGACGGCGGCTTGCTCGAAGTCGACGGGTTGCTGGCACTCAACGGGAACAACACACTCTGCAAGGAGTTTGTGATCACCAACGGCGGTGTGGTGACAGCGAACCAGCTCTTTTTAGGCAATGTGACCGGTGGCAGCCGCTGGCGCGTGGATGTTGTCAACGGTTCAACGCTCGCCGCAGCCGGGACTTTCAAACAGTGTTCGTTCACAGGCAGCCTGTTCGACATCAACATCGGAGCCCATTCGCGGTTGATCCTCAGCAAGCAGGATCAAACTTACTTCGGCAATGTTGAAGGGGCGACGCTGAACGTGAATCTTTTCGATGGAGGCACACTTCTCGTCACGAATGATTTTGACTTCACCATGAAAAATCAGACTCGGCCGGTGAACGGCGGTGCGTTTCTGAATGTTTCCAACGGCACATTACGCATTGCTCCGACCGGCATCTTCCGGATGGCCCAGAACTTATACGGAACCCATAATTTCACAATCCGCAATGAGGGCAAGCTTTTCATCGGACATTCGCGTCCGGATGGGGATCTGACAACTTGGGACCTTTCGTCCGCACACTTCGATTTCACCGATGATTCGGTCCTCTACATCGGCTGTTACGGTAACGATGGCGCGCACGTCATCATCACCAACGGCACGAACACGATCCGCGGCAAGGAATTCGTCCTCGGCAAGGACGGCTCGCCAAACTCGGCACTCACGATCGGCGGCAATGCCGACATCACCTTTGGACCGATCACCGACAAAGCCGTCTTCAATCACCTCGACCGCGGGGACGGAACCACGTTCAATCTGATTGGCGGACGGACGACATGGCTGGAGAAGCCGACGTTCGGGAGCAAGAACGTTGGACGGCTGACTGTGAATGTCACGGGCGGGGTCCATGCGTTCAACACAGCGGTGAGCATTGGTTACTTTGGTCTCTGCGACTGGTTCCAGTCTGGCGGCGATGTCACCGTTAAGGATAGTTTGACGGTTGGAAACTGGCCCGGATTCCCCGAGGCGCATCGGCCCCAGTATTTCCGTTTGACCGGCGGCTCGCTCACGACGCTCGAGAACCTCGTGGTGGCGGACGGCGGCAACCGTGCGGCGATCGTCGAACTCAACGGCGGCATACTCAAGGCGAAACGCGTCTATGGGTGGAACGGCGCGACGGTGCGTAAACCGGATGCAGGCGGTCTCGCGATTCTGCATGGCGATGGCGGTACGCTTGAGGCTCTTTCCGCTCAAAATGCGTTCATGGTCTTTCTCGACGAGGCGAAGGTCGGCACGACCGGTCTGGTCATCCGCACGGACTTTGACATCACGCTCTGCGCACCCTGGGCCGATCTCGATGGGGCGGAAGGCGAAGGTCGCCTGATCTTGTGCGGGCCCGGCAAGAAGACATTCGTGAAGAATCTGGTGGACGCGAATTTAACGTGCTCAAACGGTGCGCTTACGAACGGCATCACGGTCTGCGCGGGCGGGCTCGTCCACTTCGCGGACGAGCTTCCCATTACGACGAAGCTCGTGGTCACGAACAACGCGATGGTCTCCTTCGCAGGCACGTCGACGGGCGCAACATTAAAAGGGCTTGTCCTCGGTGACGCGACGAGTGGCGGCACGCTGCGGCTTGATCCTGGCGATCACTTCACGGTCGACGGCCCGGTCTCGTTCCTGAATGCGGCGCTTGAATTCACATCCCCGCCAGAGCCGGCGGACTACGTGTTTCTCACGGTTTCTCAGGGCGTTCCGGTCGATGCGGCGACGAAGACGGCCTGGGAACAGATGCTCATTGCCGCAGGACATGGCAAGGGCAAGACGTATTCCTTCTCGGTAACGGAGGACGAGTCAGGCAATCAGATCTTCGGGCTCAAGGTCGAAACAGCTGAACCGCTTGCCGACACAACGACGTGGCAAGGCCCCGGCACGGCTTGGGAGACCAACGAAAACTGGTCCGCCATGAGCCCGGGTTCCCACGCTGTGGCCGTGTTCTCCTCCGATACGGCTCCGGCGGCGGTAACACTCGATACGCCGGTCACAATCGGTGCCCTATGCTTCACGAACGCGGGAACGTCGATCGGCGGCGCAGGCGGCATCGGCTTCACCGATTCGGGTTATGCGGAAGTGTCCGCCGAAGCGGGTTTGCATGAAATCGGTGTCGGCCTTTTGCCGACCTTCGAATTGCCGTTTGCGCTTGCCGAGGGCTCGCGCGTCCGCATAGCAGGACCCATCACGGGAGGCGCGATCAATAAGACAGGCGAAGGCATCCTCGCTCTCGCTAATGAGAACAATTCCCTGCGTGGCGCGATTCGCATCGACGGCGGCGCCGTTGTGGCGGAATCGATCGCGACGCTTGGCATGCGGAACGGCGGTGCAAACAAGGTGACGCTTAAAAAGGGTGTCTTCGCCATCTCAAACGACGTCGCGGACGCGACGCTGCCGCAGACGTTTGAACTCGATGCTGGAGCGAAGACGTCGGCTGTGATGCGCGTGGATGAAGACCTCACGGTTTCCGCCTTCTCGTGCGCTTCCGGTAACCTCGTCAAACGCGGCCGCGGACGACTCACGCTCGCCTACGGGACAGGAACGGTTCATCTCGCACGAGATGACGGCTATTCCGCACGGTCGTTCTCCGTGAACGAAATCGTCTACAAAGAGAACGGGTCCGTTCCAGATGATCTCACGGGGTTCTCCGGCATCAACGTTATCGAAGGCGAACTGGTGCTCAAGGGAACAGCCGGGAAGCCCGAAGACACCATCTTCTGGCTCCACAACGTCGATTGGCGCATCGGCCAGAACACAGCCACCGTGGCGGACCCGATCTTTACCCTCGACCATGCCAAACTTTATAACTCGGATTCGCATTGCGCGCTGGGTTATGGCGTCAACGTAACCGGCGGGACAAAGACCGCCTCGCTCAACCTGCGCAACGGCGCGTGGTTCTACGGGAATTCGATCTTTTCGGGAAGCAATGCATCCGGAATGACCGGCGCACCCGAGGATGACGTCTACTGCCGGATCCATGTGTCCGGCGCGTCGACGCTCGAAACCGAATACATTCTGTTACTCTCGTCCGCACACAAGGGCTGGGGTGAGCATCTTTTTGAAGAAGGTTCGGAGGTCTTGGCTCGGTTGGGCGTCGGCGTGGAGGTCCGCTATCCTGTCCGTGCGACATGGGACGATGGATCCATTCTCGCCGCGACGCGCAACAACGGCGTTTATACGCCGACTCGGCTCAACGTGAAGGACGGCGGTCGCGGTTCGTTCACGTTCCAGAACGGTTCGACATTGTATGCCAATCTTTTCACCCACAACTGCAATGCCGCGTTTGCGTTCGTGTTCGACGACGGCACATGGGATGCCTGCGGGGATATGGACTTCTGTTTCCGCTACGCGTCCAAGGTGTCCATCGAGACAACCGGAAAAGGCCTCACGCTGCCGCCAGCCGACAAACAAACCTACCGGATGGCGGCGAAGATCAGCGGAACGGGCGGCGTCGTGAAGACCGGTGCCGGCACGCTTGCGTTCGTGCCGCACGAGACGCTGGACGCTGCAACGGGCACGACGCCCGAGCCGTTAGTCGATGATCCCGTGACCTGGGATTTCGACGGGACGCTGGACATCCGCGAAGGCGTTGTCACCGTCGCGAACGGCTGCACGCGTTCGGGCCTGTTGCCCGTGAAGGTGGCGTCCGAAGCCGAACTGCGTTTGGCATCCGGTTCCGACGTGACGCTATCCATGGATCTGGGATATTCGGAGGACGCGCCGATGCCGGAGAGTCTGCTGGGCAAAACGGTGGCGTTACCCATCACCTACGATGGCGACGCGCCGACAAAACTGGCGGATTGGGAAGTCGGTCCGGTTGGAATCCCTCAAACGACGGTTCGCTTGTTGGCTGAAAACGGCGGCATATTCCTGCTTGTCGAACGCGATGTTGGGTTCAGGCTGATCCTTAAATAAGCAAATCAGGATAGATTGCCGAGTGGACTGCAAATGCCACTTTGTCGCGTGCGGCACCACGGATGTGTCTTCGGTGGGGACGCGGGCGTGCGTTCCGCGAAAGGAGCCGGAAAATGATCCATTTCTTTTGCATGGCAGCATTGACGTTGACCGCACCTGCTGGCCGTTTCCGCAAACCGCCGCCGGTCCCTACCTTGAGCGGACGCCTCGGGGATGCGTGAACCTAAAAAGAGCGTTGAAAGCAACGCTCTTTGGTTTCAGGGTTTCTGGTTTCAGGGTTTCTGGTTTCTGGGTTTCATCCAAATCGGGGTCGGGGTCGGTATCGGTATCGCTATCGCTATCGGGATCGTCGACCCGCGACCCGCGACATTCGACCCGCGACGATCGACAGGGACGCCCGCGTTTCCGACACCGCAGGTCGCTCGTCGCGGGTCGCGGGTCGACATAAGGTCTGTCGGGAGCGTGGGCGTCCCCGCCCGTTGACGGGACGGTTCCCCGAACCGTCCGCGGACGCCTCGGGGATGCGTCCCTGCCGGAAGCGGCCTCCGGGCCTATGTTACCGTTTGGAGTGTAATGGGAGGAAAACATGAGAAAGAAACTGGACAGGGATATGGTTTTGGACATGGTGCGCGGATTTCAGCCCGCGTGCATTGTGATCGCGGCGGCGGAATTGGATGCCTTTACGATCCTCAGTGCCCGGCCTATGGCCGCGGCAACGCTGGCCCGCCGGATCAAGGGTGATGTCAGGGCCGTGACCATCCTGTTGGACGCGCTCGCCGCCATCGGTTTCCTGCATAAGTCCGTTCGGGCCGAGCCCGTCTACAGCGTACCCAAGGCCGTGGCGGAGATTTTGGCCGAGGGCGGGTCTCGGTGCATGTTGGGTATGGTCCGCCACCTCGGCAACTGCCTGCGGAGCTGGAGTCAACTGGGTGCCGCTGTGCTCAGCGGAAAACCCGCCAGGCGTCGCCCCAGCGTTTTGGGTGCCGACGGTGATTTGGCTTCATTCATCCGCGCCATGCACGAGATATCCGGGCCCTTGGCAATGCCGCTTGTCGCCGACCTCGGCAAACTCAAATTCACGCATGTTCTGGATCTGGGCGGCGCTTCGGGCACGTGGACACAGGCCTTCCTCCAGCTCTACCCCGAAGCCTGCGCGACCATTATGGACCGGCCCGAGGTCATACCCATGGCTAAGCGGCTGATGAAGAAAGCAAGGCTTGCGGACAGGGTGAGGCTGTTTCCGGGTGACTTTATGAAAAACACGTTGCCGAAGGGCGCGGACCTGGCCTGGGTAAGCGCGATCGTCCACCAGAACTCGAGGGCGCAAAACCGGAGACTGTTCGCAAAGGTGTTCTCGGCGCTTGAGCCCGGCGGACTGATTCTGATCCGTGACGTCGTTGTGGATGCATCCCGCACGCGTCCGGAAGCCGGCGCGCTGTTCGCGGTCAACATGCTGGTCAACACACCCGGGGGCGGGACGTTCACGTTCAACGAGCTTCGCGACGACCTGTCGATAGCGGGGTTTTCGAAGATCAGGTTCCTGCGCCGAGGCCAAGCGATGGACTCCGTGGTCTGCGCCACGAAGTCCGCAGAGGGATCCGGGGCTAAAAAATGGTCGGGGCGGAGGGATTTGAACCCCCGACATCCAGCTCCCAAAGCTTAAAGCCAAACCGCAAAAGCCCCAATAAAACAGGCACTTTTAGACCATTCAAAAACATGTGTTTGTTATTGTGTGTGTTTTTCGCTTGCCTTTTGACGCAATACGGCGCAAACTGTCTCCAGTTGTTTCAAACACTGGAAAAGGGGGTGCGTTATGGGTTTGGAAGTCAGGCACGGTCGGGGCGGCGAACTCCGCAAACACTGGTACGGTTCTTATGTGGACGGCAACGGCAAGCGGCGCGTTATCGCGCTGACCGAACCCTTGCCCGTCAAGCACTTCCCCGGATCACTGAAAGCGACCGGGGACACCGTTTTTGAGGCTTCCCGGGTGCGGGCGGAACAAGAGCTTGCGGGCTTCCAGACTGAAGCGCGGGAAAAGGGGCGGGCCGACCATCTGACCGCGCAACTTATCGAAAGCAAAACCGGGCGCAAGTGGAAGGAAACCCCGCTTGCGGCTTTGCCCGACATAATCACGGGCGGGAAAAAAAGGCGGGCGCGGTCACAACAACACGAGACTTGGAAGCGGGGAGCGGTGGAAAAGTTCACGGCTTGGGCTTCTGGGCGCGGGCTGGTCACGGTTCTGGAGGTAACGCCGGAAGTTGCGCAAGCTTATGTTGCCAGCCTATACGAGCCGGACACGGAAGGGCGCACACGGACGGCGGCAAGCATCCGCAAACATAAGGCGGTAATCGGGCGGGCGTTGCGGCAGGCGTTGCCTAACGGCGTTGAAAACCCATTTACGGGCGTTGATGTAGAGACCACCGACGGCGACCGCGTTTACAACCGCGAGCCGTTGAACCCCGGCGAGATCGAAACTTTGCTTGCGGCGGCGGCGGGCGACCGCACGGCGTTTGATTTGATCGTTGCCGGGCTTTCGACAGGCTTAAGACGCGGGGACGTGTGCCGCCTGCGCTGGGCTTCCGTTGACCTGCGGGGCGGCGCGTTGAAGCTGACCACGTCCAAAACGAAAGCCGAGCTTTATTTGCCCGTCATGCCGCGTTTTAGGGAAGTGCTTGAAGCGAGGCTTGCGGAACGTGTCGAGGGCGCGGCTTTTGTGTTCCCGGAAGCCGAGCGGGAATTGCGGACAAACCCCGGCGGCGTGTCGAGGCGTATAAAGAAAGCTTTCGCGCTGGCGTTTGCCAAGCCACAGGACGCGCCACAGGCCGCACAGGACGCGCCGGAGCGTGTCCCCCTTGCCCGCATACTCCCCCAAGTGCTGCAAGCCGTACAGAGCGCGAAAATGACCGAAACCAAGCGGGCTAAGATGCTTGACCTTTTGCAACGTCACGCGGCTGGGCAATCTTACCGCGACATGCAAAAGGATTGGCGCATTTCACGCGGCAGCATTTCAGGGCTTTTGCATGAGGCCGAGCAGGTTGCGGGCGTTCGCTTTCTCCCTGAAACTAACGGCACGGGAATAAACGCGGCAATTAGAGAGGTCACACGGACGCGGCGGGCGGTTGGTTTGAAATCCGCAAGCCGCTATGACTTCCACGCATTACGAACATCGTTTGTGACAATGGCGTTAAACGCCGGAATGAAGATCGAGATGCTAAAGGCATTGACCGGACACAGCCTTGTTGAAACCGTTTTGCGGTTCTATTACAAGCCCAAAGGCACGGACGCTAGAGCCGAGCTAGAAGCCGCACTACCCGACGTCTTGACCGGGCGCAACGGCGCGGCCCCCCGTCAGATCGGCGCGGGCGTTGCCGACCTTGCGGCGCAACTCCAAAGCTTGTCACCGGCTGACCGGGCTGCGCTGCAAAAGCTTTTGAATGGGGGCGAAAAATGAACATTATCGTTTACGGCAAAAAACGGCAGGTTGTCGGATATTACCAATACCCAGACAATG
>Ga0209718_1003648_pt1 | contig 13563 bp, 7 predicted proteins | sample AD_JPNAS1_MetaG_FD_184420 | JGI IMG/M metagenome (GOLD analysis project Ga0209718, IMG submission 184420) | Active sludge microbial communities of municipal wastewater-treating anaerobic digesters from Japan - AD_JPNAS1_MetaG (SPAdes) (version 2) | ecosystem: Engineered > Bioreactor > Anaerobic >... | reverse complement strand
TATTGTGAATAACTATTTACAATAACAAAAGTTATAGGTTTGTTATCTTATTAATAATTTCTAATTTAGAGAAAAATAAAAACCAAACATGATTGATCAAGTAACCGTTCAGAAAATTATTGATGCAGCTGAGATTACAAGCCTTATTCAAGAATTTGTGTCTCTAAAGCGAAGAGGAGCAAATTATTTGGGCTTGTGTCCTTTTCATAATGAAAAAACCCCATCGTTTACTGTTAGTCCTTCAAAAGGAATTTTTAAATGTTTTGGCTGTGGAAAGGCAGGTAATGCCGTAAGTTTTATTATGGCTCACGAACAACTTTCTTATCCCGAAGCTTTAAGATATTTAGCAAAAAAATACAATATTCATATAGAAGAAAAAGAATTGACCGAAGAAGATATTCGTGCCAATACAGAAAGAGAAAGTATGAATATTGTAAACGAAGCTGCTTGTAAATATTTTGAAAACACATTATTTAATTCAGATGAGGGAATATCAATAGGTTTAAGTTATTTTAAAGAAAGAGGTTTTAATGAGCAAGTTATAAAAGAATTTAGATTGGGTTATAGTCTTGAGCAAAAAAATGCCTTTACAGAATGGGCTTTAAAAAACGGATATAAAAAAGAATTTTTAGAGTCAACAGGACTAAGCTTTTTTAAAGAAAATTACTATTTCGATAGGTTTGCAGCAAGGGTAATGTTCCCAATTTTAAGTATCGCAGGACAAGTAGTAGGCTTTGGTGCAAGAACTTTGAGCAATGATAAAAAAACAGCAAAATATCTAAATTCGCCAGAATCTTTAGTTTATAATAAAAGTAAAGTTGTATATGGTTTATTTCATGCAAAAAATGAAATAATTAAGCAACAAAAAAAATGCTTTTTGGTAGAAGGTTATATGGATGTTATATCCTTGTTTATGACTGGAATAAAAAATGTGGTTTCTTCATCAGGAACTTCATTAACCGAAGACCAAATACGACAGATACACAGGTTTGCTGACGATATTACCATTCTTTATGATGGCGATCTGGCAGGAATAAAAGCCTCTCTTAGGGCTATAGATATGATTTTAGAGCAAGGTTTAAATGTTAGAATTGTTCTTTTCCCAGAAGGAGAAGACCCAGATTCTTATGCCAAAAAACATGGAAGCTCTAAAACTATAGATTATATTGAGAAAAATGAAACTGATTTTATTTCTTTTAAAGCAAATTTGCTGTTTGATGAAGCTAAAAATGACCCAATAAAACGAGCTTCTTTAATTACAGATATTGTTAGGTCTATTGCAATTATCAACGACAATATTAAGCAATCTGTTTATATTCAAGAATGTAGCAAAATCTTAGATGTCGATCAAAGTGTTTTATATGCCGAAGTTTTAAAAATTAGAAAATCAAAAATCGAAAGCATTAGAAAACAAGAATATAAATATGCTCAACCAGTAAAGTCCACACCTAGTTTACCAGATTCGTTTGAAGGTATTTATTTCGAATCTCAAGAAAAAGAAATTATTAGATTATTGCTATTGTATGGCAATCATATCATAAACATAAAAGATGAGGCAACTGAAACAGAATTAGAAATTAATGTTGCTCAATTTATTATAAATGAACTAAGAAACGAGGGCTTAGAATTTAAAAATGTAATAAATAAAAAAATATTTCTTTTTGCTGAAGAATTGATAAACAATGATGAACCTATAAAAATAGAATTATTTACTCATAATTTAGACCCTGAAATTAGTCAGGTTTCTGTAAATTTATGTTCGTCAAAATATGAACTTAGTCCAATATGGGAAAAAAGAGGCTCGCCAATTCTTAAAGAAGAAAAGCGATTGCAAGAAATATTAGAAGATGTTTTTATAAAATATAAATTAAAAATTGCTAAAGAGTTCGAAACTAATGTGAAAAATAAAATAAAATTACTTACGGAAAGCAAAAATGACGAAGAACTCCAAAGCACATTAGAAGATTTTAAAAAAATAAAAGGCATTTTAAAAGATTTATCTAATATGCAGGGGAGGGTGATTTTGTAGTTATTCCTATTCCAACTTTACTTTTTTATTATATTCTTTATCCCACTACTCTTCATAAAAGCTAAGTTTTCTTATTAATGTATCATAACCCATAGATTTTAGGTTTGTAGCAGCTTCAACCGCCATTTTGTATGAAGTGTATTCGCCAACATAATATCTATACCAACCGTCACTAGAAACATGCATTTTTACACCAACCAATTCAGAGAAGGTTTCAAGTGCTTTTTGATTTTTTAAAGCATATATTTGTACCGTATATTTTTTGCTAGAAGGAATTTTGGAAATAGCAAGATAATCGCCTTCTTCAATTACTATTGGGAGAATTTCTAATATCGCTTTATCTCCTTGATTAAGCACTTTAAATTCAGCTCTTCTATTGTATTTTCTACCAGTTGGGTTATCACGACCATCTGGAGTTTGATTAGCAGCTATTGGATTGTTTTCGCCATATTTTGCAGTTATAATATTTTCAGCATTATTTCCTTTTGCAACTAAATAATCTTTTACTGATTTTGAACGATAATAAGAAAGTAAATAATTATATTCGCTTGTACCTAACCAGTCGGTATGCCCACCAATTTCAATCTTAGCAGTAGAATTTTCATTTAAGTAATTAGCTAGTAAATTTAAATTATCAAAATATTCAGGTTTAATATTTGACTTGTCAAAATCAAAGAAGATATTTTCAATTTTAAGTATGGATTTATCACTTTTTTCAATTTGAATTTCTTCTTCATCTTCAATACTAGCCAACAGTTCTTCTTTATTTTCAACAATTTCTAAACCATAAATATTTGTTAAACCATCAAAAGTACCATCGGTGTATATGTCATTTTGGGCAATATCATTTTTACTTAAATATTCAATAATTTCTGTTGAACGTTTTTCGTCATATAGTGGATTACCGTCTTTTTTAGGTGTTACGATATTAATTGCAAGTTTTTCGTTTTCAGCTTTAAGTTCTGAATATTTTTCAATTACCTTATTAAGTTCATTTATAGCATTGTCATCTAAATTGTTAGTGTTCTCATCAAAATATACATATGTGTGATCGTAAAACGAACTTAAAATAACAGGTTCTAATTCTATAGGTTTATACTCTTTTATTTGTTTAGATAATTCTTGTTTGGTTGGAGTATAATCAATTGAATGAATAGTATGTCCATGTATTTGATAAGTAATTTCATAAGTATTGTCAGGACTCATCATCAATATATATTTAGAATTATGTTTATTCAAACGCGACTCTTTTGGTTCTTCGTTAGAATCTTTATGTTTCACAGTAACAGTAATGTTTTCGGGGGAATTGTTGTTTTTATTAGCAACTATTCCTTCAAAAACAATCATATTGCTTTTATAAATATTTTCTTGTAATATTTCATATAAATCCAAGTCACCATAGCCGTCATTTGCTTTTATTGTTGCTATATATCCTTTTTGTCCATCAAGATTTACAACATAAGATACATCATCGTCTGGCGTATTTATTGGGTATCCAATATTTACAGGTTCTGTAAATTTGCCATTCCTGCTCATAATAGATGAAAACACGTCATAACCTCCCATAGAATTGTGTCCTTTGGAACTAAAATACAAAGTAATGCCGTCAGGGTGAATAAAAGGAGATTCTTCATCATATTCTGTGTTAATTTGTTTGGGTAAAGGCAAAGCTTCGCTCCATTTTCCGTTTGGTAACTTCCTCATAACATATATATCTAAGCCTCCAAATCCTCCTTTTCTGTTACTAGTAAAATATATAGCATCTCCATCTGGACTAATTGTGGCATGAGTTTCCTTAAATCTAGAGTTTACATTTTGTTTTAATAAAGTTGGTGTTGACCAATTATACATATCATCACTTTCAGTTAAATAAATGCTACCTGAATTATTTTCCCCTGATCTATAAAAGAATAATTGCTTGCCATCTATAGATAAGCCAATAGCAGCTTCATTGTTTTCTATTGTGTTGACAGGTTCGCCTAATCTAAAAGGAGTTTGCCATTTATCATCAACTTTTTTAGAAATAAAAATGTCTTCATCTTGATTTTTTATTTCTTGTCCTTCTCGTGGTCGTCTTGATGTGAAAATTAAATAATTTTCGTATAAATCAACAATAGGAGAGTGATCGGTAAATTCCGAATTGACAATTTCTCCTAAATTAATTAACTCAGCTTTTATTGGGTTTGCAATATTATAAATAGCGTTTTCTGTAACCTCAATTTCTCTGTTTGTTGACTTTAACAAAAGCTTATCTTCTGATTTTGAAGAATTAAGCATCTCTTTAAGTTTGTTAAAACTATCCAAGCTCTCCTCAAACATATAATTTATTCTATAAGCAATACCTAAATATAAATAAGACTCTAACGGCGCATTTCTTTCTTTATGATTATTTTCCTTATAACTTGGAGAAGTGTGCTCTGAAGCCTTTTTTAAATATTCAAGGGCTTGTGTTTTATAAAGCCTTGTGTTTAAATAACATACACCTATTTTATACCAAACATTTGGATTGTCAGGACTTATGTTATCTAGTTTCAGTAACAAGTCTAATGCTTCGTCATAATTACCTTCGTACATAAATGCTTCAGCATCATAAAAATAGTTTATACTAGTTCTGTCGGGTTTCAATTCTTGAGCGTGTGATAGAACATTAACAAGCATTAGCAAAGAAAGAAATACAGCCCTTTTCATAATAAGATTAATTTAAGTTTTTGATAAATAGTTTTAAAGTATTATAATCGAATTCACATTCTTCTATTAGTTGCTTTTGGCTTCCATGTGAAATAAATCTGTCAGGAATGCCAAAACGATATATTTTTGAGTTAAAATTATTGTCAACCATAAATTCGGATATTGCAGAACCAAAACCACCTACAATACTATTATCTTCAATAGTTATGATATGATTATATTCATTGAATATTTCTGTTAATAGTTCATTATCAAGTGGTTTTACAAAAATCATATCAAAAACAGCAATACTTATATTTTCGTCTTCGAAATCATTAGCTAATTTGATTGCGGTATTACCTGGTGTGCCAATACTAAGTATTGCAACATCTTTTCCATCTTTCATTTTTTCTCCTTTTCCAATTTCAATTTCTTTAAATTCAATTTTAGATTTTGCTTGTGTAGATTTACCTCGTGGATATCTGATAACAGATGGAGAATTATGTTTTTCTAATTGTAAGGTAAACATTAAATTTCTAAGCTGAAATTCATCTCTAGGAGCAGCAATCACTAAATTTGGGACACAACGCATATAAGATAAATCAAAACTTCCATGGTGTGTAGGTCCATCTTGTCCAACTAAACCAGCTCTGTCTAAACAAAATATTACTTTTAAATTTTGTAGAGCAACATCGTGAATTACTTGGTCGTAAGCTCTTTGCATGAACGAACTATAGATATTGCAAAAAGGTAGCATTCCTTTTTTTGCTAAACCAGCAGCAAAAGTAACTGCATGTTGTTCTGATATTCCGACATCAAAACTTCGGTTAGGAAACTCTTTAAACATTTTTCCCAAAGAAGAACCACTTATCATAGCTGGAGTAATAGCACAAATTTTTGTATTTATTTTTGCTAATTCAACTATAGCGTCTCCAAAAATATCTTGAAATTTTTGAGGTTCATTTTCACAAGAAGTAGTATCGGTAATTATGCCTGTTGTAACGTCAAATTTTCCGGGTGCTGCATGCCACAATGTTTGATTTTCTTCAGCAACTTTAAATCCTTTACCTTTTTTAGTGATGATATGCAATAGTTTTGGTCCAGATATGTTTTTAATATCTTCAAAAAGTTTTACTAATAAAACAACATCATGTCCATCAACAGGTCCAAAATATCTAATATTGAATGATTCGAATAAATTGCTATTTTTTAAAACAATAGATTTTATTGCATTATCTATTTTTTGTGAAAAAGATTGAAAATTAGTACCAAAACGATTAAGTCTTCCTAAAAAATTCCAAACATCGCCTTTAACTTTATTATAAGTTTTTGAAGTGGCAATATCTGTTAAATATTCTTTAAGAGCTCCACGGTTTTCGTCAATTGCAATTTTATTGTCATTTAGAACTATTAAAACATTTTCGCCAGATGCACCCATGTTATTTAAGCCTTCAAAAGCAATTCCACCCGTTAAAGAGCCATCGCCAATTACTGCAATGGTATTTATTTTTTCTCCTTGTAAACTTGCAGCTTTTGCAATGCCTAAAGCAGCCGAAATGCTCGTACTTGCATGTCCTACACCAAAAGTGTCATATTCACTTTCTTTAGGGCTAGGAAATCCGCTAATACCACCGTAAGTTCTATTTGTATGAAATAAATCTCTTCTTCCAGTTAAAATTTTATGTCCGTAAGCTTGATGTCCAACATCCCAAACCAATTGATCGACAGGTGTATTGTATGCGTAATGTAATGCTACTGTTAATTCAACCACTCCTAAACTTGCTCCTAAGTGGCCCGGATTTTTTGAGGCTGATTCAATAATAAAATTTCTTAACTCTTTACAAACAGTTGGTAATTCACATAAGTCAACTTTTTTTAAATCGGCAGGCGAATTAATATCTTTCAAAAGTTTATATTTAATATTATCATCAACCATAGTTAATGCAAAAGTAAATAAATTAAATTAAAAAACATATAACTAAAAGTTGAAAGTTTATAAAATTTAACTGTTGAAAACATCATTAAAAAATTTTTAATTAAAACAATATTTAAGCGACAAAACACCAAGGCTTTTAGGACTGTTTTTATAAAAAAATCGTTGAAAACCAATAGACATGTCTAAGCTATGTTTTCCAAAACTAAATTTATCACCTATAAATATCCTCGTTTTACTAAAATAGGGCAGTCTAAAAATTTTATGTAGTCTAAAAATTTCGGTTGAAAAATAAAATTTATGAGCTTCTTTGTGATAATATTCAAATTTTAACCTATTTCTAAATTTAATTTCTTGCAAATTATCAATTTCTTGAGTTCTAAAGCAATTCAAGTATTCATTTTGATAACGCAATCTATAACTAAGTCTAATTGCTGAACTAAGTTTGCATTGATAAGAAAAATCAAGGTTATATCTAAAATTGTGTTGGAAATTATTAAAATAATCCATATCATAAGTGTATCTTCCTCCTGCGGCTATTGAAAAGTGTTTATTTATTTTGTAAGAAAATTCAAGATTTGAAATTATATCATCAATTTTTGTAAAATTTTTAAATAGTCTAAATTCTTGTTCAAATTCTAGTTTAAAATCTTTATATATTTTTTTTTCAAAGCCTAGCGATAACCATGAACCAATATCATTAGTAACAACCATTTCTTGAGCATTTGTAAGACTTGCAACAAAACTTAAAGCTAGGTAGGTGAAAAATATTTTATAATGTTTTATCATAAATTTCTTCTAAATTCAGAACAAATAATTGCACTTGCAACAGATACATTTAAAGATTCGGCATGTATATCAAGTTCAGAAAAACTTGGGATAAAAAGTTTTTTGTCAACCATGGTTTCTAAATCTTTACTAATTCCCTTGCCTTCGTTGCCCATAATAATAAATCCAGCTTTTGGTAAAGATGATTTGTAAATATTTTCTCCGTTTAAAAAAGTTCCAAATACATGGTTTGTGGTATTGTTTTTAAACTTAATAATTTCTTCAGCTATATTGGCGTAAACAACATTAACTCTTAAAAAAGCTCCCATTGTGGCTTGTAAAGTTTTTGGAGAGTATAAATCTGCAGAATTGAGAGAACAAATTAAATTTTTTATTCCAAACCAATCGCAAATACGAATAATTGTTCCCAAATTTCCCGGGTCTTGAATTTCATCTAAAGCTAGATATAAATCTTCATTTTTATATAAAATATTACGAGATTCCGGCATTGAAACTATAGCCAACACATTAGAAGGAGTAACAAAACTGCTTATCTTTTTCATTTCTTCAGGTTTGGCTTCAAAAACTAAATCCTGAAATTTTTCTAAGTCATATTCATTTTTTTCTAAGTATTCTGGCGAACCACAAATTAATTTTATATCTAAATTTGATTTTAAAACTTCGCTCACAATTTTTTCACCTTCAACAACAAAAAGTTTTTCCTTAATTCTATACTTTTTAAGTTTTAAAGAATTAATAAATGATATTTTCGACTTAGAAACTTGTTTCATACAAAACAAAAATATAAAAAAAATAGAATATTATCATTGTTTCATATTTATTTTTCAGTTTTGGCGTGGTCAAAGGTTTTTTATTGTCAAGTTTCACAAGGTTGTTTATGATAACTTGTATTAATTAGTGGCAAAGATAAAACTTTATTTTTAAACTGCAAAGGATTTTCTTTAAATAATTTCGGATTAATTTTAAACCATTTTTCAATAGCGTCAAAAGGTGTTTTCACATTAAGTTCTTTTTTCAAACTACCGTGTCTTCTATAAAGTATATAGTACATCAAAAACTTTAATAGTTCTTCTTGCATTTTATTTTTATTATTGTATTCATTTATTTTAATTGTGTTATTTTTTATAGTTCCATTTGCTCTTTCGACCATTCCATTTGTTTTCGGAGTAGCAGGTTTAGTAAGCCTGTGTTCAATATTATTTTCATCACATACTACATCTAATTTAGATGGCTTTTGGCAATAATGTCCAGTTTTAGATTTAATTAATTTGTTAGTAAATTCAAGCCCGTTATCAGTAAGAACATGCGTAATTCCAAACGGAAAAAACGCTAAACATTTGTGCATAAAATCCTCTGCATTTTCAGATGTCTTAGCGTCATATACTTCATAATACAATACTCTTGTTGCCCTGTCTATTGCGACAAAAAGATAATATTTTACACCGTTAAATTTCGGCAAATATGTTACGTCTATATGCAAATATCCTGGTTCATATTCCTTAAACTTTTTTGCTTTGTCTTTTTCTTTCTCTGGTACTTTATTTATTCCTTCATTAACAAAAGTTCTGTAAACAACACTTCTTGAGATATCGGGATTTGTTAACAGAACCATTTCCAGTATTTCATCTAAAGGCAGCCATGTAGAACGCCTTATTGATACAATTAACGTTTTCTCAATGTCATTCAATGCATAATGGATCGTATGTGGTCTTGAACTTTTGTCTTCAAAATTTTCTCTATTTTTCCATTTGCTAACCGTTGGTTCAGATATGTTATACTTATTTGCAAGTTCTAAGTTTGTTAAATTACTCTTGCTAATTTCTAAACGAACGTGTACATTAGTAGTTGCGTTTGAGTGATACTGTTGCTTCATATTTTTGTTTTTTTAAGTGATTACAAAATTAAGCAAGTTATCATTTTAAAACCAAATCCCCCTGCTTTTGCTCATTCCGCTAAGCTCCATGAGCAAAAGCAGGGGGATAAATTCATTAACAACGTGGTGAAACTTTACATTTTATTGAGATTAGTGAAGTTGATTATAGAGTGTTTTTAACTTCTTTTTTTCTCAAAAATATCAATGTTTTTAATTACTTCGTTAGGATTAACGGTATTGTTTTCAATTTCAAATCTTATTGCTGTGATAAATTTATGCCAGCCTGTGTTTCCTGCCGCACCAGGATTTAGGTGTAAAAGTTTCAGATTATTATCATAAATTACTTTTAAAATATGGGAATGACCAGCAATAAAAATATCGGGTTTTATATCTAATAGCAAGTTTTTAATGTTAGGAACATATTTCCCAGGATAGCCTCCAATATGTGTTATTAGCACTTTTTGTCCTTCGCAAACAAAATTTAAAAATTCTTTAGTTCTAGCTCTGATTTTAGTGCCATCAATATTTCCCCAAACGGCTTTTATTGGTTTAAATTTTTCTAAATCATCTAAAATTTGTTCAGAACCAATATCGCCAGCATGCCAAATTTCATCACATTCTGCAAAAAAATCTAAAATTTCTTTGTCTAAATATCCATGAGTATCTGAAAGAAGGCCAATTTTCATTAAAATAATTTTTAAACTTCTACCAATTTGTAGCAAAAACTATACAAAAATATAAAAATCTGTTTTATTCTGAAAATGTAAAAAGTGGTTGATTAAATATGCCTCAAAACACAAAGTGAAACACCCCAAAAACACAAAGTAAACTTATAAAAAAACCTGTAGGGTTACAGGTTTTTTATTAAATGAAGTAAGCAAATAAACATTAATATTTTATAAATTTTAAAAGTTCGTTTTCAAATTTTATAAAGTACATTCCTTCTTTTAACTCGCTTATATTCACAGAGTTTTGTTTTGTTTTGCTTTGCATTAGCACTCTTCCTTGAATATCAAGAATTTCGTAAGTTTGTGCTTGACTAAAGTTTAGAATATCATTAGCTGGATTTGGATAAATTGAAATATTAGGAATTTCAAATTTATTTATGCAATTTACATTTACAATATTTGAAATAGTTTTTGTTCCGTCAAAATCAACTTGTACTAAGCGATAATACATGTTTCCAGAAACTTGAGTATTATCAATATACTCATATTCTTTTTCTGATGATGAAAATCCAGCTCCTTGAATTTTGCTTAGATTTTTCCAATTTGTTGCGTCTTGGCTTCTTTGAACAATAAAATAATCATTATTGGTTTCGCTTACAGTAATCCAATTTAATTCAACAAAATCTGTATTGCAATTAGCTTCAAAACTAATTAATTCAACAGGTAAAATAAACAAATTATGTTTTGCAATTGAAAATTCTGAGAAGGAAGTTAATCCAGTTCTTACAGCATGTACTGAACCACCAGAAATTGACTGAGTTGCATTTGTGTGATTTCCTTGCAAATACCAATTGCTTGACGAGTTGTCGCGTTTAATAACAGTATGTTGTCCAGCTTGAGCTCCAGCATTTGTTGCTCCACGCATATCTAAACTTATATCATAATTAATTGAACTTAATCCTGAATTTGGGGCAATTGTCCAATAACCAGCATCTAAAAGAGATTGTAAAATAGTTCCATCAACAAAAAGATTTAATGACGAAATATCTGTACTTGTTACATGACTGTCAAATCTCGCATCAAGGTGAGTTAATCCTGAACTTGAATTTAATTCTACTGTTGCTAATTCAAAATTTGAATCGTTTCCTACAGGTAATGTGTAAGAACCAGTTGAAGCAACAGCTCGTCTTAAATTTCCGTTTATATACGATAAAGGCGATATGCTTCCAATTGCATTTGTTGCAGTATTGTCAATAAAAACACGATTAGTTCCAGTGTTAATTTTTCCTTTGATGAAATTTATATTGCTTACTTTAATATTTTTAGCAAGAACGACATGAGCTGAAGGTTTATCAATAGTTAATGTTCCGAAAACAACTTCGCTATTTCCGTTGATATTTTGAATTGAGGTTCCATTTAGTTTTGTATTTGCTTGTGAAGTTTTAAAGCTATTCACATTATCAATACTCATATCTCCACCAATTTCAAAATTGATTGCATTAGTATTAAAGTTCACGCTTCCACCGTCTAAAGTAAAGTTGCCCTTTACTTTTAAAGAAGCATTTGCAGCATTATATACATCGCCTTTTACTATTAAATCTTTACAAACTGCCAAAGAATCAGGGTGAGCGCTTAGTTTTAGATCAAATCTTTCGGCATTGTGTGCTGATATTTCCACATCAGTATTTTCGTTAGGAACTCTAAGGTTATACCAGTTTGCACAATTACACCAAGCAGAATTTTTGTAGCCCATCCATTTTGATTCTATTGCATCGCCAGCAATAATTTGTAACTGTATTCCGCCTTTGTAGTTATAGTCAGGTAAGCTATCATTATAGGGGGAGTTAGTTTTCCAGCCGGTCCAGTTTGCAGGGTCATTTATTCTATCTATCCATTCATATTTACTTGTTGCTGTTAAACTACCAGTATATTTTACCTTGCTTTTAAAATCAGATCCAAGTGCCTCAACATCTGTTGTTGCACATTCACAACCAGGGTAAATAGTAGAACCTTTTGCATTATTATATCCTGGTGCAGATTTCCAACCTGTTGCTGTCCAACCATAAAGAACATTGCCAGTATATGTTGCATCATGAGTTCCTGTTGGATTTACCCAATTTCCATTTTGCATAACCCAAAGTTGGTCTTGAGGATTCAAATTAAATGAATTAGTTTCGTTAAGCGATTCTATAGTCCAGTTTGTGTTGTCATTCGAACCATCAAGATAAATATTAATGTTATCGCCTAAGCTAAAATAGATAGTATTATTTTTAATTTCAAAAGTTATAACTTTTCCTGCTTCTATAGTTGGACTAGAGCTTTTTCTTGTAAGTCTAATTGTACCTTCTGTATCTCCCCATTTACCTGCTGAAACTCTTTCATAACCATTGTCGGTAAAATCTATTGCTGTATTAGGAGCTATGTCCTTGAAACTTACTATAGAAATTTCATCTCCTGAATAAAAGTCCGATGCTGTGTTTATTGCCAATATAGCTAAATCGCCATGTCCTAAAGCAGTAGTAATTTTAGGATTAAGCACCAATTCTACTCCACTTGACCAGTCTGTACCTTTGCGTACAAATATTTTGGCATAATAAGTTTCGTCGTTTGTTAAACCAGTTATTGTTAGTCCAGTACCAGTTTCTTTATAAACAACATATTGATTTGAGCCGACATCATCACCTGAGCCAAATATTGAGTTTGCAGTAAGTGTTGAGCCATCTCCTGTTGGTGTGTAAGCTACTGAAGAACCTTGTCTAGCAACAACAAGAATTTGGTCGAAGCAAGCAGCAGAAGGTAATACCCAAGATAATTCTGATTCTGCATTTCCATCTACTTTTTGTGCAAGACTTACATTTGATAAGCCAAGATCTGAAACTGTTATTGTTGGACATTGAGCATCTGCAATCCAATTTGTGCCTTTGTAAACATATGCTTTTACTTTATAAGTTTGTCCTGCTGTTAAACCAGTTACTAAAACAGAGTTTCCTGTGCCTTTATAAACTACATAAGAATATGGTGTTGTGGTGCCAAATGATGTTCCACTTCCAAAGACAAGGTTTGCGTTTATATCTGAAGGGTCTAGACTTAAAGCATGTGGTGGATTTGTTGAGTTTCTAAATGCAATAACAACACCATCGTAATTGCATTCGGGACTTGCCCAAGAAATTTCTGCTGTTGAGTTAGACGAGCATATTAAACTTAAATCAGTAACAGGAGCTAAAATTACCGATCCGCTACAAGAAACCGTTTTATTGTCTGCTCCAGTAGAACTAGCAGTAATATTTTCTAAATTGTAAGAGCCTAAGTCTAATCCAGCTTTTAATCTTACGTAAACTAGTGTTTCTGGAACTATGCCACCTGTTAAGTTTATACTTAGCGAATTTGAAAATCCACTTTCTGAATTTAAAGAAATTTCATAGTTTGTGGGTGCTGTAAGTGTAATAGAAGTTGATAAACTTGTTCCCGAAACTGTAAAAGATTGTGTTTCGCTAGGACCATAACCCAAATAATACTCAAAATTCGTTAGAGAACTTGAACTTACATTAATTGTTGGGTTAGGATCAGCACATTCAATTTGAAAATTATCTAAATAAAATCTACA
>Ga0209718_1003636_pt1 | contig 13595 bp, 8 predicted proteins | sample AD_JPNAS1_MetaG_FD_184420 | JGI IMG/M metagenome (GOLD analysis project Ga0209718, IMG submission 184420) | Active sludge microbial communities of municipal wastewater-treating anaerobic digesters from Japan - AD_JPNAS1_MetaG (SPAdes) (version 2) | ecosystem: Engineered > Bioreactor > Anaerobic >... | reverse complement strand
TGGTGGGGGTGGATTATTTTCGTACAGACTCTATAAGCGAACCGACTGCACGGTATTTCATACGGCGTATGATACGGTATCATGAGGCTCAATCACTCATGGATCTTTATGACTAGTGGCGAGAAACGGGGTCGTAGTTTGACAAGTCTCTGTCAGACTTTAACGGAAAACAAGCGGAAAAATAATAACGACCGTTGAATGGAACAGTTGTGGAGATAATGATCTCTATACGTTCAAATCTGTAAATGAGCGCGGTCCGTCAAATAGAAAAGAGACACCGTAGGTTTTTTGAGGCGGTTGTCCTGAAGGCTATTGGCAGTCTTGGACACATCGGCTACGATTCTATCGCCTTTGAGACAGGAGAATCTTGAACGTTAAACTCAGGAATACGCAGACAGGAGAGCCACGGCTATGAAAAAGACCGTTCTGTGTGGAAGATCGGAAGCAGGAAAAATGTGCGTCGCGCGAAACGTGAAACGGATGCGGGACATCATAGCCTGCGGTGTCCTCTGGTCGCTGTGCACGGGGTTGGGCATCGGCACGGCGCAAGCTCAGGATGTACCGGTGACGGAAGTCGTCACAAACGGCACGGTGATTACATTCAACGTGAAAGGTGGTGACACGCTTCAGTATGACGAACTTCTCACCGACTCCACCACTGCCCTCCACAAGTACGGCTACGGCACGCTTGTCATCACGAACAATAACCAGTCTTATACCGGCCCCACCACCATCCACGCCGGCATTCTCAAGATGTGCCACCAGTGTGCGCTCGGATTGCCCGAGGGCGGTTCCAATCAGGCTGCCACAGGGCACCCAATCACGGTGGAAGACGGCGCGCAGCTCTACACCGAGCAGCCGTGCGTAAATCAATCTTTCCGACATATCCCGCGTCGGGCCGTCTTGTCGGGCAGTGGTCCGGGTGGGACGGGCGCGCTTGTGTGCAACGGCATATCGTCGGCCTCTTGGGCAAACAACGACTCCTGGATGTATTACATCGAACTTGCCGCTGACGCAACCGTACGAACAGTCAAGTTTCGTTACGGTCTCAATAACACGGATCTAAAGGGGCATACACTCACGATCGACGGCGACGGAACCATCGCGTTCACCGGCCTTCAGAACAAAAGCGCCGGCACGCTGCATCTAAAGAGATGGACGACTGTTCAAAATCCAATGACGTGTGCCGGAGGAGCGGATGGACGGTTTCTGGTTGACGGGAACCAACTGAACTTCTGGAGCGGCGATCACCAGCTTGTCTGGACGACCGTGTTCACGAACAATGCATCGGCGAGCGCAAATGGAACATGGACCAGCGGGGGACGAAACACGCTGCGGGGGCCGGTCATTTTCGCGGGGCCGACAGCGTTCTATCCGCAAAACACCACGGCCGACCACTCCTTCAAGATCACGGGGCCCATTTCTGGCCCGGGCAAGATGACCGTGAGCGGGACGCGCCTTGAGGTCGTGTTAAATAATACGGCGAACACGTTCACCGGGCAGGTGGCGATCGCAAGCGGCGTTTTGAGGGCCGAAACGCCGCAGACGTTGCCCGATTACGACCAGACGTCGAAGGTCACCCTGAACTCGGGATCGGCCACGCTGCGTTTGCCTGTGGGTGAGGGCGGCTGGGACGCGGCGAGCTACAATGCAGCCGTTTCAGCCGTGACGTACGCAAGCGACGGCGGCGGACGCGTTCTGGCCTGGACGGATGCGGGCGTGACGACCGAATGGGACGCGGCTTTCACCGCCCCCACCCTCGCGCATGGCGGCGCGGGGAGTCTGTCGTTCGCCGGAACCATGCCGACTGATGCGTCTACGAGGATTCAGAACTGGAGCGGCACATTAACGCTGACGGGCAACCGCACACGCTACGTCAAATATTTTAGAACCTTTGCCGGCACGCTGGTGCTCGACCATGCCGGCATCCTTTATTCATGGGACGAAAACGAAAACTCCTCGGGCGCATGGTATCAGGTGGGCGGGGTGAATGCGTCAACCAGTGACGGGATAACACTCACAGAACCGACGCGCCTCGTGATGAAAAGTGGCTCGACGATCATCGGTCCCCTTGCATATTCAGGAGGGCCGGGCGTGCTCCTCTCCATCGGTGATAGCGGGAAGCATGGCGCCATTTTTGAGGTCCAGGACGGCGCAGTGTTCACGAACAAGATCTATGCGGGATTCTACGCCTCTCAAAAAGGTGCCGTCCATCAGTTCGGCGGCGAAGTCTACAACACTACCACCGCCGGTCATGACACCTATCTGGGCAGGGAAAGGAATTCGTACGGCTACTACGGCCTCTATGGCGGGCACTATGCATTCCGCAACTGGTTCGGGCTGGGGCACGATGTCGCTTCGACGGGCATCTTCGAGCAGCAAGGCGGCGTCTGTGAATTCGAGAGCATGTGCGTCGGGCGCGGCGGCTGGTCGTCCTTCCTGATGGCGGGCGGCGAGGTGCGCGGTAGTGTGTTCACTGTCGGCAATCAGTTCTACGGCAATCCAGAGGGAGGTGGCATGGCCACCTTCACGATGGCGGACGACGATGCGTACATGATGCTCAGCGGAAGCTTAGCGTTGAACGAGCGCACGAATGATTTCACGTCCGTCGCGAATCTCAACGCGGGTGTGATCGAGACGCCGAAGATTGAGTGGAGCACCCGTTACCTCACCAACCGCAAGGACAAGAACAATACGCACACCTATCTGAACTTCAACGGCGGCACGTGGAAGGCCACGCAAGACACCACCGCCCCGTTCGGCGTAGGCGACTCGCTGGTGGAGCGCGTGACCGTGTTCCCGGGCGGCATCGGCGTGGACACGGCCGGAAAGAACGTCACGCTCAACTCGGGACTGCTGCGGCCGGAAGGGCGCGGCGTCGCCTCAATCACGTTGCCGTCAGGCATGGACAAGACCGGCTACGTCGGTTCGCCCGACGTGCGCATCACGGGCGGCGGCGGTACAGGCGCGACGGCATTCGCGCTCTACAACCCGCAAACGCTCTCCGTCACGGGCGTTGTCGTGACCTGCGCGGGATGGGGCTATACGAGCGCACCTACGGTGATGATCCCCTCGGGCGACCGCACCACCAATACCACGTTCACGGCCGTCCTCACGGCGGCGGACCAGACGGCGGGTGGCATCACGAAGAAAGGCGCGGGCACGCTCACGCTCGCGTGTACCAACCAACTCGACGGCACCACCGTGGTGCAGGCGGGCACGCTCGCCGTGGCAGATGCGAAGGCGCTGCCGCTTGCGGCTGACCTGACGCTGGCCGCCGGTGCGGTCTTGGACAACGCCTGCGGCACCCTGCTCACATTCACCCCTGCCACGCTGACGGGACTGGGCGGCGAACTGAAGGGTGCGAACCTCACGGTGGGTTCGACTTGGATGCTGCCTGCGGATGACCTCGCTACCAACGCGGTCATGACGCTGAATGGCGCACTGTCATTCGCGGACGGCGCGGTTGTGAGCGTGTCGGGCGAGGCATCGCTCGCGACCAAGACGCACGTCTTGGTGAGGACGACAGGCGGTATCACGGGAATGCCCGACCTCGACCTTACGACACTGAATAACGACAAGTATTGGCAACTCGCCCGCGACGGCAACAACCTGGCGCTGATCTATGCGGCAGGTACGCTGATAATGCTACGGTAGAGGCCATGACCGACTTTTCACCAGAAACCTCGATCTGGAGGGCTGTGGCTTGCGCTTTGCTTGCCGACGCGGCGTTGCTCGGATTCGCCGCCGCCGATACCACTGTCGTATCGCGTCCGGCGGATCTCGTCGCGAATCGTACACCCGACATCTGGCCTGTTGTCAGTCACGCGACCGACCGTCTCCCGCGCCGCGTTGTGGTCGGCCTCTTCAACTGGGAGAACACGGAGGAGAAGCGCTTCGACGTGCCTCTTGTTGCGTTGGGATTGCCTGAAGCGGGCACCTACATCGCGTTCGACCTCTGGCGCAACGCACTCACCCCGCCCTTTCAAGGCCGCCTCGTCCACACACTTCAGCCGCAGGGCAGTACCGTGCTGACCGTGCGTCCGGTGATCGACCGCCCGCAACTCATCGCCACCTCGCGCCACATCAAACAAGGACTGCTTGATGTCACTGCCGAGCGTTGGGATGCCACCACACGCACCCTCTCAGGGGTCAGCGAAACAGTCGCTGGCGACCGTTATGAGCTGCGCATCCTCACCTACACAAACGATACCGCCGCGCCGGGACATCCCGCGCGCGGCTTCGTAGTAGAGTCAGCCGGCATCACCGGTGCCAACGGTTATGAGCTGGTCATCGCGCCCGGTGATGGCGTCGCGATGCGCCCGGATGACGCCTACGCCAACCCCAACACGCCGGACGCCCCGATGACAACACTGTACGAGCCGGTGGCTGAAAAAGGGCTCGTACGCTTTGCCTTCATCAGTGGAAGCGGCGGCTCGGTCTCGTGGCGCGTCACTTTCTCTGACCGCCCCGCACCGGCCGCCGCCGATCTCCGTTGAACTTAGAGTTCGCGGATGTAGATGTTCTTGAACTCGATCGGGTCGCCGTGGCACTGCAGCTCGATCTGCTCCTTGGGGAAGATCGGCTGATTGCGGTCCCAGTAGTTCTCCAAGACCGTGTTGTCCACGACCAGCACACCGTTCAACTTGACCGTCACCTTGTCGCCGACCATCTTGATGTAGAAGGTGTTCCAGTCGCCGATCTGACGGTCGGCAATCGCGAGCGCCTTGCTCGGATTATTCTTGTTGTTGTACAGGCCGCCGGAGCCGATGTTCCACTGGTTGTGCGGATCCCAGATTTGCACTTGCGGCGAACCGCGCAGGTAGAGTCCGCTGTCGCCGCGCACGGTCAACAGCCGCCAGTCAACCCACATCTCGAAATCGCCGTAGTCCTTGGCCGTGGCCAGGCTATACCCCTTGCCGTCAAAGTAGAGCGTGCCGCCATCGCGCACATGCCAGCTCTTGCGCATCTCCTCGTCGGCCTTCACCTGCATCTCGGCGCGCTTCTCGGGCGAAGCCTTCTGACGGACGATCGGATTGTCAAACTTCTCAGCGCGAGTCACGCCCTTCCAGTTCGTCAGGTCCTTGCCATTGAACAGTGCGGTGAATCCGGGCGGCGGCGTATTGTCGGTCGGCTTCACCACCTTGTAATCAGCCGGGACCTCTTTGATACGGATATTGCGCCAGTCCACGCGTGTGCCGTGCCCCAGCCAGCCGATATGCCCCTTGGCATTGTGCAGGCCGGGATGCGGCCTCTTGTCCATCGTCTCTGTGATGGTGGAGAGATCGGCATCTACAATCACCTCGCCGTTCAGGATCACCGTGATTCTTGATCCAATCGCGCGGACCTCCTGAACATTCCACTGGCCGACCTTTTTCTGGAAACCGCGTTTGGTCGGCACCACGCCATAGATCGAGCCGTGGTACTGATACGGTTGCAGCTTGGTGTACTGCGGTCCCGAATCATCAAGAATCTGCAATTCCATCGCGTTGTAGGCCGCATCCCCCCCCAACGGCGCACGAACGGCCAGCCCGTTGTTGGAGTTGGTGTACAGCAGAAATTCGAAACGCAGAATGAAGTTGTCGTACTCCTTGGCGGACATCAGCTTGCCACCCTTTTTCGGATTACAGTAGAGAATTCCGTTCTCCACATTGTACCCGTCGGTCGCGCCGACCCATCCGGTCAAATCCTTGCCGTTGAACAGCGAGACGAAACCTTCCTCGAGAGCCGGTCCGTCCGCGTACATCGTCCAGACGCCCGCCAACGTAACCGCGCATGCTACTAACAGATGCTTCATGTGTTTGTGCCCCTTTTCTCGTTTTACTGGCAGGAGCCCCTGCCATCACTTTTACCTACCCATTAAAATCGAATACCCGCCGAAAAGCAATACGCGTTTTTTACCGTTGCTTTTCCCGAATTGCAATCAGCGCTTTCATAATGTTGTCCATACCGCCATTCCACGCGGCGGTTCCGAACCCGTCGTGAAGCTGCCGGTACAGCTTGAACAGCTCGGCGTAAACCGCCACGTTCTCCGCAATCGGCCGGTAGACCCGCTCGCGTACGCGGCAGGCCCTCGCCTGCGCTGTTTCGATGTCGGGGAACACACCAGCCGCGACCGCGCCGAACAACGCGGCACCCAGCGCGCAGGTCTGATCGGAGGCCGCCACCGCCATCGGTATGTTCAGCACGTCAGCGTATACCTGCATGAGAAACGGGTTCTTGATGGCCAGACCGCCGCAGGTGATGACCTGTTCCACCGGCACGCCGTAGTCGCGCACACGGTCGATAATCATGCGCGCACCGAAGGCCGTGGCCTCCACGAGGGCGCGGTAGATCTCGGCTGCCGACGTGTGCAGCGTCTGGCCGACCAACAGTCCGGAAAGCCGGACATCGGACAGCACACAGCGATTACCGTTGTTCCAGTCGAGCGCCAGCAGGCCGCTCGCGCCGGGCTTCAATCCGGCTGCGGCGTCAGCCAGCGCGGCGAACTTGTCGTCCTGCGTGGCGCCGTATGCCGCTGGCACCAGATGATTCACGTACCATAGAAAGATATCGCCGACGGCCGCCTGCCCCGCCTCGATGCCGATGTAGCCGGGAATGACCGAGCCATCCACCATGCCGCACACGCCGGGGATGTCGCTCAAGGGCGGATCGTTCTTGGCGACCAGAAGGTCGCATGTGCTGGTGCCGAGGATCTTCGCCAACTTGCCCACAGCGCAACCAGCGCCTACCGCGCCCATGTGGGCATCGAGCGCGCCGACTGCCACGGCGATACCGGCGGGCAACCCGAGCGTATCCGCCCACTCGGCGCAAAGCTCGCCCGCCTTGACGTCAGCGGTATGGGCAGTAGCGTAGAGGCAGTCGCGCAGATCGGCCAGCGCGGGATCGAGCGCCGCCAAAAACGCTTTATCCGGCAGACCGCCCCACGTTTTCGCATACAGTGCTTTATGGCCGGCGGCGCAGACGCTGCGCTTCAGCCGCAGCGGATCTTCGATGCCCGTGAGCACCGCCGGTATCCAGTCGCACAATTCAACAAAGCTGAATACGGCCTCGAACACGCGCGGGGACACGCGTTTGAGATGCAGAATCTTCGCCCAGAACCACTCGGGCGAATAGGCCCCGCCGCACTTGGCGAGATACTCCGGTCGCTGGGCGCGGGCCAACGCTGTGATCTCGGCAGCCTCCGCGTGGCTGGTGTGGTCCTTCCAGAGCCACGCCTGCGCATCAAGGTCGTCCTTGAACTCGGGCAGCAGCGCCAACGGCGTACCGGAACGGTCTACAGGCATCGGCGTCGAGCCGGTCGTGTCGACACCGATGCCCACCACCGCCTCAGGCGAGAAAGCCGGATCGGCGGCACGCGCCTTTTTCAGGCCCTCGGTAACGATCGCGATCAAGCCGTCGCGATAGTCCGCCGGATTCTGGCGCGCGACATTCGGGTCGCGCGGATCGACGATCACCCCCATCTGGCCCGAGGGATAGGGATAGACGTGCGAAGCGACCTCCGCACCGTTGTCGAGGTTGACGATCAGCGAACGGCATGAGTTGGTGCCGTAGTCCAAACCGATTGCGTAACGGGTCATCTTCGTGCTCCCTTCCTTCATTCTGTCCCCTGCCCTGCCTTGATCCTGAGAATCGTGAACGAATACGCGGGAAGTGTCACCTGCGAACCTGCACCCGGAATGTCAAGCGTGTCCTCCTGCGGCGCGATCTTGCGCGGCTCCTCCATCGTATTGACGTCGTCCGGCCGACCGGCCAGCGTGATGCACCGCGCCTTCTGCGCTTGCACATTCGCACCCGCCAAATTGAGCGCGAGCGTCACCGGCGCGTTGTGCGGATTGACGCCCTTCACCACGATCTCGCCCGCCGTCTTGTCATGGCCGGCCACGAGATAAGCGCGCGCCGTCTGTCCGTTCGGCAGCAGCCGGTCGAAGAGCGGCTGGCCGTCAAGCCAAGCGCGAACACGTTCGCCCTCAAGGTGGATCTTAATCGCATACCAGCGCCCGGTCTCAATCGAGCCGGGCCGACAGACAATCCGATTCTGTCCGTTCTGTTCGATGCCGTGTTCCCTGTTGCCCCAACCACCGAGGTTCAGATGAATCATCTTATCGCGTTGGTCGCGGACACGGATGATAAAACCCTCCTTGCCCGATAATTTGCGGGCGTTGAGTTCGAGCGTGTAGTTCTCCCACGACGCGCCCGCGATGAAACTGATAACGGTCTCCCGTGCCGTCGCATCGGATTGACGCAACACACCATCCTTGACCGACCACACGCCCTCCTTGGGCTTCGACCAGCCCCTCGTGCCCGCCTTCGGATCAAAGGTGTAGAGGGTCTCGCCGCCGCGCGTGACGCGGATGTCCTTAAATTCGGCAGCCGTCTCCCATGTGTGCAGCCCGATCGTCCCCGTCGGCGGTAGCGGCGCAAGATTGTCCGGCACTTCTACAGGCAGTAGCACATCCGGCAGGTTGTTCATAAACAATTTCTGCACGTAATATGAAGGCGTGCCGAAAACGCGCGTGCTGTCGAACCAAATGAGATCGATGCCCCACTGCTTGCTGCCGATCTTGTTGAAGAGCGGCGCATAGGCCGCCATACACACCACATCTGAGTTACGCTCGAAGCCGGTCATCGCGGCCGCTTCACACAGCGCGGCGAGCAGGTTGTTCTTGCGGTCACGCGTATGGCAGGCGTATTCGCCGACATAGACCTTCGGGCCGTTACGGTCATAGCGGTCGTAGCGCGTTGCCTGAGCCAGAAACCACTCCGGCGGCTTGTAGTAGTGCTCGTCCACCAGTTCGGCCTTCATCTCCGTCAACCGGTTCCACGCCAACTCGAATGTCGGTCCCTCGGGGGCTGCACCGGCAGAGGAGATAAGCGTGATCTCGGGGTGTTTGGCCTTGAGCGCCTTGGCGATGATCTCGTAGCGATCGAGGAACGGATTATCCCAGTTCTCATTGCCGATACCCAGATACTTGAGATTGAAGGGCGCGGGATGGCCCATCTCGACGCGTACGCGGCCCCACGGTGTGTCCGGTGCGCCGTTGGCGAACTCGATCAGATCGAGAGCGTCGCGGATCACCAGATCAAGGCTGTCGAGCGGCAGATACTCCGTCGGCTTGCGGAACTGACAGGTCAAGCCCGCGGCCAAGATCGGTAGTGGCTCGGCGCCGAGATCCTCGGCCATTTGAAAGTATTCGTAATAGCCCAGTCCGTGGCTCTGCCAGTACCCCCAGAGGTTGTGGTTCACCGCGCGGCGTTCCAGCGGTCCGACCGTGCGTTTCCAGTGATACTGTGTCTCAAAGCTACGTCCTTCCACCAGACAGCCGCCAGGGAAGCGCAGGGTCGCGGGCTTCAACTCTGCCAGCATCTCCATCAGGTCTTTGCGGAGTCCGTTCTTGCGGCCCTTGTAGGTGTCTTGCGGGAAAAGCGAAACCAGATCGAGATCCACGGTACCGCGCGCATCGAGCAACACCACGAGCCGCGCGTTCGTCACCGTCGCGGTCGGCGTGAAGAGCGCCTCGTAACGCGCCCAAGGCGCAGGCGGCGGCGAGTCCAGCGGCAAAGCGGCCCGCCCATCTGGACACGTCGTCTTCCAAGCCTCCTTCGCGATACGGAACGCAGCCAGCGACTGCCGCTGCGCATCTTCCAGTTGCACGGTGAGCCCGCCCGCATAGTCGGCGTGCCGACGCGCGTAGAAGGAGAGCGCATACGTTTTGCCCTGCTGCACCGCGATGCCGCCGAAGCCGTCATTGGCGACGCCCGCGCCTTGGCCCGGCGCGTAACACTCGATACGCAGATACTGGAAGGTGTTGGGATGCACCGGATCAGCCCCCTGCAGCGACACCCTCCCCATCGCCCCGTCGCGCCATTCACGCGACCATCCTTCAGGCTCCTGCGTACGCCAGTCCAATCCCCGGTTCGCGATCAACTCAGGATAGAGGCCACCATCAGCCGCATAATTGATGTCCTCAAAAAAGATGCCGTAGAGCGTTCGCGGAATCGCATGCCCCGGCCTATCTGCCCGCACCGTGACGGACAGAGGCTCCTGAGCGTATCCCACCAACACCGCCATCGCACAACCGACCAACACTTTTTTCATCAGTCACCCCTTTTCCGGCATCATACCAATTTCGGAGACGGACCGACAAGGTCGGCGTGTGAGGTTTCTGTTTCCTAGTTGTACGGGAATTCGCTAACATGTGGACGTTTTTGGATCGTGAAGAACCGCACAACACAAGGATGCTCCATGAGCAGGGCGCAAAAAAATGAGATCGGCGACCGGATGGTCAAGCGGCTCCCCCTGTATCTGCGCGTGCTGCGCGAGATGGCAGACCGTGGCGACATCTATGCGTCAGGCGCGATCGTCGCCAAGACGCTGTCGCTGGATCCGATCGTGGTCCGCAAAGACCTGTCGCAAACCGGCGTGCGCGGCAAACCGCGCCTCGGCTTTCCGCTGAACGAGATTATCGAAGCTATCGAGAATTATCTCGGTTGGAACGCGCCCACTGAAGCGGTGCTGGCTGGCGCGGGGCGATTGGGCTCAGCGCTGTTGGGTTATCCGGGATTTTGCGAACACGGCTTCAAGATCATCGCCGCGTTTGATATCGCCCCAAAACGGCGCAACCTGATCGCCGGCATCCCGGTCTATCCCGCTTCGCAGATCACCGAGACCGTGCGCCGCCTGAAGGTCGAGTTGGGCATCCTCACGGTTCCGGCCGACCAAGCGCAAAACGTGGCCAATGCTCTGATCGCGGGCGGCGTGCGCGGCATCTGGAATTTCACGCCGGTGCAAATCATCGTGCCCCCAGAGGTCACGGTCAAACGTGAGGACCTTGCGGCCAGCCTCGCCGTGCTCTCGCGCCGCCTGCGCCAAGGAGACAAAGAACGATGATCACAGGTGTCGACGTCCTGAGCGCCAAACGCTTCGATCTGCTGCGCAACCGCCGCGTGGGCCTGCTCAGCCACCAGGCCGCGCTGACGGCGAACGGCGCGACTTCAGCCCAACTCCTGCACCGTGCCCTCGGCTCGCGCCTGACAGCCCTCTACGGACCGGAACACGGTTTCTTCGGACAGGCCGGTGCGGGTGAACACACCTTTTCCCGGCGTCACCCGGACTGGGGTATCCCGGTTTACGCGCTCTACGGCGAACGCAGCGCACCCACACCCGAGATACTGGAGGGCATCGATGTGATGGTCTGCGATTTGCAGGACTTGGGCGTGCGATGCTACACCTATCTCGCCACACTGCGCAACATGCTGGAGGCATGCGCGGCCGCGCAGGTGGAGGTGGTCGTGACCGATCGTCCGATCCCGCTGCCGCACGCGGTGGACGGACCGATGCTCGATTCGCGCTTCACCAGCTTCGTGGCCCCCTGCCCCCTGCCGCTGGTCTACGGCATGACGCCGGCCGAAACCGCGCTCTGGCTGTGCCAAACGCTCAAGTTGGACCTGAGCCTGCAAGTAGTGCCGATGGCGGAGTGGCAACGTGACGACGCCGCGTTGGACGGCTCGCGTCCCGCCTTCCTTCCGCCATCGCCGGGCATCAAGACATGGGAGAGCGCGATGACCTACGCAGCCACGGTTTTCACGGAAGCCCTGCCGGGCATCGACTGCGGCCGAAACACCAACCTCGCCTTCCGCGTACTGGGCGCACCTTGGTTGCGGGCCGAAGCCTTTTGCCAACGCATGGCGCGTCGGCCACTGCCCGGCATGACGCTCCACCCTCACCGTTATACCGCAGGCACAGGCACCCACGCCGGCCGGGAGTTCGACGGCGTACGCCTGACCGTCACCGCCCCCGTGCGCGCACGACCTGCCGAGGTTTCCCTACTTTTGCTGCACGCGCTCGCAGAGGAGTACGGCAAGGCGCGCGTATGGCGTCACAAAGGCGTGCGCCCCAACTGGTTTGACAAGCTCTACGGCACCGACTGCACGCGCCAACAACTGCTAGCAGATACGCCGCCGTCCGCGATCTTCAGCGAGTGGCGCAAGTCCCGGCGTGCGTTTGAGCGCGCACGTTCCAACTGTCTGCTCTACAAGGACAAGACCGAATGCGTCTAATCACCGTGAGTCTGCTTGCCTGCCTAACCCCTACACAAATGAACGCCGCACCCATCCGCTTCACGCACATGGCCGATGCCTCAGCAGGTGAAAGCGTCGGCCGCGACTTGATTGTCGTGGCGAACGACGAAGACAACCTGCTGCGCGTCTACCGTCTGCCGGACGGCGGCGCACCGGTTGCAACGTGGGATCTCACTCCGCACATGGCGCTAGAGCAGAAGTCGCCTGAGATGGACATTGAGGGTGCGGCCCGTGTCGTCGACACGATCTACTGGATCACCTCGCACGCCCCCAACAAGAAAGGCAAGGTGCGCCCCAATCGCAAACGTTTCTTCGCGACGCGCGTCTGCCGAGAAAAAGGCCAGCCGCGCTTCGAGCCGGTCGGCAGCCCCGTGACCACACTGCTGGAGGCGCTTGACCGCGATCCGCGCTACACGGCTTTTGGCCTGACTGCCGCCGCCCTCAAACCGCCCAAGACTCCTGGCAGCCTCAACATCGAAGCGCTCTGCGCAACCGAAAGCGGCGGACTGCTGATCGGCTTCCGCTCGCCCGTGCCCGGCGGCACTGCGTTGCTCGCCCCGCTCGAAAATCCGGCCGAGACGGTCAACGGCCAGCCGCCACGTTTCGGCGCACCGATACTGCTGAATCTCGGCGGCAACGGCATCCGCGCCATGATCCGCACGACGGACGGCTTCCTCATCATGTCAGGTTCGGCGCTAAGCGGCGGTGAAGCGCGCCTTTACACGTGGAGCGGGCGGAGCGACACGCCGCCCGTCCTGCGCCCCATCCGCTTTCCGTCCGACACCACGCCCGAAGGCTTGATCGCGATCGAACATGACGGCGTCGCCGACATCCTGATACTCAGCGACGACGGCACGCAACTGGTAGACGGACAACCGGCCAAGAGTCATCCCGACCCTGCCCGCCGCACTTTCCGCGGCTTTCAGCTGAGTACCCTCGAAACCCCGTGACCGCCCCAGCCTCCCCGAACTTCGCGTCTTTGCGCCTGAGACCAAAAATAATTTTTGCGGAGTATTGACATCTCATCGCAAAAAAGACAATACTAACGGCATCAATTGCAGAACGGCTGATTTTTTCATCATTTCGGAGCGCAGGGTTCCGGGTTCAGTTCGTAGCGATGGAGGGGACGCCTGAAACAGGGCGGCAGGTGACTTTTTGAAGTGTGGAGGCTAGAAAGCCTGGGTTCGTCATGACGCCAGCCCCTCTTGTGCGGTTCAGCGTTCTCGCGTCCTTCTGACTCTTCCAGCATTCCAACGGAAACCACATTTGGGACTGTCGTAGGTTTACATCTGTGAACCGCGCAGGATAGGCAGGTTGCCTACGGGATCGGTTTTGGCCATGGGAGCCGGTTCCGCCGGACACTGAACAAACATGGCGTGAGTGAAGTAGAGAAGGACAGAGACATGGACATCTATGTTGGCAATCTTGCCTATTCGACGAATGATGAGTCCCTGCGGAACGCGTTTGCCGCATACGGCGAGGTTGCTTCCGCGCGCGTCGTTTCCGACCGCATG
>Ga0209718_1003627_pt1 | contig 13624 bp, 12 predicted proteins | sample AD_JPNAS1_MetaG_FD_184420 | JGI IMG/M metagenome (GOLD analysis project Ga0209718, IMG submission 184420) | Active sludge microbial communities of municipal wastewater-treating anaerobic digesters from Japan - AD_JPNAS1_MetaG (SPAdes) (version 2) | ecosystem: Engineered > Bioreactor > Anaerobic... | reverse complement strand
TTGCCGGGCTCACGCTCATCATCTCCGTTCTGATTGCCTTCATCACTATGTTTGCGGCCGTGGCAGTCGTCGTACAGGGCAGTTCAATGGAGCCTGCTTTGCACAACGGAGAACGGGTCCTGGTCAACAAGCTGGTGTACAGGCTGCGACCTCCGCGCCGCGGCGAGATTGTTCTGTTCCGGCATGGGCATATGCCGGGGCGTATGCTGATAAAGCGGGTGATTGGCCTACCCCAGGAGGAGCTTTCGATATCCCGAGGCCTGGTTCGTGTGGATGGTAGGCCGCTCGTGGAAGACTACATCCTTGAGCCCTCAGCGGAAGACTATGGTCCGGCGTATGTTCCCCGCGGGCACGTATTCGTGTTGGGCGACAACAGGAACCATAGCCAAGACAGCGCCCATGCCAATATCGGCGCAGTGCCGGTCGGCAGCATTCTAGGCAAGGCTTTCGCTGTGTACTGGCCGCCCGCCAGTGCCAGGGTATGCAGGGATCCTGCCTACTCTGAACCGGCCGAGGCAGCTCGAGTGTCGCTGCACGGCGAGGCCCGAGCGCCGGGCGCGCTATGACCGAACGCTTTAGGCCGGGCCGGGCTACACCCCGGCCCGGCGCTTGCATACTCAAAGCCAGGGAGGGGAGTGGACGATGGGCCTGAGCTGGTTTCCAGGACACATGGCCAAAGCTGTCGGCGAAATCCGGCAGAGCATGAAGCTGATAGACGTGGTGATCGAGATCCTGGACGCCCGGGCTCCCCGCGCCACAGCCAATCCCTACCTCGATGAGGCGGTGGGCTCTCGGCCCAGAGTACTTGTTCTGAACAAGACTGACTTGGCCGATGCACGCGCCACGCAGGCATGGATCGATGCTCTGGGAGAGAAGTCCGCCTCAGCGGTGCAGGCCGATTGTCAGAAAGGCGTCGGCGTGAAAGAGGCAATAAGCTTGGCTGAGCAAGTGGCCCAATCAGCCGGGCCGGCTAGCCGCGGGATGCTGCGACGACGGCGTTTCCGTACTGCTGTAGTGGGCATACCCAATGTGGGAAAGTCCTCGTTCATCAACCGGGCGGCGCGCCGCTCGGGCGCTCGGACAGGCGATCGACCGGGCGTGACTCGCGCGAAGCAATGGATCGTGGTCAGTCCCGGCCTGGAGATGCTTGATACCCCAGGGATCATGCCTCCGAGGGTTGACGATCCGGCTATCTGGTTCGCTCTGGCCGCTCTTGGCTGCATCGACGACAGTCTCATCGACATGGAGGGCCTTTCGCACAGCCTGATATCGCGCCTCGTGGAGCTGGGCGCGGTCGAGTTCCGAACCAGATATGGAGTGCCCGCCGGTATGGTCGATCCTCACCTGGTCTTGGAACACGTGTCGCTGAAACGCGGGTGCCTCAAGTCCGGCGGCGAGGCTGACACCGAAAGAGGCGCCAATCTGATCATCAGAGACTTCAGGTCGGGCAAGCTCGGCCGGATAACTCTGGAACTCCCATGATTGACAGAGGCGCGCTGGGCGAGTTCGATGATCGCCTGAGGGAGTCGGGATTCCCCACTTTGGCCGGCGTGGATGAGGCAGGGCGTGGGCCGCTCGCCGGCCCAGTGGTGGCCGCTGTGGTCGTCATGCGGCCCGGCGTTCACCCGCAGGACATCGTCGACTCGAAGACGCTATCCGCCGGAAGGCGAGACGCTGCTCTGCAGCGGATCCTGGAGGGCTGTGTGGAAGTGAGCCTGGGGGCGGCATGGCAGGATGAGATCGATGAGATCAACATCAGAGCGGCTACACTCCTGGCCATGTCCAGAGCGCTGTCGCAGCTTAGAGTGTCGCCGGATCTTGTCCTCGTTGACGGCCTCGATCTGCCTCCCATGAGCTGCCCGGGGGTGGCTCTGGTCAAAGGCGATGCTCGGAGTGAAAGCGTGGCCGCCGCTTCCATTGTGGCCAAGGTGGCCAGGGATGCTATCATGTGCCATCTGCACCAAGTGTACCCCGAGTACGGCTTCGACCGACACAAGGGATACCCCACGAAAGAACATCTACGACGCTTAGCTGTCCTTGGACCATGTCCGCTCCACAGGAGGACTTACCGCGGTGTGGACAGGACGGGCTAGTTCTATGTCTGCATAGAGCGGTCGTGAGATCACCCGAAAGGGTGATTTTGTCTTTTGTGGGAGGACATAGGGCTGTTCCGTCGAATCGGGAAGGCATGAGGAGGCGGGCGAATGCGGGCTCAGGATGTCGGCAGGGCAGGCGAGGTTCTTGCCAGGGAGTACCTTGAGTCCGTTGGCTTCGAGATACTCGGGTGCAACCTACGGCTGGGCGGTGGCGAAGTCGATATCCTGGCCCGCGATGCGAACGTGCTGGTGGTTGTGGAGGTGAAAACCCGACGCTCCACTGCATTTGGCCGCCCTGAGGAGCAGATCACCGCCGGAAAGCTTCGCACGCTGCGAGCACTGGCTACGCGAGTGTCCGCAGCTTGCCGCGGCGCTCCGGTACGGGTGGATGTTGTTGCGGTCATGGCCGACGCTTCGTCCTGTGAATCCCTGACCGGCGCGGCTATCTCGCACCTGAGGGGCGTCTTGACGTGAAAACGGGCCCATCGCTCGCACGCACGGAGAAGGGGAGGTGATCCACCCTCGCCATGCTCTCAATAGCTGGAGGATGCGCTGTCATGGGGATCATAGGTGTTCCCGTGGCCGTTGAGGCGGATCTTGCTAGGGGGCTGCCGGCGTTCGACATCGTTGGCCTCCCCGATTCGACAGTACGCGAGTCTCGTGAGCGCGTGCGGGCGGCCATACGCAACTCGGGATACGAGTTTCCGCTCGCCAGGATCACCGTGAACCTGGCTCCTGCCCACATCAGGAAGGTCGGTGTGGGGCTCGATCTACCGGTGGCTGTTTCGATACTCGCCGCGTCGGGGCAGGTGCCCGCGAGAAACCTGGATCGCACTGCATTCATGGGCGAACTGTCGCTGGACGGCGCCCTCAGGCCGGTTCGGGGAGTTCTGCCCGGCTGCGCGGCTGCGCGAAGCTCTGGCAGTTCGTGTGTTGTAGTCCCCTTCGAGAATGCGCGCGAGGCACAGTGCGTGTCAGGGCTCGATGTCATAGCCCTCGGCACGCTGAACGAAGTGACGCACTACCTGAGCTCGGGCGTCGCCCCTCGCCCAGTTCGGAACCGCCCGGCGCGCCCTGATTCGCCTGAGTCTGTCGCCTCATGTGATTTCGACCAGGTCGTGGGGCAGGACGCGGCTATCAGAGCGATCCAGGTAGCAGTGGCAGGCGGCCACAACCTGATAATGGTGGGCCCTCCGGGAGGTGGAAAAACACTGCTTGCGTCGTGCGTGCCGTCTATTCTGCCTGCCATGGACGACAGCGAAGCACTGGAAGTCACGTGCATCCAGAGCATCACCGGTACAGTATCGCCCGCGGGTCTTGCCAGGAAGCGCCCGTTCCGTCGGCCTCATCATACCGTAAGCCGTGCCGGAATGCTCGGAGGCGGGAACCCCCCCATGCCCGGCGAAGTGACTCTGGCGCACAGGGGCGTTCTGTATCTCGATGAGTTCTGCGAGTTTCCGCCACAGGTGACCGAAAGCCTCAGGGGACCCATGGAAGATGGGTTCATCACAGTGTCCCGCTCCCATGGCAGAGTCAGCTTCCCGTCCCAGTTCATGCTGATCGCCTCAGCGAATCCGTGCCCCTGCGGCTACCTTGGCGACCCTGAGAGAGTATGCGTCTGCCAGGGCGCATCCTTGATGCGCTACCGGCGCAGGCTGGCCGGCCCGGTGATCGACCGCATCGACATCCAGATAGAGGTGCCCCGTGTTAGGCGAACCGATCTCGAGAAGCCTGTTGCGTTCCTCACGTCCAACTCCGTACGCGCCGAGATTGAACACGCCAGGGCGCGCCAGGGTGAGCGTTTCTGCCGGAAGGGGTCCACTAACTCGGCTATGAGTCCCAGAAACATCGAAACCGCGGCGCTCCTGAGCTCACCGGCACGCAGGTTACTTCTGGACGCAGTCGACCAAATGGCTCTGTCGGCCCGGGCATACCATAGGCTGATAAAGGTATCGAGGACCATAGCCGATCTTGACGGCGCCGAGAGCGTGGAAGAAGGGCACGTGCTGGAGGCTCTCCAATACAGGGTTTTGGATTCAGAACCTCAGGCGGTGCTGTCATATGGATGAAGAGAAACTGGACATAACATGGGATGATGTGCCCGAACCCCGAGATGCAGAGCTCGCCTCATGGGTCTTCTGGCACATGTGCCCGGGGATAGGTCCACGCTCCCTGCGCCGCCTGCTCACGGAGTTCGGGTCAGCCAGGCTGGCTGCGCACGCTGCCGCCCGTGGCGCCAGACGCCCGGCTTTCGTAAGCTGTGAAGCCTGGAGGCTCGCCTCGTCGGCGCCGGATGCAGTAAGCGTAGGGCAGGGCGAAATCGAGCTAGCATCGAGGTGTGGCGCCAGGGTGGTAGCCCTGCCGAGCCGGGAATACCCGTCTCTGCTTCGCCGGATATACGATCCTCCGGCCGTGCTGTATGTCATGGGCAAGGCCACGCTTGCGGATGTGCCGTGGATAGCCGTGGTCGGATCGAGGTCGGCCACGTCCTACGGGACAGGCGCCGCACGATACCTATCCCGCCAGCTAGTGGCTGCGGGCGCCGGCGTTGTAAGCGGCATGGCAAGAGGCGTCGATTCGGCGGCGCATCGAGGCGCGATGGAGGCCGGAGGGGTGACAGCCGGGGTGATAGGCGCGGGGCTGGCGTACCAGATGACGGCGAGGCTCGCGTGTTTGGTACGGGAAGTGGCGCAGACGGGCTGCGTAGTGTCGCCGTTCAACATGACTTACCCGGCGTCTCGGGGCACCTTCCCCGCCCGCAATCGGGTCATAAGCGGCATGGCGCACGCTTGCCTCGTGGTGGAGGCGGGGGCCAGGAGCGGCGCTTTGGTCACTTCGGCTTTTGCCGAGGAGCAGAACCGCGACGTCTTCGCTGTTCCAGGCGATATCAACAGGCCTACGTCTGCAGGAACCAACGCTCTCATATACGATGGAGCGCGTCCTGTGATTGGCGCACGCACATTCCTTGAGGAACTGGCGGCGGCAGGTGTTCCTGTGAAGCTGCCGAGCCGTAGAGAAGCCGAGCAAGCGCACGGCCTTAGGCCTGTTGACGCAGCAGTCCTCGAGGCCGTTCAATGCGACACCTCGTTTGAGGACATCCATCGGTCCCTGTCGATGCCGGCGCGAGATGTGCTTACCTCGCTCTCGCGACTCGAGGTTCAGGGTCTTATCGTGCGCGGCGCCGGCCTGCGATACAGCAGGAAGCATTGTTGACCTCGCATGTGCCCTGGGTTAAACTGTTCGTGACATCCAACGTTGGAGGTGGCCGCATGGGGAAGACTCTCGTCATCGTGGAGTCACCGGCCAAAGTGAGGACTCTGTCTAGGTTCTTGGGGCGACAGTATACAGTCAAGGCTTCCGTCGGTCATGTGAGGGACCTGCCCAAGAGCAAGCTAGGAGTGGACGTGGAGAACGGGTACACTCCCGAGTACATAAACATTCGCGGCAAAGGGGACGTCATTCGTGAGCTGAGGGAGGCCGCGAAAAAGGCTGACAAGGTGCTTCTTGCCACTGACCCCGACCGTGAGGGCGAGGCCATCTCCTGGCACCTGGCGCACATACTCAAGATCGACCCCGCGTCGGACTGCAGAATCGAGTTCAACGAGATCACCGAGAGCGCCGTGCGGAGCGCGCTCAAAAAGCCCAGGCCCGTCGATATGGCGAGGGTGGACGCGCAGCAGGCCAGGCGAGTGCTCGATAGGCTGGTGGGCTACAACTTGAGCCCATTTCTCTGGCGCAAGGTGCGCCGAGGGCTATCGGCAGGGCGAGTGCAGTCATCGGCTCTCAAACTCATCTGCGACCGGGAACGTGAGATACAGGCATTCACCGTGGAGGAATACTGGACGCTCGCTGCCGCGCTATCGACCGGCGCTCGCGGCAGGCGATTCCTCGCTCGGCTGATGCCTCCGGGTGAAGGGCGAATGTCGCGCCAGGATGTCGACACGATCGTGGGCGAGCTGGAAGGCGCGGAGTACGCAGTCAAGTCGGTGACAGTAAAGGAGCAGGCCAGAAAGGCATCGCCGCCGTTCACAACCAGCACGATGCAGCAGGAGGCCTTCAGGAAACTAGGCTTTTCCGCCAGGCGGACAATGTCGGTAGCGCAGCAGCTGTACGAAGGTGTCGAGGTTGCGGGCGAAGGGCATGTGGCTCTTATTACGTACATGCGTACCGACTCAACCAGAGTGTCTCACGAAGCGCAGGCTGCAGCGCGCGATTTCGTTAAGGCTCGATACGGTGAGAGCTATCTGCCTGAGCGTGTTCCAGTCTACAAGTCCAAGAAGGGCGCCCAGGATGCTCACGAGGCCATCAGGCCGACGCGGATCGATCGGATCCCCGAGAGCTTGTCCGGCAGCCTCGGTCGCGACCAGCTCAGGCTCTACAAGCTAATATGGTCGCGCTTTATGGCCAGCCAGATGGCGAATGCGCTGTACGACGCCACCACAGTCGACATTGACGCAAGCGGTGGCGGCGCGATGCACGTCTTCCGGGCTACGGGGCAAGTGATGAAGTTCGACGGGTTCAGCGTACTGTACACAGAGGGGCGGGACGACGATAAGAACGAGCGAGATCAGGCTCTGCCGCCGCTCGAAGCGGGGAAGAGGCTGACCCTCATCGAGCTCGTCCCTGAAGAGCACCATACCCAGCCTCCGCCGAGGTTCACAGAAGCTACTCTCGTTCGGGAGCTTGAAAAGCACAGGATAGGAAGGCCCAGTACGTATGCGCCCATAATCGATACCATCCGCAAGCGCGAATACGCTACGCTGGAGCAGAGGCGCTTCAAGCCCACCGACGTGGGGTTTGCCGTGTGCGATCTGCTCAGCGAGCATTTTCCGACCGTGGTCAATCTGGAGTTCACAGCCTCAATGGAAGATGAGCTGGATGAAATCGAGGAGAAGCGGTCCGACTGGGTGCAGATAACCGATAAGTTCTACAGACCATTCTCCGAAAGGCTCCGGGAGGCGGACGCTGTAGCGGAACGCGTGGTCATCGCGGATGAGCCTACCGATGAGGATTGTCCGCAGTGCGGCCTGGCCAAACTGGTGATAAAGACGGGGCGGTTCGGGAAGTTCATAGCGTGCCCGCGCTACCCTGAGTGTGCTTACCGCAGGAGCATAACTCGCAAAGTCGACGCCAAATGCCCGGTGTGCGGCGGCGATATGGTGCAGCGACGCAGCAAGAAGGGGCGGGTGTTCTACGGGTGCGCCCGATACCCGGAGTGCGAATTCGTGTCGTGGAACCCTCCGTCCGGCGTGATGTGCCCCGAGTGTGCATCTTTCACTACCTCCAGGCGAGTGCGCGCAGGGGTCAAGTACAAGTGCGCTAACCCTAAGTGCGGTCACGAATGGGCTCAGGAACAGGAGGATCGCGGCGGGGGCAGGCCGGAGGCGAGCAAGGTTGCCGAATGAGATCACGGTAATAGGAGCGGGTCTAGCCGGCAGCGAAGCGGCATGGCAGGCCGCTCGAGTGGGGGTCCGGGTCAGGCTGGTTGAGATGCGCCCGGAGGTCAACACGCCCGCTCACTCAACATCCTGTTTCGCTGAGCTTGTGTGCAGCAACTCCCTCGGCGCCGATAGAGAGGGCACCGCTTCCGGCCTTCTCAAGGAGGAACTGCGCGCACTGGGGTCCATAGTCATGCGATGCGCAGATGCAGCCCGGGTACCGGCAGGGCAAGCCTTGGCAGTCGACCGAGAGCTGTTTGCCGCAGGAGTGACAGAGCAAGTACAGTCTGTGCCTGATATCGAAGTAGTCCGGGAGGAAGCGCGGAACATACCGGGCGACGGAATTGTCGTCATAGCCACAGGCCCACTCACCTCGCCGGCGCTCGCAGCCGATATCGCACGCTTTCTCGGCGAGGAGCATCTGTACTTCTTCGATGCAGCCGCGCCCATAGTCGATGGGGCCTCCATTGACCTCGAGGCCGCTTTCTGGGGCGCCAGGTACGGCAGAGGCGACGCCGACTATGTCAATTGCCCTATGGACCAGGCCGAATACGATGCATTCTGGCAGGCGCTGGTTTCGGCAGACGTGGCCCAGATGCACGAGTTTGAATGCATGCGCCTGTTCGAGGGGTGCATGCCCGTGGAGGAACTGGCCCGACGCGGGCGCGACACCCTCCGCTTTGGCCCCGCAAAACCAGTGGGGCTAGTCGACCCGCGCACCGGCAGGCGCCCTTACGCCGCCGTGCAACTGAGGCGCGAGAATGCTCCGGGCTCGCTGTTTAACATCGTGGGTTTTCAGACCAGGCTTACCAGGCCCGAGCAAAGGCGGGTATTCCGCATGATACCGGGGCTCGCGCGCGCCGAGTTCGTACGCTACGGCATGATGCACAGGAACACGTACATCAACGGCCCGGCGCACCTTGCGGCCACGTTCTCGCTGAAGCGCGCTCCGCGAGTGTTCTTCGCAGGGCAGATCACAGGGGTGGAAGGTTATCTGGAATCCACTGCCTCAGGCCTTGTGGCAGGGATCAATGCTGCGCGCATGGCGAAGGAAATGGAACCGGCGATCTTTCCGGGGCAGACGGCTATAGGCGCCCTGTGCGCGCATGCATCTGCGCCTGCCGCCGGCGAGTATCAGCCGATGAATATCAGCTTCGGCCTGCTGCCGACGCCCGCCGGCGCTGTGCGACGAGCCGAGAAGAGAGCGCTTCAGATACGGGAGGCGCGGGCCGCGCTCGCCAAATTCATAGACGAACACCTGCATGGGAGGAGCGAACATGAGTTGGGCCGATAGTTTCGCCCGGCACCTCGAGTCGGAGCGCAACCTATCCCCAAGGACCGTTGACGCTTACACTGGAGATGTCGCGCAATTCATAGCATTCTGCGAACGGCTGGGAATCAGTGAGGACGACCCCGGTAGGATCGGAGTCGGCGCCATACGGAAATTCCTCTCCATGCTGCAATCGCAAGGCCTGAGCCAGAGCAGCGTGGCGAGGAAGCTCAGCGCGATACGGTCTTACTTGAGGTATCTGTCACGGGAGGGCGCGATCCAGAGCAATCCGGCTGTCGCGATGAGCCGCGCTAGGCGGCCCCGGCGACTTCCTCGCGCACTGAGCCGCGACGAGGTGGCGGGTTTGCTTTCGGCCTCAGGCGGTAGTTCACCTCAGGCCCTGCGCGACCATGCCATTTTGGAACTCCTGTATTCATCAGGCATCCGCCTGTCGGAGTTGGTAGGCTTGGATGTCGAGGACTACTCGCCGGGTCTGGGCAGTGTAAGGGTGTTCGGCAAGGGCGCCAAGGAGAGAATAGCGCCGGTTGGATCGAAGGCTGTCGCCGCCATCGACCGCTACCTGGCAAGAGCTCGTCCTGCGCTGCTCGGCGAACGCGACTGCCAAGCGCTTTTTGTGAGCAAACTCGGTCGGCGCCTGTCGGGGCGCTCTGTGGAACGTATCATGAAGAAGTACCTGATGAAGGCGGGTCTCCCCGGAAGAGCCACTCCTCACTCAATGAGGCATTCATTCGCCTCCCATCTCATGGATTCCGGGGCCGACTTGCGCGCAGTTCAGGAACTCCTTGGGCATGCCGATATCTCCACGACTCAGATTTACACCGGCGTTTCGCGGGAAAGACTCTATAGAGTCTATCGGAAAGCCCATCCGAGGGCCGGGCGCCCATCGGCGCCTGCGGTCGGCAATGGAAGGATGGATGATGATGACCGAGGCTGACGGCAAGTTCAGGTGCACCACCGTTGTGGGTGTTCTGCGCGACGGGAAGTGTGCAATTGGCTCAGATGGTCAGGTCACGCTCGGCAACACAGTGATGAAACATGGAGCACGCAAGATACGGAGGCTAACCGACTGGAACGTGCTAGTAGGATTCGCAGGTTCGGCTTCCGATTCTCTGGCTCTTCTCGAGCGTTTCGAGGGCAAACTATCGGAGCATAAGGGCAACCTGGTGCGTGCAGCCACCGCTTTGGGGCGCGAATGGCGTACTGACCGAGTGCTCCAGAAACTGGAGGCAATGCTGATAGTGACGGACGGTCAGCGGATGCTGGTTCTGTCAGGCAGCGGCGAGGTACTCGAGCCGGACGACAACATCGCCGCGGTGGGTTCAGGAGGCGCGTACGCTCTGGCGGCAGCCCGGGCGCTAGCGCGGAACACGGACCTCACGGCGACCGAAATCGTGCGGCAGTCGCTGGAAATCGCTGCCGACATCTGCATCTACACAAACAACCGCATAGTAATTGAAGAGATCTAGCCCGGGAGGCGTTGACATGGAGAATCTGACTCCGCGCAGGATCGTGGAGGAACTCGACAAGTACATCGTGGGGCAGGCCCAGGCCAAGAAGGCGGTAGCCATAGCCCTGCGCAATCGCCATCGCAGATTGGCTCTCTCCGGCGAAATGCAGGAGGATATCATTCCCAAGAACATCCTGATGATAGGCCCTACAGGAGTCGGAAAGACAGAAATCGCCCGCAGGCTGGCGCGACTGGTCAATGCCCCCTTCATAAAGGTCGAGGCCACCAAGTTCACTGAAGTAGGCTACGTTGGCCGCGACGTCGACAGCATCATACGTGATCTCGTTGAAGTATCCATACGAATGGTCAGATCCGAAAGGACCAGCGCTGTTGACGAGCGTGCCCGCCTTCATGGTGAGGAACGCCTCCTTGATGTGTTGTGTCCGCTTCCGGTCCGAGAGAAGCCTGTCGTGAACCCCTTCGCTGCACTGTTTGGAGCCCAGCACTCGCCCGAACCATCGGATAGTGCCGTCTTCGAATCGAAACTGGCCGCGGCCAGGGCGCGGAGGCGCGACCTTAGGGAGCAGCTCACCCGCGGCGAGCTTGAAGACCAGGTCGTGGAGATCGACGTAGACGACTCCTCGCCTGGGATGATCGAGGTCTTCTCGGGGAGCGGCATGGAGGAACTCGGCGTGAACCTACAGGATGTGCTCGGCGGGATGCTCCCGCGCAAGAAGCACCGCCGAAAAGTGCCCGTGCATGAAGCGCGTAGGATCCTCACTGCTGAAGAGGCTACTAAGCTCATAGACATGGACGAAGTCACGACGGAGGGCATTGCCCGGGCTGAGCAGTCAGGCATCGTGTTCCTAGACGAGATCGACAAGATCGCGGCCAAGGGCCATGGCGCGGGCCCGGACGTGTCGCGCGAGGGCGTGCAGCGCGATATCCTTCCGATCGTGGAAGGATGTACTGTGCAGACAAAGCACGGGCCCGTGAAGACAGGGCACATCCTCTTCATAGCAGCCGGGGCTTTCCACATGTCTAGACCCTCGGACCTGATCCCCGAGCTACAGGGCAGGTTCCCCATACGCGTGGAGCTTACGAGCCTTACGCAGGCTGATTTCGTACGCATCTTGACAGAGCCCAAGAACGCGCTGACCAGGCAGTATACGGCTCTGCTCTCCACGGAAGGCGTCGACCTGTCATTCACTCCGGAGGGCGTAGATGAGATCGCGCGCATAGCCGATGACGTGAATTCCAGCGCTGAGAACATAGGAGCGCGCAGGCTGCACACGATTCTCGAAAAAGTCCTTGAGGATGTGGCATTCAATGCTCCGGAGGCGTCGGGCGCGGTCGTCGTGGACGCGGCATACGTCAAGGAACGTCTCGCGGGGGTAATCGCGCGCAGCGACTTCTCTGACTACGTCTTGTAGTTGAGCGCGCTATGGCCTGTTTTGAGACTGGAATCTTTGGATAATATAAAAGAGCATCACTGCTGAGTCAATTTGCAGCACACGCCATGCTGAGCGTGGTATGTGAGAGGGGGTTCCAATGTGAGTTCACTGCTGGAGCGCACGCGCAGAGTCAACCGCCTCATTCAGAACGCCGCCGGCTACTCAGTCGAGTTCAGGGAGCTTGCCGAGGTACTGGCCGACACCATGTCCTGCCAGGCGTTTGTGATCGCTCGAAACGGCAAGCTGCTCGGCCATTCGCTGACCATCGTTTCCGAGGCCGTCGATGAGCAGCCGGAGACCCTGGAGACCGGGTTTGTGCCACGGGAGGCTAACGAGGAGCTTCTCCGAGTGCCGGAAACATCGGCGAACCTTGCGCCGTCAGGGAGGTTGCGAATCTTTCAGGATGAGCTCCTCGGAGGTTCCGCGGCCTGCCGCATCACGGTAGTGCCGGTCCACGGCGGCGGCGAGCGCGTCGCCACGCTCGTCCTGCTCAAGACGGGTGGCTCTCTTGACGAAGACGACCTTGTGATCGCCGAGTACGGAGCTGCGGTAGTGGGAATGGAGATTCTGAGGTCAAAGAGCGAGAAGATGGAGGAGGAGGCGCGCAAGCGAGCCGCTGTCCAGATGGCGCTGGACACGCTGTCTTACTCGGAGCAGGAGGCAGTGGAGCACATATTCGACGAGCTCGCTGGGGATGAGGGCCTCCTCGTTGCCTCCAAGATCGCCGATAGAGTCGGCATCACCAGATCAGTGATAGTGAACGCTCTTCGCAAGTTCGAGAGCGCCGGCGTAATAGAATCAAGGTCGCTTGGGATGAAGGGCACCTACATTCGAGTTCTGAACGACAGACTCTTCGACGAATTGGACAAGCTTCGAGCGCGGTGACGCATGCGCAGTGCGTGCACAGCGGCGCGGCAAGCGGCGCGGCGGCGCATTGCGGGGCGCTTCAGGCTGTGCTATACTAACCGTTGTGCGACTACACACGGCTTCGGATTCGGGCCGCGGTGCCGGCGGAGAACCACCGGTGGGGCCCGGAGATGAGGGGGTCGGAGGGAAAACCGCTGCGGGAGGGAGGTGATATCCATGGCAGTGGTTACTATGAAACAGCTGCTTGAGGCGGGCGTGCACTTTGGTCACCAGACCAGACGCTGGAACCCGAAGATGAAGACGTACATCTTCACTTCGAGAAACGGTATCTACATCATCGACCTCCAGAAGACTGTCAGGAAAGTGGATGAGGCTTACAGCTTCGTTCGTTCAGTGGCGCAGGATGGCGGGTCCATCCTGTACGTGGGCACCAAGAAGCAGGCACATGACACTGTCGCTGAGGAGGCTCAGCGCTGTGGGATGTTCTGGGTCAACGAACGTTGGCTTGGCGGCATGCTGACCAACTTCGCCACTATACGCCGGCGCGTGGACCGCATGAAGATGCTCGAGCGCATGGAAGAGGACGGGTCCTTCGAAGCGCTTCCCAAGAAGGAAGTTCAGAAACTGGTCGCCGAGCGAGAGAAGCTGCAGAAGCGGCTATCCGGCATACGGGATATGAGGGATATCCCCAGCGCGATGTTTGTCATCGATCCCCGCAAGGAAAGGATCGCCGTCGCCGAGGCTCGTAGGCTGAACATACCCATCGTTGCCATCGTCGATACGAACTGCGACCCCGACGAGGTTGACTACGTGATACCGGGCAACGATGACGCCATCCGAGCTGTGAGGTTGCTGACGTCGAAGATGGCCGACGCTGTCATTGAGGGGCGCGAAGGTCTCGACCAGGCATCTCCCGCGGAAGAAGGCGCGGAGGCGGATAACGGGCAGAACGAAGGAATCGACGACGAGTCCAAGTCGATGGAGGGGTTGGGCGATTCCCAGGAGGCCGCAATCGAGTAAGTACGGAGGGA
>Ga0209718_1003626_pt1 | contig 13629 bp, 10 predicted proteins | sample AD_JPNAS1_MetaG_FD_184420 | JGI IMG/M metagenome (GOLD analysis project Ga0209718, IMG submission 184420) | Active sludge microbial communities of municipal wastewater-treating anaerobic digesters from Japan - AD_JPNAS1_MetaG (SPAdes) (version 2) | ecosystem: Engineered > Bioreactor > Anaerobic... | reverse complement strand
GAAAGGAATGAAACGGCCCGCGGTTGAGCCGGGAGGCGGTTTGGTGGGGGGAGGAGACTTCGCTCCAGCGCCCGTTTTTATCGATGAAGACGCAGCGGCGCCGGTAGCGGGAGCGGGCGAGGTTGTCGAAGACGTTCCGGGCGGATGTGATCGAAACCTCGTGTTCCGCGGAACGTCCGCCGAAAAAGAGGGCAACGGTTAAGGGAGATTTCATGGGCAGTCCGCCCCCATCTTAAAAAAAAGCGGAGCGTTTGTCTACGCGGCGGGATTCAGAGGGTGTTCTTGAATGAGCGGCTCGGATTGAACTTGATTCTCTTTTTCTGGGGGATCTGGATCGTCGTCCCGGTTTTCGGGTTCCGTCCCTTGCGGGCTTCGCGGACCTTGACCTCGAAGCTCCCAAAACCGGAAAGATTGATCTTTTTCCCCTCTTTCAGAGAATCCCGCATTCCCCGGAGGAGTGAAGCGAACGCTTTTTGAGCCTGGGCCAGGGTGATCCCCCCGTCGTGGGACATCCGGGCCAAGATTTCCTTCTTGCCCATAGGGGCACCTCCTCTCCTGCTTTCTGTTGATTGAATCATACGCACGGAAATGCCGGATTGTCAAGCGATTCCGAATGGTCGACGGGGCGCGTTGACAGCCTCCAAAGCCGCCGTTATAATGACGATAAGTTGACAGGGGCGCGAGCCCGGAAAGGTCGGATCATGATGCGATTTCATCGATTCACGGCGGCGGCCGCGGTTGGAATTTTAATCGGAGGAATCGCCGGTCCCGGACTTGGGCCGGCCCAGGACGTCCTCGAGAAAAACGCAGCGGTCCCCAAGTTGATCAGTCCGGTGGATTTGGATTGTTCTCCCTTCATCATGGAAACGGCCCCGCAGCTCCGGATCTCCGTTCCCCTTCAGGGCGGCGAGCGGACGCTGCTGGCCGACGGCGATCAATTCCTCGTCGATCCGGTTCCCGGCGTTGAATCCTTCGCCGAGGGATCCCTATGGTCCATTCTGGAGTGGGGACCGAAAGTCCGGGGGGAAAGAGCCTCCGGCCCTCTCGGGAACGTCGTCTTCTTGCGCGGCCGGGCCCGGGTTCTTCGGACGGAGGCCGGTCGGGCGGTGATGGAAGTCGTCAAGTCCTGCGGAGCGGTCACAACCGGATTGCTCCTCGTTCCCTGCATCCAGGGGAACATCCTGACGGGAGCGGAATCGAGCTATGATATTCCCTTCCGGGAGGAGGGCGTTCCGGCCGGCCGGGTCGTCTTCGTCGAAAGCGGCTGGTCGGATATCGTCGCCCGGGGACACTGGGTGCTGGTCGACATCGGAACAGACCAGGGACTCGCTCCCGGCAGGCAGATGACGTTCTACCGGGCGGAAGCGGATAAGACGCCGCGGCCGATCGGCAACTCCGTCGTCGTCTGGACGGGGCCCCGCTGGGCGACGCTCAAGATCCTCAATTCCAAGGATTCGATCCTGAGCGGAGATCTCGTCCAGCCGAAGCCCGATTGACAGGTTTTCGAGTTTCTGTTAGTTTATCGCCGTGTTGCCCGGCTTTTCTTCGCCGGGGAACCGACGTTGCGCGGGCGTAGTTCAGTGGTAGAACGTCTGCTTGCCATGCAGAAGGCCGTGGGTTCAAGTCCCATCGCCCGCTCCATCCGCCGTTACCGGGCCTCGTGACAACGGCGCGGTACCCAAGTGGCAAGGGAGAGGTCTGCAAAACCTCGATTCGCCGGTTCGAATCCGGCCCGCGCCTTTCTTTCCCGCTCCTTTTCCATTGACACCATCAGCCGATCTGCATATGATGGATTCCACGATCTGAACGGAAAGGAGGAGTCATGAATCTGATGGCCCGAGCGCAAGGCATTTGTCTTAAACCCAAGGAGGAGTGGGTTAAAATTCAGGGCGAATCGACGCCCGTCAAAACCCTCTTCCTGCAATATGTCATCCCCCTGGCCGCGATTCCCGCCGTAGCCCAGTTCATCGGTTATGGATTGATCGGAGTCCGAGTGCCCTTTTTCGGGAATCTCCGCCTTCCGTTTGGGACGGCGATCGTCCGGGCTCTTCTGATGTTTGTTCTGACCGCGGCGGCTGCGTATGTGGCCGGGTTGATCATCAACGCCCTGGCGCCGTCCTTTGCTTCGAAACAGAACATGGAAGCGGCGATGAAGCTCGCCGTCTATGCCCTGACTCCGTCCTGGATCGCGGGCGTGTTGTACATCATCCCCGCGCTCAGCATCCTTGTCGGCCTGGCCGGACTCTACGGCTTGTATATCCTGTACCTAGGATTCCAAGCGCCGATGATGGAGACGCCTAAAGAAAAAGTCATGTCTTATTTTCTCGTCAGCTTGGTGGTCATGGTCGTCCTCTGGCTCGTTATCGGCTTGATCATCGGCAGCGTGTTCGCCTTGGGGGCGTCCCCGGCTTTATAAGCCGGCTTCGAGCTCACGGACGATTGCCGCGAACGCCGCGGCCGGGGAGGCCGCCTGTGTGATCGGCCTCCCGATGACGAGATAATCCGACCCGCGGGCCACCGCTTCGGCCGGCGTCATCACCCGTTTCTGATCCTGGACGGAGGCGCCGGCCGGGCGGATGCCCGGCGTGACGATCAAGAATTCCGGTCCGGCTTCTTTCCGGACGATTTCGATCTCCTTGGCCGAGCAGACGACGCCGGAGAGCCCCGCCTCCCGGGCCAGGGCGGCCAGGCGGAGCACCTGGGCCGGCGTGTCCGGCGTCATTCCGACGGAGGCCAAATCCTCGTTTTGCAGGCTGGTCAGAATCGTCACGCCCAGAAGGACCGGCCGGGGAAATCCCCTCTTGTCCGCTTCCTCGGCCGCCGTTTCCGCGGCCCGGGCCATCATCGATTTCCCGCCCGAGGCGTGAATCGTCATCATCCGGGCGCCGTTGCGGACGCCGATCCGGGCCGCCTCTCCGACGGTGTTGGGGATATCGTGAAGCTTGAGGTCGAGAAAGACGCCCTTGCCCAGCGCCTGGATCTCCCGGAGAAGGGCCGGGCCTTCGGCGGTGAAAAGCTCCAGCCCGACCTTGAACAGGGAGGCTTGGCCCAGCTGGCCGACGAGAGCCAAGGCCTGGGCCTTGTTTTCCACGTCCAGGGCGGTGATGACGCGTTGAGACGGGGTGAGGGCTGGGGTCATGGGGAATCTCCTCGGAGTCGTTTTTGCCCGGCTATTATATCCGTTCCTCGTCCGGCGAATCCATCGGGAGATGAACTGCGCCGGGGCGGCCGGATTTCCGTGAAAAGACCGGGTTCAGCCGCCGGTTTCGAGCGTCCCGACGATGTCGGCCGCGCGGCCGAGGCCTCGGGCGTCGCAGTACTCCTCGATTTCGCGGACGATCCGGGCGGCGGCCGCCGGATCGACGAAATTCGCCGTTCCGACCTGGACGGCCCGGGCTCCGACCAGCATGAACTCCAGGGCGTCGCGCCCGGTGCAGATGCCGCCCATCCCGATGACCGGGATTTTCACCGCCCGGGCGGCTTGATACGTCATGCGGAGGGCGACCGGCTTGATCGCCGGACCGCTCAGCCCGCCAAGGACGTTGCCCAGCTTCGGCTTCCGGGTGTCCAGGTCCACGGCCATGGCCAGGAGGGTGTTGATCAGCGAGACGGCGTCCGCTCCTCCGTCCTCGGCCGCCCGGGCGATCGAGGCGATGTCGGTCACGTTGGGGGACAGCTTGGCGATCACCGGGCGGCGGCTGCGCCGCTTGGCCCCGGCGACGATCTCGCGGGTCGCCCGGGGATCCATGGCCGGGCAGGCTCCGTTCAGCTTGACATTAGGGCAGGAGATGTTGAGCTCGTAGGCGGCGATCCCCTCGCGGCGGTCGAGAAATTCGATGACCCGGTAATACTCTTCGTCGCCCGACCCGCAGACGTTGACGATGACCGCGGTATCGTGCCGGCGCAGCTCGGGCAGGACGTCGGCGGCGAACCGCTCGACGCCCACGCCCTGCAGGCCGATGGCGTTGATCAAGCCCGAGGCGGTCTCGACCAGCCGCGGCGGGGGATTGCCCTCCCGCGGCCCGAAATAGAGTCCCTTGACGACGATTCCGCCGACGGCCGAAAGATCCAAAAAGGGCAGGAATTCCGTCCCGTAGCCGAACGTCCCCGAGGCCGTGAGGACGGGGTTCCGGAGCCGGAGAAAGCCGAGGTCGGCGCAAAGATCGGCCATGGTCAGGCCTCCTCCCAGAGGATCTCGTCCGCTCCGAAGACCGGACCGTCCTCGCAGATCTTGCGCCATGTCCCGGCGTCGTTCTTCTTGAGGCGATGGACGCAACCCCAGCAGGCTCCGAATCCGCAGCCCATGACCGCTTCCAGCGACAGCTGGGCGGGAAGGCCGAGGCCGAGCGCCAGCCGTCCGGTCCGTTCCATCATCGGATCCGGCCCGCAGGCGAACAGCCCGTCGGGGCGCCCGCCCGCGAGAGCCCGTTCCAAGAGGGCGGTGACGAAGCCGGCGAAGCCGAACGATCCGTCGTCGGTCGCGCAGTCCGGGGGGATTCCGGCGGATTCGAATTTCTCCCTCAGGGGGATCTCGGTCGACGTTTTTCCGCCGTAAAAGACCCGGACCCGAGTCCCGCGCGATATCAAGGTTCGGGCCAGAAAATAGAGGGGGGCGATGCCCCGGCCGCCGCCGACGAGCCAGGCGGTCCGGCCGGCCTCGAATCCGTCCAGCCGGAATCCCCGTCCCAGGGGACCGAGGCAATCAACGGTTTCGCCCTCTTTTTTTTCGGCCAGGAGGGCGGTTCCGCGTCCGGCGACCCGGAAAAAGATTTCGATCCACCCGTCGCCGGCGTCGTGAAGGCTGAGCGGGCGGCGGAGGAGAGGGTCGAAGCTTGCGGAGGTCCGAACCATGAGGAATCGCCCGGGGGAGGCCTCGGCGGCCAAGTCCGGGGAGGCGAGGCGCAGCAGATGAAAATCGCCCCAGCTCCGTTTTCCGACGATGCGGGCCGCGGGTTCACGCCTCATGCCGGAGACAAAATAGCAGAACGCCCGGGCGGGGTCAATGTTCGTTGACAATCCCGCGCGCGCGGATTAGAGTTTTCGACATGAGAAAAGCGCCGGCCGCCTTCCTCGGAATCTTCCTCGCGCTCGCGGTCATCCTGACGGGTCAGCCGGCGGGAGACGGCCGGGCGGCTCTTCTGGCCCGGCTCCAGGCGGGCGCCGGCCCGGCTCCGCTTTTCCCCGTCCTGACGCCGCTTCTCCTCGATTACGTCGAATCGGCGCTGTCCCCGAAAGACATCGCGACCCTTTACGGTTCGAAAACGAAGGCCGATTTCCTGGGGAACCTGGAATCCCTGGCCGGGAAGGACCTGCTCGACCTGGGGGCCGACATGTTCGCCTTCTACGAGTCGAAACCGGCCGACGGCGATGTGACGAAATGGGATTCCTTCCCGGCCGGGCCGTTCCTCGTTTTCGTCCACCCGGGAAGCCGGGCGGACCGGGATCGGGAGATCATCGCCCGGGAGCTGGCCGCCTCGGCGGAAGAAGTCGCCGGAGCCCTCGGCCTGGGCCCGCGCTTCAAGGCCGCCCGCGAAATCCTCCAGCCGCCCGCCCCCGGGGCGACGGGGATGATCCCGGTCCGGCTCTATGCTTCGCGGAAGGAGGAAGGCCTCGCCCGGGTTCGGAAGGAGAGCCAGGGAAGCGCGACCCTGGGGGCGACGATCGCCGACAAGACCGGCCGGCTGACCTTCACCGTCGACGTCCTCTACCTCAACGCCCTCTCCCTGACCGTTCTCGAACACGAGGCCGCCCACGCCGTCGTCCTCCTGTCCACATTCGACACGGCGGCCCTGACCGCCCGCCCGCTCGAGGGCGAGGCCGACCTGCGCAAGGCCTTTTTCGCCGGGTACCGGAAGATCCCGGCGTTTCTTCAGGAAGGGTGGGGCGATTGGGGATTTTATTACCGCGGCTTTCACCGGGCCTGGGGACTTCTCCCTCCGCCCGGCGCCCTCGTTTCCGGCTTGGAAGAAAAAAGCCGAACGCTCCCGCTGGCCGAGCTGCTGGCCGGCGACATCCGGTACGCCGCCCGCAACCGCAAGGCCTATTCGCTCCAGGCGGCTTCGTTCATCGAATTCCTCCTGGCGACTCAGGGGAAAGAAAAGGTCCTCCGGTGGCTCCTGACCAAAGAGACGAACGCGGCGAAAACGTTCGAAGGCGTTTTCGGCTTGACGATCACCGAGGCCGGAAACGAATGGAAAACCGCCCGGTCTTCTATCCCAAGCTGTCCAGCAGCTCTTTGAACCGGGGCAGGCCGCGGAGGGGGTCGAGGTTGCTGTCGTGCTCGTACCAGGCTTTCTGGGTCATCCGGCCGACGCCGATCGACTTTTCGAGGCAGGACATGGCCTCTTCGTAATCGCCGGCCAGCGAATAGATGCATCCCAGGTTGTAGAGGAGCATGGAATCGTCGGGGGCGAGGGCCCGGGCCCGGCGGGCCCATTCCAGGCCACGCTCCTTTTCCCCGAGGGCGACGAGGCCGTTGGCGCCCATGTAAAGCGCCCGGGAGTCGTCGGGGTGCAGCTCGAGACGGGCTTCGGCCAGCTCGATTCCGCGCAGGCGCGACCTGCGGGCGTCTTCCGGCCGGCCGACTTCCTCGTAGATCTGGGCCATGAGCAGGGGGGACTGGTAGTCGTCGGGCCGGACGCGGCAGGCCTGTTCGTACAGGCGGATGGCCTTTTCATACTCCCCCTGGGTGAAGCTGTGGCGGGCGTAATAGTACCAGCCCTCGAACAGGCCGGGCTCCAGGGCGACGGCTTTTTCGAAATGGCCGACCGCCTCCTCGCCCCGGCCGCCGAGGGACAGGGCCAGGGCGTAGGACGCATGGGCTTGGCCTGATTCAGCGTCCAGCTCGACGGCCCGGCGGGCGGCCTCCTCGGCCTGGCGGCGGACCGATTCCTTCCTTTCCGAGTAGAGGAAGATGTACGACCAGCAATCGGCCAGGCCGGCGAAGGCCGAGGCGAAGCTGTCGTCGAGCTCCGTGGCCCGGGTGAAAAGCTGAAACGCGAACTCGATGTCCTGCTTGGTGTACCGGTTGTAGAACCCGCGTCCGCGGAGATAGTAATCGTAAGCCTGGACGTGCCGGGTGGAGATTTTTCCCAGGGCCCCTTTTTCCCGGGGGCTGAGGGTGACCTGGAGGGCCCGGACGACGTTCCGGGCGATCTCCTCCTGGATGGCGAAGATATCCCCGTGCTCCCGGTCGAAGACCTCCGACCAGAGCTGGAAGCCGTGGAGGGTGTCCAGCAACTGGGCCGAGATCCGGAGCCGGTCGCCGTCTTTTCGAACGCTGCCTTCGAGCAGGGTCCCGACGTTGAGACGCCGGCCGATCTCCCGGGGGTCTACGGACCCGCCCGCGAACTGAAACGAGGCTGAGCGCGAGGCCACCCGGAGCTGCTTTACCCGGCCGAGGGCGATGATGATCTCCTCGGCGATCCCCTCGCAGAAGTAGGCCTGGTCTTTCTCCGGGCTCATGTCGACGGGGGGAAGGACGGCGATCGAAGGGATCTCTTCGCCCTGCCGGCCGGCGCTTTCGCGGCGGAGCGCTTCCAGGGAATCCCGGAGGCTTCGAGCGGAGGCGATCCGGGACCGGGCGTCTTTTTCGAGCAACCCGCAGAAAATCCGGTCGATCGCGGCCGGAAGGCGCGGATTGGCCTTGACCGCCGAGCGGGGCTCGTCCCTCAAGATCGAGGAGATCAGGTCGGCCGCCGTGTTCCCGTTGAACGGAAGGATGCCCGTGGCCAGCTCGAAGAGGATGACGCCGAAGGAAAAGAGGTCGGTCCGGTGATCGACGGCCTCTCCGCGGATCTGCTCGGGCGACATGTAGCAAAGCGTCCCGGTGATGCCCGTTTCCGCCGTCTCGGTGTCCGCCTCGCCCCCGACCGTCAGGGGCGGAAGGACCGGCTCGAGGACCCGGGCCAGCCCGAAGTCGAGGATTTTGAGCTTCCCGTCCGGCTCGATCATGACGTTGCCGGGCTTGAGATCGCGGTGGATGATGCCGCGGTCGTGAGCGGCGGCGATCGCCTCGGTCAGGGGGAAGGCGACGGCCAGGAGACGGTCGAACTCAATCCCGCCGGGAACAATGAGCTTGGTCAGCGGCGTCCCTTCGACGAACTCCATGGTGTAGAAGAGGGCGTCTTCGAATTCCTCGATGGAATAAATCGTGACGATGTTGGGGTGGCGCAGGGCGGCGACCGCCCGCGCTTCGCGCTCCAGGAGGGATCTGCGCTCGGGCGTCAGGGACGGGCCTTCGGACAGGAACTTGACGGCGACGTCGCGGTCGAGACGCAAGTCGCGGGCTTTCCAGACGACTCCCATCCCGCCTTCGCCGATTTTCTCAGCCAGGCGGTAATGCCCCAGAATCGCATCCGGCGCCAGATTCATGGCGGAAAACAGTTTAACCCTAGCGAGCGGGCCTCCGCAAGAGACCGTTTTTGGGGCGGATCCTTTGACAGAATGGGGGGATTTGGGCCATAATCACCTCTTCCATTTCCTACGATTTCCCGGTAAAGGAGTTTGCAATGGATATCTCTCGACGGGGCCAAACGGTCCAGGCCTCACCCATCCGCAAGTTCAAGCCTTATGCCGACGCGGCGATCGCCGACGGCGTTAAAATTTTCTTTCTCAATATCGGCGACCCGGACATCCCGACGCCCAAGCCGATTCTGGACGCCGTCCGGAGCTTCAACGACCCCATTTTGGGCTATGGCCCGGCCCAGGGATTCCTGGAGCTGAGGCAAGCCATCGCCGGATATTTCAAGGATTACGGAATCAGCCTCAAGGCCGACAACGTCCTCATCACTCTCGGCGGCTCGGAGGCCATCCTCATGGCCTTCGCCACGGTCGCCGACCCCGGCGACGAGATCATCATTCCGGAGCCGTTCTACACGAATTACAACGGCTATGCCTCGCTGGCCGCCCTCAAGGTCGTCCCCCTGACGCTCAAGGTCGAGGACGGGTTCCGCCTCCCGCCGGCGGAGGAATTCGAGGCTAAGATCACGCCCCGGACCCGGGCGATCGTCCTTTGCTCTCCCAACAACCCGACCGGCACCGTCTACACCGCAGAGGAGCTCGGCCGGGTCGTCAAGCTGGCGGTCAAGCACAATCTGTTCATCATCGGCGACGAGGTCTACAAGGAATTCGTCTACAACGGCCGGCGGCATATCAGCCTGCTGGAGTTTGAGGAGGCCCGGGACCGGGTCATCGTCGTCGACTCGATTTCCAAGCGGTTCAGCTGCTGCGGCGCCCGGGTCGGAGCGGCCATCACCCGGAACGATCAGGTGTACGCGGCGATGCTCAAGTTCGCCCAAGCCCGGCTGTGCCCGCCGACGATCGAACAACGGGCGGCTATCGCCGCCTACAAGATGGGCATGAGCTACTTCGAGCCCGTCCGCCGGGAATACGAGCGGCGGCGCGACGTCCTTTTCGAAGGGTTGTCGGCCATTCCCGGAGTCGTCGTCCGCAAGCCGGAGGGGGCGTTTTACATGAGCGTCCGCGTTCCCATCCGGGACACGGAGAAATTCGTCATCTGGATGCTGACCGACTTCCGCCTGGACGGCCAGACGGTCATGGTTGCCCCGGAATCGGGCTTCTACGGCACGCCGGGGAAGGGAAAAGACGAGATCCGGGCGGCGTATGTCCTTAACGAGGAAGACCTCCGCCGGGCTTTGGTCGTTTTCCGGGCCGGCCTGGAAAAGTACAAAGCCACGGTCGAGAAATAGGGCTTATCCCGCCGGAACGCGGGTTTGACCGCGCTTCGGGATTTATTGTATATTTCCGCGACTATATTCCCGCGATTTGCAAGGAGACTGCCATGAGCCGTAAATACGTCTACTTCTTCGGCGCCGGTGGAGCCGAAGGCGACATGAAAATGAAGAACATCCTCGGAGGCAAAGGGGCCAACCTGGCCGAGATGGCCGGGCTGGGCCTGCCGGTTCCGCCGGGCTTCACCGTTTCGACGGAAGTTTGCGATCTCTTCTACAAGAACCGCAAAAGGATTCCGGCCGATGTCCGGGCCCAGATCGATAAAAACCTCAAGAAGCTGGAAAAAGCGGCCGGTCAAACCCTCGGGGATTCCAAGAATCCCCTCCTTGTTTCCATCCGCTCGGGGGCCCGGGCCTCGATGCCCGGAATGATGGACACCATCCTCAACCTGGGGTTGAACGAGAAGACGGTCGCGGCCCTCATCGCCAAGACCGGCAATCCCCGGTTCGCCTACGACTGCTACCGCCGCTTCATCCAAATGTACGGGGACGTCGTCCTGGGGCTCAAGCCCGTCCGGAAGGAGGACGTCGACCCCTTCGAGAAGATCATCGAGGAAAAGAAGGCGGAGCGCGGCCTGACGGCCGACATGGACTTGACGGCCGACGACTTGAAGGACCTGTGTGTCCGGTTCAAGGCCGCGATTCTGAAAAACACCGGTCTCGAATTCCCCGAGGATCCCCGCGAACAGCTCTGGGGCGCGATCGGGGCGGTCTTCGATTCCTGGATGAACGACCGGGCCATCGCCTACCGGAAGATGTACGACATCCCCGAGGCCTGGGGCACGGCCGTCAACGTCCAGCTCATGGTCTTCGGGAACATGGGGCCCGACTCCGGGACGGGCGTGGCCTTCACCCGCGACGCGGCGACCGGGGCGAACGTCTTCTACGGGGAATACTTAATGAACGCCCAGGGAGAGGATGTCGTGGCCGGGATTCGGACCCCCCTTCCCATCGTCATGCTGAAGAAGGACGACGCCAAGTCGTACGCTCAGCTCGAAAAGTTCCGTCATGTCCTGGAGAAGCATTATACCGACATGATGGACATCGAGTTCACGATCCAGCAGGGCAAGCTCTACATGCTCCAGTGCCGGGTGGGCAAGCGCACCGCCTTCGCCGCGATCAAGATCGCCGTGGACATGGTCGGGGAAAAGCTCATCTCCGAGAAGGAAGCCCTGTCCCGGATCGAGCCCGACCAGCTGAACCAGCTGCTTCGGCCGATTTTCGACCCGGCCGAAAAAGCGGCCTCGATCAAGGCCGGCCGCCTGCTGACGAAGGGCCTCAACGCCGGACCCGGGGCGGCCTCGGGCCGGATCGTTTTCAATTCCGTCGACGCCGAGGCCTGGGCCGTCCGCGGGGAGAAGGTCATCCTGACCCGGATCGAAACCTCGCCCGAGGACATCAAGGGCATGAACGCGGCCGAGGGGATTCTCACGGCCCGGGGCGGCATGACCTCCCACGCCGCCCTTGTCGCCCGCCAGATGGGGCGGGTCTGCGTGGCCGGCTGCGGCGAGCTGGAGATCGATTACGCGGCTCAGACGGTCACCGTCAAGGGCCGGAAGCTCCGCGAAGGCGACTGGATCTCGATCGACGGCACGACCGGCGAGGTCCTCGAGGGCCGGGTCCAAACCAAGCCTTCGGAGGTTCTTCAGGTCCTGATCCAGAAATCCCTCGACGCCAAGAACGCCCCCGTCTACCAGACCTTCGCCAAGGTGATGTCCTGGGCCGACCAGGTCCGGATCCTCAAGATCCGGACCAACGCCGACCAGCCCGACCAAGCGGCCAACGCCGTGGCCTTCGGGGCGGAAGGCATCGGTCTCTGCCGGACCGAGCATATGTTCTTCGGCGAAGGAAAGATCGAGCCGATGCGGGAGATGATCCTGGCCGACACGATCGCCGAGCGGAAGGCCGCCCTGGCCCGTCTTCTTCCCCTCCAGAGGCGGGATTTCGCCGGCATTTTCGAGGTCATGAAGGGCCTCCCGGTGACCATCCGGACGATCGACCCGCCGCTCCACGAATTTCTGCCCCAAGCCGAAAAAGACCAGCGGGCCCTGGCCGCGGAGATGGGCATTCCCTATGAGAAGATCAAGACCCGGGTCGATTCGCTCCACGAATTCAACCCGATGCTGGGATTCCGCGGGTGCCGCCTCGGCATCGTCTATCCGGAAATCACCGAGATGCAGGCCCGGGCGATATTCGAAGCCGCCGCCGACACCAAGAAAAAGGGCATCCCCGTCGAGCCCGAGGTGATGATCCCCCTGGTCGGCAATGTCAAGGAGCTGGCCGACCAGGAAGGCGTCGTCCGGGACGCGGCCGAGGCCGTGATGAAGGAAAAAGCGGTCAAGTTCAAATATCATGTCGGGACGATGATCGAGATCCCGCGCGGCGCCCTGACCGCGGACGAAATCGCCTCGGTGGCCGAGTTCTTCAGCTTCGGGACGAACGACCTGACCCAAACGACCCTGGGAGTCAGCCGCGACGACGCCGGCCGTTTCCTGATCCCTTACGTCGAAAAAGGCATCTACGCCAAGGACCCGTTCGAGGTCATCGACCAGGACGGCGTGGGACAGCTGATGCGGATCGCCGTGGAGAAAGGGAGGGCGGGCCGCCCCGGGATCAAGCTCGGCATCTGCGGCGAGCACGGCGGCGAGCCTTCGAGCGTCGAGTTCTGCCACCAGATCGGGCTGAATTACGTGAGCTGCTCGCCTTTCCGGGTGCCGATCGCCCGCTTGGCGGCGGCCCGAGCGGCCTTGAAGGGCGCTCCGGAAGGAAAGGCCTCCGCCAGGGTCAAGAAGCCGGCCTCAACTGCGAACAAGACGAAAAAAACATCCCGCCGGCGCTGAACGGTCGGAGACCTTGGCCGGGCGTCCGCGTCCGGGAGGAGGTTGCGTGAAAAACGCGCGGATTCGTCTTTTTATTTTCCTGGCCGTCGTTTCGGCCGCCTTTTTCGCCGGGCCTCTCCAGGCGTCCGGCCGGGACATCCCCGCGATTCTCGGCTTGAAGGACAGGGCCGCGGTCCGCGACCGGTGGCTCCGCCTCCGCTTGGAAACCGTTCTTCCCGAGGTCATGCGCCGGGAAAAGATCGACATGTGGCTCGTGATCTGCGCCGAGGACAACGAAGATCCGGTCTATCTGACCTTGGTTCCGGCCGACTCCTACTCCGCCCGCCGAACGACCATGCTCGTCTTTTTCGACCGGGGCAAGAGCGGAATCGAGCGCTTGACGGTCGGGCGCTACGGGATCGGCAAGATGTACCCGGCCTCCTGGGACCCGGAAAAAATCGATCAGTGGAGCCGGCTGGCCGAGATCGTCAAGGAGAGGAATCCGTCCCGGATCGGAATCAACGAATCCGGCATCTTCGCCTTCAGCGACGGGCTCTCCGCCTCGCACAAGGCCCGGCTCATCCGGGCGCTCGGGCCCGATCTTTCGAGGCGGCTCGTCTCGGCCGAGCGCTTGGCCGTCGGCTGGCTCGAGCGCCGGACGCCGGAAGAGCTGGAAGTGTACGATCAAATCGTCGCCGTTGCTCACGCGATCATCGCCGAGGTCTTTTCCCGGGACGCGATCACGCCGGGCGTGACGACGGTTTCGGACGTCGTCTGGCGGCTCCGCGAGCAGGTTTTGTCCCTCGGCCTCGAGACGTGGTTCCAGCCGTCCGTCGAGATCCAGCGGCCGGGGGAGGCCTTGGAGGGCGAGACGGACGTCATCCATCGCGGCGACTTGCTGCATTGCGATTTCGGCATCCGGTATCTCGGCTTGTGCACCGACACGCAGCAGCACGCCTATGTCCTCAAGCCGGGAGAAGAGGACGCTCCGGCCGGCCTGAAAGCGGCTTTGGCCCGGGGCAATCTCCTCCAAGACATCCTGCTCGCGGAGTTCGAGG
>Ga0209718_1003624_pt1 | contig 13637 bp, 9 predicted proteins | sample AD_JPNAS1_MetaG_FD_184420 | JGI IMG/M metagenome (GOLD analysis project Ga0209718, IMG submission 184420) | Active sludge microbial communities of municipal wastewater-treating anaerobic digesters from Japan - AD_JPNAS1_MetaG (SPAdes) (version 2) | ecosystem: Engineered > Bioreactor > Anaerobic >... | reverse complement strand
CCCGGACCACGGAACACAACATCTCGCGCTCGCCTTGGCGCGGCGGCAAGGGCGACCTCGTGCGCGAATATGCCGACGCCGCCAAGAAGCACGGACTTTGTTTCGGGGTCTACTGCTCGCCCTGGGATCGCAACAGTGCGGCCTACGGCACACCGGCCTATCTGCCGATCTACCACGGCCAGCTCCGCGAGTTGCTCACCCGCTACGGCACTCTCTTCGAGGTCTGGTTCGACGGCGCCAACGGCGGCGACGGCTACTATGGCGGCGCCCGCGAGAAACGCAACATCGATCGCTTCACCTACTATGATTGGCCGACCACCTGGGGGCTGGTGCGCCAGCTTCAGCCCGAGGCCTGCATCTTCGGCGATGTGGGACCGGACTGCCGCTGGGTCGGCAACGAGAAAGGTTTCGCCGCCGAGGAGAGCTGGGCCACCTTCACGCCCAAAGGCAAGACCGATCCCACACGTCCGGCCAACGGCGATACGATGAACCACATTGAGGGGCCGGCCGGCCACCGTAACGGGACAGCATGGATCCCGGCCGAATGTGACGTGCCGTTGCGCAAGGGTTGGTTCTGGCACCCGAACGAGGACGCTACCGTGCGCACTCCGGCCCAACTCATGGAGATCTATTTCAACAGCGTCGGTAAGGGTGGCTGCATGAATCTTGGCGTGGCGCCCGACCGTGACGGACTGGTGTGCGCGGCGGATATCCGTTCGCTGGACGAGTTCGGCGGCTTGCTGAAAACGCTTTTCGCGAATGACCTCGCGCGCGGTGCGCGGGTCACCGCCGATCAGGTGCGTGCCGCACCGACGGCCGCATCGGGTGGGGGAATCGCGCCTTTCGCGCCGGCGCGCGTGCTTGATGGTGACCGGTACAGCTATTGGGCTACGGATGACGGTGTGACCAACGCTACCTTGACGCTCACCCTGCAGTCCGTCTCGGAGTTCAACGTGATTCGCCTGCGTGAAAACATCAAACTCGGCCATCGTGTGGATGCCTTCGAGATCGACGTTTGGCAAGAGGGCGAGTGGCGCGGTTATGCCAAAGGCCAGAGCATCGGCGCGTGCCGGCTCTTCCGGGGGCCCAAAGTCAAGAGCGACCGCATCCGTCTTCGCATCACGCAAGCCGCGGCCTGCCCCTGTATCAGCGAGGTCAGTTTGTTCGTGATGCCGGCCGCCTTAAAGTTTTCCTCGACAGAAGCCCCCGCACGAGCGTATCCTGCACATTGAAACGTTGTGGCACCTCCCGTGCTACGCCTTCCGGTTTTTTAGAATGCGTTTACCACAGGAAAGCTTGACGTTAAACAGTATCCGCTTGCGTGTCAGCCTGGCCTCGGGACTGGTGTTGCTTGTCCTGCTCTTTTCCGTCTATGTCGGCGGGTATATCGTGGTTCAGATGATCGGGGACGACGTTCAAGTGCCCGACTCGTTCACCGCGTTAGCCCGCGTCGCGCTTGGCTGGCTGACCTGCTTCATCGCGGTGGTGGGCATCGTTTTCGTGATCCCGATTTTCTGGCTCCAGTCGCGGCTGTTCCTGAATCCGCTCGACACGTTGACCCAGCAGATCCGCGAGATCGGTAGTCATCTTTTGGACGAGGCGTGTCCGGCTATCGACTGGCCGCACGACGACGAGTTCGGCGTTCTTGCGCAGAGCGTTAACGAGATGATCGGAGTGTTGGCGCTCAAGACGCGCCAGAACGAGCAGAGCAAACAGAGCCAGCGCGCGTTGATTGCCGGTATGCCGGACGGACTCTGCGTTTTCGACGTAAAGGGGCGTCTGGTCTCACTCCTCAAGCAGCCTGATTACACGAATCCCATTCCGGGACTCGTGGTAGGAGAGTCTCTCTCGCCCCCCATTTTCCCGGAGAGCGATTGTGACGCGTTCGGTCGGGCGATGCGCGAGGCGCTTTGTTCGGACCGTACCCAGATGGTGATGCTGTGTTGCCGGGAGGCGGATGGTTCATACCGCCACTTTGAAGTGCGTGTCAGCCGTATGGACGACGAGCAGGGGGTGGTGGTCTGGCGGGATGTCACCAAAGAGTGGCGTGAACGCGAGGTGCGCGAACAGGTCGAGGCACATCTTGCGAAAGTACAGAAGATGGAGAGCCTCGGTACCATGGCGGCCGGGATTGCCCACGATTTCAACAACATTCTCGCGATTATCCAAAACACGGTGGAACTGGTCCGGATCCAATCCGATGACGAAGAGAGCGAGGCGGCGAGAACCATCCGTCAAGCGGCGGACAAAGGTGCCACGTTGACGCGTGAGTTGATGACATACGCTGGCCACACCCCGGCCGAATTTGAATGCCAGGATGTCAACGCGATGATTCGCGAACTTAAGAGTCTGATGAGCGGCGTGGTTGCGCAGAACGTCATTCTCGATTTCAAGCTGGCCCCGGACCTGCCGCCTGTGGCCGCCGATCCCCACCAATTCTGGAAGGTGATCATCAACCTGCTACGGAATGCTTCAGAGGCTTTCAAGGGGGCCAGCGGGCATATCACCGTCAGCACCAGTCTTCTGACCCTGACCCGACAGATATCGGTCGACTTTTTCAGTACGCGTCCGCTTCCGTTCGAGCGCGGCCTGCTGATTCAAATTGAAGACACCGGCCCAGGCATTCCCCCCGATGTGCTCGACCGCATCTTCGAGCCCTTTGTCTCTACCAAGGCGGTCGGACGCGGTCTGGGGCTGGCAACGGTTTTCGGCATTGTCGACGTCCACAACGGCGGCATCGCGATCCGTTCGGAACTTGGCAAAGGCACCTGCTTCCGCATCTGGCTGCCTGTTTTCAAGCAACCGCGGCCTGCGTCCGGTGCGGCGGACACACAGCCCGATGCAGCGGGTGATCCGCAGGCTGTCACTGACCTGCGCGCTAAGTCGGACGGAAGTGCCGCACGGCCCCTGGTGTTGCTGGTTGACGATGACCCCGCCATTCTGCGGACCACAAGCGTGGTGTTGCGTTCGCTGGGCATTGAGACATTGGCGGCCTCCAGTCAACGGGAGGCGCAGACGCTCTTCAGCCGGCATGCCGACGCGATCAGTCTGCTTCTCTTGGATGCTCAGGCAGGCAACTTTGACAACGTGCGCCTGCTCTCGATCCTGCGTCTCAGCCGCCCAGGGCTTCCGGCAGTCATTCTTTCGGGACATGCGGAGGAGCGCGTCCGCGTCATGTTCGCCTCTGTGCGTTACGATGCGTTTCTGGGCAAGCCCTACACGCGCGACGAACTAAAGGCCGTGCTTCAGGACTTTATCGCTCTATCGTGATTTTCGCGGCCATCTGCTGCCACGCTCTGGGATGGGCCATGAAAAAATGGCAGGGCCGTGCGGCGCGTGCGATCGTTTCCTCTTGCAGGGCCTGATTGAGAGGGTTCAACACCGCGACCAATACGTCGTCGTCCATCAGCGCGAAGGGCAACACACCCCGCACATGCACGTAGACCGGGGCCAGGACGGCCGCGGCCGCTGGCTGGACATCGAACAGTTCGATCGGGATTGGCGGCATGCCGCTCTCCCGCTGCATTTGTCCCATCAACGTGTCGGTCAGTTCCGGATGCTGCTCGTCCAATAAAGCCAGCGCCGATATCAGGGCTGGCACATCGGTGACCGGCCGGTCCGTCAGCACATGCAGCACGTCCATGCAGATTTCCTTGGGGAGGAATTCCCGCGTTTTCCATAACCAGACCAGATCCATCTCGGCGACTGATGCTGCGCGCGAAAGGGCTTGCACTTCAAGGCCAATATCCTGAAAGGCAGGCGCAAAAGTCGGTTCTTGATCGGCCGACGCCCCGTTGACACCGGGGACATCGTCAAGGAACTGGCCGCGCAGGATCTCGCTCTGGACCACAGAGGCCACCTTCTGGACCGCCGCCTGCGCCGGCGGGTAGTCCGTGTACGCACTCAGATACCCGGCGATCACTTGGGCATTTTCATAGTCCTTTTCGTTCAGCAACGTATCCGCCAGCCTGATCAGACAGTCGCGGCGCTTTTCGACCTGTCCGGTCCGTTCATAGGCGATGACCAGAAACTCCAGACTCGTCCGGTCCCCCGGCACCGTCTGTAAAATCTGCTCAAAAAAAGTGATCGCTTCAATCAGTTTCGCATCAGTCTCAGCCATCTCAAACTCTCCCGCAGCGAGTAAAGCAATCTTCGTGCCGGTGGCCAAAAATCGTCGATTCTATCGAAAAAGCCTTGGCATCTTTCCTGCTTCCGACTCGCTGTGATGCCACAACCCGTTCATTACTCAAGTTTTCAGGGCTCGCTGCTGCAACGCGGCGTTCTGACCCACGACCAGCTTCAGGCTGCGCTGGAAGATGCCGGCAAGCTTCCGCTGGAGCGTTATCTGGCGCAAAGCAAACTGGTCACACCTGAAGCGCTCACGCTGGCTGTTGCCGCCTACTTCAATCTGCCTCCGATTAAGTTGCCTGCGACCTTGGTCCCGCCGCAGGATCTGATCGACCTAGCCCCGCCGCAGGTCTGGGCACGCTCCAAGGCCGTCCCCCTCCTGAAGTTGGGCCAGCGCCTGACGGTGGTATTCGGCGACCCCTTCGACTTGTTGGCGCTGGAAGGGGTGGCGCGGCACACGCGCCTTGAGGTTATCCCGCTGGTTGCTGCAGAACGAGAGGTCACCGATGCGCTGGGCCGTGCCAAGGCGCGTATCGATGCCTCCAACCCCAAGCTGGCGATGGAAAACATCATGAAGGGGGGCGACACCGACATCGAGTTCTCCAGCGAGCCGCAGAAAAAGGAAGAGAGCATCGACCAGACGCTGGAGACCGCTGAAGAAGCCCCGGTGATCCGGATGGTCAACATGATGCTGGTCGAGGCGTTGCGCACCGGTGCGAGCGACATTCATTTTGAGGCAATGGAGCGCGTCTCACGCCTGCGTTACCGGATTGACGGCGCTCTGATCGAGCGCCCCAGCCCGCCGCGCGCGCTCCACAATGCGATTGTCTCGCGTATCAAGATCATGTCGGACCTCGACATCGCGGAGCGCCGCAACCCGCAGGACGGCCGTTTCAAGGTCAAAGCCCTCAAGAAAGAGGTCGATATCCGGGTCAGCATCCTGCCGACCGTCCATGGCGAAAAGGTGGTGATGCGTACGCTGGACAAGAGCAATCTGGCGCCCAGCCTGGCCTCGCTTGGTTTGGACGATTTTGCCTATCAGGCCATGAAGCATGCCATCAATCAGCCGCACGGCATCATTCTGGTGACCGGGCCGACCGGCTCCGGCAAGACGACAACGCTCTACTCTTGTCTGCAAGACCTGAACACGCCGGATGTCAACATCGTGACGGTCGAAGATCCCGTCGAGTATCAGATCGAGGGGGTCAACCAGGTGCACGTCAACCAGCAGACCGGACTCACCTTCGCCACGGTCTTGCGCTCCGTGCTGCGTCAAGACCCCGACATCGTGCTGGTCGGCGAGATCCGTGACGACGAAACCGCCGATATCGCCGTCAAGGCGGCGCTCACCGGCCATCTTGTGCTGAGCACCCTGCACACCAACGACGCCGCCGGTGTCATTCCCCGTCTGATCGACATGGGGGTCCCGCCCTTCTTGATCGCCTCCTCGTTGATCCTGGCCCAAGCGCAGCGCCTCTACCGCAAACTTTGCCCGGTCTGTAAAAAGCCCGCAACGATCGAGCCCGACGTGCTGGTCGCTAACCAGATCGATCCCGCCTTTTTTGAAAACGCCACGCTCTTCGAAGAGGTCGGCTGTCCCAAGTGTAACAATATCGGTTTCAAAGGGCGCGGTGCCTTCATGGAGGTGCTGCCGGTCACGGACGCCATCCGTGAGGCCGCCGTGAAAGGTGCCCCAGCCGATGTCATCCGTACGGTTGCCATCCAAGAGGGCATGGCCACGCTGAAAGACGTTGGCCTGATGAAAGTCCGCGATGGCATCACCTCCCTGCGTGCCGCTCTCGAAGTCACCGGCAGCGAATAATCTTTCAGGAAAGGTCCCCCTAAATGTCCGCGAAAACGTCTAAGATTCCCACTCTCCGCGTCCAAGGTGTCGGCAAGATCATTAAGAAGGAGTTGATCCCTTTCACCCGGCAGACCGCCAGCATGCTGAATGCCGGCATGTCGATCCTGACGGTTGTCTCGACCCTGGAAGATCAATGCACACACCCAGGGTTCAAGCGCGTGCTCCGCGTGCTGCGCGAGAGTATCGAGAGCGGGATGCCCTTTTCTGACGGCCTGCGGCACTTTCCCCAGATCTTCGACGACATGTACCTCAATATGGTCGCTGCCGGCGAGAAGAGCGGCCAGTTCGCGGCTGTGCTCAGACGCCTGGCCGCCATGCTGGACGCCTCCGCCAGGCTGGTGCGCAAGGTCAAGTCTGCCATGGCCTACCCGACCGTCGTGCTCTCGATCGCGCTGATCATCGCCGGTGGCTTGATCACCTTCGTGGTGCCGGTCTTCACGGAAATGTTCGCGGGGTTCGGTTCTGCGCTGCCGGGGCCGACCCGCATGCTGGTCAGTGCCAGCGAATTCATCCGGAAATACTGGTATGTGCTGCTTCCTACCGTTGTGGTGCTCATCTTCATGTTCCGCAAGTGGAAGGCCTCCAAGGCAGGACGCTACCAGTACGATAAGCTTATCCTCAAGTTGCCGATCTTCGGCGATCTGGTACAGAAGGTTTCCATCGCGCGCTTCAGCCGCCTCTTTGCGCAAATGTTGGTCAGCGGCGTACCGATTCTCGACGCCATGCAGGTCGTGGCCCTTTCTATCGGTAATAAGGTGATCGAAGAATCGATCCTGGCCGCCCGCGCCGGCATTGAGCAGGGCAACACCCTCAGCGCTTCACTGGAGGGCAAGCCCTACCTGCCGATCCTCATGATTCGCATGATCGCTGCCGGCGAGAAGAGCGGCCGCATCGATGAGATGCTCGACAGCGTCGCCGATACATACGACGATGAGGTCGAGACTACCCTCGCCGCCCTGACGTCGCTCATGGAGCCGCTGCTCATGGTCCTCCTAGGCTTGATCATCGGTAGCATTGTGATCGCCATGTACCTGCCGATCTTCAAGCTCAGTACCGTGATTAGCTAGGTTCTGCCCGTCCTTGCCTTTCACGCCGTTTTTCCCTATAATGACCACCCGATGGATACAAATGGACTTGGAGCCTCGGTTATGCCGAAAATTCTGATCGTAGATGACGAAGCGCGTATTCTGTTACTGTTGCAGAGTCTGCTCAAGGCGAACGGCTATGATGTCGTTACGGCCAAGGACGGTAATGGCGCGTTGGATGCTATAAAAAGTGATACCTTTGATCTGGTCATCACCGATCTGCGCATGTCGCCGGTGGACGGACTGGCGCTTCTCAAAGAGATCAATGCGCTCCAACCCAAGCTCCCCGTGATTCTGCTCACAGCCTACGCTTCGGTTGAAACCGCCATTGACGCCTTGAAAAACGGCGCGTTCGACTATCTTTCCAAGCCCTTCAAGGTCGATGAGATGCTGGACATTGTCAAGCGTGCCGTCGAATCCTCCAAAAATGCGGCTGCCGCCGTCGCCACCGACCCCAACGCCCCGCTGCGCTACCAGTTTGAAAACCTCATCGCCGCTAACAGCGCCATGTTGCAAGTCTGCGAGATGATCCAGCGCGTCGGCCCCACTGCCGCCACCGTGCTGATTAACGGTGAAAGTGGTACCGGCAAAGAGGTCATCGCGCGCACGATCCACAACACCAGTCCCCGTAAAGATAAACCGTGGGTGGCGGTGAACTGCGCCGCGCTGCCCGAAAACCTGCTCGAATCGGAGATGTTCGGCCACGTCAAGGGTGCTTTCACCGGTGCGGTCGTCGATAAAGAGGGACTCTTCGAAACCGCCGACGGCGGCACGCTCTTTCTTGACGAAATCGCGTCGTTGCCCCTGCTGCTGCAAGGTAAACTGCTGCGCGTCCTGCAGGAGAAGGAGATCCGGCGTGTCGGCGGCAACACGAATATCGCGGTCGATGTGCGTGTGATCGCGGCCAGCAACTCCAACCTGGAGCAGCTTGTCGCGCAGGGTGCTTTCCGTGCCGACCTCTACTACCGTTTCGCGGTCATCACCCTCGATATCCCGGCCCTGCGTGACCGTCCCGAGGATATCCTCCCGCTCGCGCGCCACTTCATCCGCACCGAAACCGCCGACAGGGCGGTCCAGCCCTCGATCTCGCAGGAGGCCGCCGATCTGCTCGTGGCCTACGCTTGGCCCGGCAACATCCGTGAATTGGAAAACGCCATCAAGCATGCCGTGACCTTCCTGCAGTCCGACACCATCACCCCGGATCTGCTGCCCCCGCGCGTCGTCGCCCGCGCCAGCGAAGCCAAGGCGCAGCAGACATCCGCCCCGGCATCGCAAGCCAGCGCCTCGCTCAAGAGTTTCCTGAAGGCCAAGGAGAAGGAGTATCTGGAGCAGATCCTTGCTTCTTCCGACGGTAACAAAGAAAAGGCCGCCCAGACCCTTCAAGTGAGCCTGGCGACCCTCTACCGTAAGCTGGCTGATGACTCCGCGCCTCCCGAAAGTTAAGAGTTTTCTTGTCGTTTCTGCAAAACCGCTATCACTATTGAGAAGCTCATTCGTTCATTAGTGCGTTCGTTCATTGGTTTGTTTGCGTCGGGCATTCGGCGTTCTTGTCCTTGTTGCGACCACACAGTGGTCCGCAACGACGGGTGTAAAGGCACCGTTCCGTGTTTTGTCACAGCGCGGCCAAGTACGGCGCGAAATCGTCGATGGAATCGAGAGAATCGATTGAATCGAATCTTTCGATTTCCTCGAAAAAACTTCTCACCTGTTACCTATTGCCTGTTGCCTATTACTTCTCTCCTATTACCTCCCTTGGCACAGGTTGTGCTCAATACGAGTCGAAAACCGACAGGATGCCGGTTGACCGACAACTACTAACGTCAGAGAAAAGAAGGGACAACCTATGAAAAAGAACCGTAAAGGTTTCACACTCGTTGAGATTATGATCGTGGTTGCGATCATCGGCGTCTTGGCCGCGATCGCCATTCCGAACTTCCTCTTGTCGCGCAAGAAGTCGCACATGAACGCCTGCATCGCGAACCTGAAGCAGATCCAAGGCGCGAAGGAGCAGTCGCTGCTGGCCGGCGGCGGCGTCACCGCAGACGACCTGTTCGGGGACGGCAAGTACATCAAGGTCGAGCCGCGCTGCCCGGCCCAGCCTGGTACCGCATATACCCTCGGCGATGCGAATACCGACCCGACCTGTACCTACGCTGCTGATGCGGGCTATGAACACAAGATCCCGGAACCAGCCGCCGCTACGCCGACTCCATAACGAAGGCGCGTGATAAAAGAGGGCGTCCTGCAGGGGACGCCCTCTTTTTATTTGCGGCCCGCAGCGGTGAGAGTAAAAGTCCTCCGCTCGGCTTCTCCGTCACGGTGCGGCAACGTGCGGCATAAAACCGCCGATGGAACCGAGAGAATCGAATCATTCGAGTCTTTCGACTCCCTCGAAAAAACCTCTCGCTTGCAGGTGTGGCACAGGCATCTTGCTCATGTCACTCTCTTGGCACAGATTTTGCCCGAGCTAAAGAGGAAAGAAGGGACGCCCATGAAAAAGAACCGCAAGGGTTTCACGCTCGTTGAAATCATGACCGTGGTTGCGGTCATCGGCATCTTGGCCGTGATCGCCATCCCGAATTACCTCTTGTCACGCAAAAAGTCGCGCCAGAACGCCTGTATCGTGAACCTCAAGCAGATCCAGAACGCGAAGGATCAGTCGCTTATGGCCAACGGCGGGTTCACGGCAAACGATCTGTTCGGGCCCGACAAATACATCAAGGTCGAGCCGAAATGCCCGGCTGGCGGCGTCTACACCATCGGCGATGCGGATGCCAACCCATCTTGCGATTATACCGCTGCTGCGGGTTATGAGCACAAACTCCCAACTGACTGACGACAGGCGGCAATAAAAATCTGTGGATAAAAAACCCGAGCAGTGCCCCCCAAAAAGCCTCTGCGTTAAACTCCCAACTCCCAACTCCTAAATCCTAACTCCTAACTCCTAAATCCCAACTCCCAACTCCGCCGATCGCGCTCCGCGCGATCAGCGGTAGGTATCGGCGATCATATCCATGTCGGGCGTCAGGCTGGTGGGCAGGCCCGCGATACGGCACATGTAGGCGACAAGTTGGTTGACGCGCTCGACACTCTCTGAGGCGAGGCGCAGCATGTCACGCTGCGAGGCGTTGAGCGGCCCCGCCTTGCCGGAACCGAGCATATCGATCACACCGGTCGAAACGGTCAGCGGCTGGACGATCTCTTGGTTCAGCTCCGCGTAACGCTCCACCAGTTCGGCGCGCGTCAGCCGGATGCCGAGGCCGCGCCGCCGCGCGGCGGATTCGATGCTGGCGATGGTCTGGCGGTCGGCATTTACCTGTTCCGCCAGAGCGGTGATGTGACGTTCCGATTCCAGAGTGACTTCTGTCAACGCCGCACGGATCCGGGCAATGGCCTCCCGGATCTGTTGCTGCCGCTGGTCGCTGTCCAGCCCCACGTCGTTTTCCAGCATTGTGGCGGTTTCACGCAGCAGGGTCGCCAGTCGCTGGATGCGGTCCTTTTGTACCACGGCCGGAATCACGGGCTCTTCAGGTACCGCGTGCGGCATGCTGAAATCGCGTGCCCAGGCGGCCACCAGGTCTTCAACGTTGGCGGTGACGGTTGACGGGGACGCGGTGATCGTAGACTCCACGGGAGGGTCGTCATCTGTGACACGTCGGTAGGCCACCTCCACGGCCTGTATACTACGCAGGCCGACCTGCTTCAGCGCGGCCTCAAAACCGCCCTTCGCCGCCAGCACGGCAGGCGGTGTGCCGAACAGGGCGACACAGGTCAGGAACTCATCGAGGTCGGCTGGCGGCAAAAAGAGCAACCCGCCGATCTTGTACAGGTTCATGCGGTCAGCCAAATTCCTGGCTGACGCGGCATCCATGCCGTCCATCGAGCCGTTCAAGAGCAGGTGGTTCTCCTTCAACGCGATTTCGACCGCGCCGTAACGCCCGACAATCTCATCCAACTCCGCGAACACACTGCGCGCTGCGCGCTGGGTGACATTGTGCGTAGGCCCGTAAACGCCGGCCTGATTCACCAGCAGCCCTAAGGCCCTCACCAGCAGCGATACTTCTTTTTCTGGTATCTTCGCGTATGCCATTACGCCCCTCGCACAACATCCTCTACATGGTCCGGCTTAATGCCACGCGGTGATGACGACGTTGTCTTTAACACGCTCTTCCGGCGGCACCTCAAAGCCCCGGCCGCCTTCGCCCGGATAGAGATCGGCCGTGCCGTTGATACGTGCAGACTGGCCGACCAGGATCACACCGTGGATCTCCGCGTGACCATTGACCGTGAAGCTCGCGTTCGGGAACAGGAGCGCACCGTGGATTACCGCGTCCGCGTTGAATTTGACCTCGGAAGCGCTCAGCACGATCAACGCCGGATAGTTGTTGACGGATTCTATGTCGATACCGCTGCCCTGGAAGCTCACATCGCCTTCAAAGATGAAGCAGCCTTTGCCCTTCCCGCTCCAACCTTTCGAGCCGCCCGTGCAGTACGCGACCCCTCCGGGCGGCGCGTCCGGAATCTCGGCACCCGAGGCGTAGACCGCGCCGTTTTTCCGCGCATGCTCCTTAAGGGCATTGATAGCCGTAATCAGCACTGCGGTCACGATCGCCTGCGGCGGCTGATTCTCAAACATTTCGTAGGAGCCATCGATGTTCCCGGCTTTGATATCGATGCCTGCGGAGCTGAAGAACGATACCACATCGGCAAAGGTCGGGTTGCCTCTCACCGTGAGGTCTCTCAGGGCGTAGATGAGTTCGAACAGTGCCTCTGCGTTCCCAGCAAAATCCAGTTTCCCGCCCACCTGCAGGTCATACGGGAGCCGGATAAAGTTCGCGTCACCGCTCCCTTCGCTGGTTATGATCGGAATGTTCTCGAGGTCCGCCGACACCGTGGCCCTGCCGATCCCGCAGCGCCCTTCCGAGATGATCTGGGCCCGGTTGGGGTGCCCCCCCAGAGCCGTGACGGTCCGCACCGCATACGTGCCGTCCCCCAGCGTGCCGCTCTGGGCGCAACTGCCGATCTTCGAGAAATCGTTCTTGACCTCGTTGTAAGCCTTGTTGAGGCCCGACTCCGCGATCAGACGCGCTTTGAGTATTTCACGTGTGACCCTCGCTGCGTGCATCTGCTGGTTGGCCGTGTAGCACATCGCGCCGGCGGTGATGGTCACCACCGCAACGATCCCGAGTACAATGATCAGGGCCGAGCCCCCTTGTCGTTGTCTGCGTGTCATATCCACCTCCTGTCTGTTTGCATCATTTGCCGCTGTTGCGCGGCTCGACTTCAGCCGTCATCGCCGAGCGTAGACGCTCGCGCCGCCCCGTCTGGGTGCGTATGTCCTTGAAAATCTCGATCTCCATCGTGACGCCCTGCACCAGCTCACGTCCGTCCACATCCACTGCGAAGATTCCGCAATCCGGGCCTTTCAGCACCGTCGCCGAGACATCCACATACTTCTCTGCGCCGGGCCAGTTGAAGCACACGCGTCTCACGCGCGGCGTATCACGGCGGTAAGGCCCCGTGCCGGTCACGCCGCCCGCGCTGCTTCCCGCCGGATAGGTGCGGGCCTGCTGAGCCGTGAAGGCGCAGCGGAACTGGACATACCGCCCCCCACTGCCCGTGAAGCCGCTTCCGTTCGCCGCCTCGCCGGTGCTCTGCCAGTCGGCAGCATCCTCGATGCCGAAGCCGTCAGCCGTCCGTATGTTGCCGCCGCGTGCGTAAAGCTTGAAGGTTGATCCGGCCGGCGTGTCCACCTCCCACGACACGGTCTTGGTCGTCCCTTGTTCATCGCGCGTGTCAAAGACGGTCGAGATATATTCGCCCTCCTCCGCATAGTTGACGGTCATGCAGACCAGCCCCGGCAGGATGGCGGTGCCCTCGTTGCGGTAGAGCGGTTGCGCGCCAAACCCCGACCAGTCGTTCTGCATGGCGTTATCCGCGGTCGCCCCCGGCAGCGCCCAGCAGGTCCACGCCTTGCCGGCCGCCGAGGTGATGTCGAACGCACGGATCGCATCGACGCCGGGCGCAGCGGGCTCCATGCGGCAGGAGAACATGAGGCCCTGTCCAGCGAAAACCCAGTCCAGCGGACCATCCGGCCGCAGGTCCACCCCGCCCTCGGCGCAGGAGGCCCAGTCAGCTTTTTTAACGCCGTTCTGCCAGAAACTCAGGGGGTGTAGCTGTATGCCGCTTCCAATCGAGGGGCCTGACAGGTTGGTGGTCACTGCATAGGCCGGATCATAGATCCGCAAGCCGCCGTTGTAGTGCGACTTGTACATCCGGAAGACAGGCCCGAACCCGTCGACGCGGACATACTCGCCGAAAACCGGAATGCGGACCACATAATTCGTGTCCGGCCTGAACAGATAGTCCGCGGTGGCAGAGCAGTCGCGCCCCTCCTGATCTGGGTTGCTGTGCATCGCCGCCTGAACGCTGCCCCACCAGGCGGTTTTGTACTGTCCTTCCAACTTGGCCACGATGACGCCGTCGCGAAAGGACGCAGGCGCATTGGTCAGATCGAGGCACACCACGGTGTTGGAGAAACTCGCATGAGGCCTGGTGAA
>Ga0209718_1003618_pt1 | contig 13648 bp, 13 predicted proteins | sample AD_JPNAS1_MetaG_FD_184420 | JGI IMG/M metagenome (GOLD analysis project Ga0209718, IMG submission 184420) | Active sludge microbial communities of municipal wastewater-treating anaerobic digesters from Japan - AD_JPNAS1_MetaG (SPAdes) (version 2) | ecosystem: Engineered > Bioreactor > Anaerobic... | reverse complement strand
ACAAAGCTGATGATGACCGGAATGAAGAAGATGGTCCGCACCAGAGAAGCACCTTTTGTACTTTTGCTGACGATAAGGGCACCGATGAAGGCGATCAAGGTCTGTACAGCGATGACCATCGCCATGAACCTGAGTGTTACCGCGAAGGAACGGATGAAGTCCTGCGAACCAATGAGGTTCCTGTAGTTCTTCAACCCGGCGAATTTCACGCCCCCCATCAGGTTTGCATCGTGGAAGCTCAAAAAGAAGAGACGGAGTGAAGGATAGATGACGAAGGTGGAAATAATGATGAAGGCAGGGAGGATAAAGGCGAAGCCGTCGATGCAATCCCGTCTTTTGTAGTGTGTCACGATGAACTCCATGATAGAACAGGAGAGGGGGGTTGCCCCTCTCCGTGTGCATGTTACTGTAGGGCAGCATTCATCTTGTTGACTGCTTCATTGAAAGCACGGTCAACGGATTCTCCGAATACAACGGCATTATACGCATCCATCAGGGCTTCACTGATCTTCGGGTACACCGGACTCACCGGCCGGCTCTTGGCCGTGTGAATCAGCTGCTCCTTGATGATGTCATACGGGGGCTTGGACATGTCGGAAAGCTCAAGGGTCGATTCACGAGCAGGAAGGTTTCCAGTGTTGCTGCAATAGATGTATGAGCCCTCCGTGGATGTGATCGCCTCGATGATTTGCCATGCGAGGTCCTTATTCTTCGACTGCCTGGTGATGGCCAGGTTCCAACTTCCGGCGTTGCTCGCCGCAGCCTTGCCATGGGGCAATGGCATCGCTCCCCACGTGTCGACGAAGTCGGGGAACTGGTTTTGCCAGGTACCGACCATCCACGGCCCGTTGATGTACATTGCGGCTTTGCCCGACGCCAATGGGTTGGACATCGCGATGGAAGGGGAGACCTTGTAGATGTTGAAGAGGTCGCTGTAGTACTGCAGTGCAGCCTTGCTCTCCGGGCTGTTGAAGTACCCATCTACCGTAGTCCCGTCGGGGCTGATGATCTCTGCGCCGAACCACCACGGGAAGAGCATCTGTGTGAATGTCATTCCTTCATTTCGGTTGTCGACTGAGAACATCTGCGGGAAGAGGCCATACACCTCGACGTTGCCGCGGGCATCGACCTTGGTGAGCTTGCGTGCTGCATCGAGCAGTTGATCCAAATCCCAGGCGTCGGCAAGTGTGGTCGGAGCGACCAAGCCTGCGTCTTTGAACATCTGCTTGTTGTAGTAGAGCACACAGTTGGCCTCGTTTAATGGGCTGGCCCATATGTGACCTTGCCACTGCATTGCTTGCTGGGCAGAACCCACCAAATCATTGAAATCCGCCGGATCCCAATAGCTGTTGAGGGGCTCCAATGCATTCATCTCAGCATAGTAGCCGATGTTCGGTGCGTCGATGCAGATGATGTCACCAATCTCTCCGCCGGCGATCATCATGCGAATCTTGTTTTCATACTGGTTCTGGGGGACCATCCTCAGCTCGACTTTGTCAGCCAATCCTTTGGCTTCCAATGCCTCGATCCAGTATTCGGGAAAGAGATCACTGAATGTCTCAATGATGATCTTGTCCCCTATAATAAGACCACAAACCGAGACAGGGGGGTGTTAAAATAACGAATTACTGTTACCGTTCAAAAACGGAGCAGAACATGGGACGGAACAGGAAAACTTACAGCGAATCATTCAAGAAGGAAGTAGCGGTTGAAGCAATCAAGGAAAAGAGGCCGGTTGCTGAAATAGCAGCTCAATTTGGGATTTCACCAAGCATGGTGACAACCTGGAAGAAGGCATTCCTCAACGGAGAGTTCAGCAAAGAGCTGCAGAAGCTCCGAAAGGAGCTGGAGGAGAGCAAGAAGATCCAGCAAGAGACCTTCATTGAGCTGGGGAAACACCAGCTTGAGGTGGCGATCCTAAAAAAAAAGTTGGGTATAGAGGACTGACGCTGTATGAGCTCGTGGACGAGGATATCGCCCACGAGCTCCAGGGTACCGGGATTGGACTTTCTATCGCAGATCAGTGCAGGCTGCTGGATATAAGCCGTAGCGGTTACTACAGGTGGAAAGCGCGGCAGGACAAAGATGCGAGGCAAGAGCGACAGAGACAGCTTGATGCAAAGAAGGAGAGCGAGCTGGCCTTTGCCTCAGCTGTATTGGATGCATGGGAGGCCCATCCTACCTACGGGTATCGGAAGATGAGTCACTATATGATGCGGAACGGCCATCCGGAAGCCACGGAGAAGCGGGTCAGGCTCATGTACCAACGGTTGGGTCTCAAAGGACTTAGGCCCAGGTTTAAGACCACCAGGCCTCCGAAAAGGAAATTCAAGAAGTACCCATACCTGCTGAGAGGGAAGACCATTGCCTATGTCAATCAGGTCTGGGCTACGGATATCACCTACATCAAGCTTGACGGGAGGATGGTCTACTTGACGGCGATCATTGATTTGTACAGCAGAAAGATCCTGAGCTGGAACCTCAGTGAGTCTATGGACACCGAGTTCTGCCTCAATTGCCTGCATGAGGCTGTAGCCAGGTATGGGGTCCCGGCCATCTTCAACACCGACTGCGGATCTCAATTCTGCAGCAATGAGTTCATCGAGGCATTGCAGAGCTATGGGATTGAGATAAGCATGGATGGGATTGGCAGATGTCTGGACAATGTCTATATCGAGCGGACTTGGCTGACTCTGAAGTATGAGTGCATATTCCTTCACGACTGGAGGACGATGAAAGAACTGGAAGCAGGACTGTCAAGCTTCATCGTTTCTTTCAATAGCGAACGACCTCATCAAGGACTGGATTACCAGATACCGGATGAAGTCTATAACAAAGGATGTTTCCCCGTTGGGGAAGACGATATTAAAGAACAGGTAGCATGAAATTCCTTATTTTCTAGCTATCCTGTCTTGACAGAGGTCTTAGCTGAGTTCCCTCATTGTTATAAATTCGATTATACCCCTAAAAACTTACTAAAAATCAGAAGTTTTTAGGGGTATATTCATAAAAATATATTTACTGATGAAGTTTTTATGGGTATAATCCGAAATATGGAGGATTCCATGATCGATAGACCACTCTACTATGAAAAAATTGCACCGTTCATTGGCAAGCCCTTCATCAAGATAATCTCAGGGGTACGGAGATCTGGGAAATCGAGCATGATGCTCCTCATCCAGCAACATCTGATCGAACAAGGGATCAGAGCCGATCAGATCATCTCAATCAATTTTGAGAGCATGAAATACTATGACCTGCGCGATTCCCACGCTCTGTATGCCCACGTAACCGATGCTGTCAAAAAGATCGATGGCATGGTGTACCTCTTCTTTGACGAGGTCCAGGTTGTCGATCGGTGGGAGGTAGCGATCAATTCGTTCCTCGTAGATTTCCCCTCGGACATATACATCACCGGCTCTAACTCGCAGTTGCTCTCATCTGAGCTCTCCACGCTTCTGACCGGCCGGTATATCCATATCCAGATGCAACCACTCTCGTTTCAGGAGATGCTGACATGCAGAGGCAGCGACCTTGCCGGCATGACCAACGAAGATTTGTTGTGGTTCTATATCAGGAGGGGAGGGTTTCCCGCAGTACATGTGGCTGAGTATGATGAGAGAAACACCTGGGAGATCATCAAGAACATCTATGATTCGATTGTGCTGTGGGATGTTGTGCAACGATACAACATCAGGCAAGTCGATATATTGAACAGAGTGATTCGATTCATCATCGATACCATAGGAAGACCGATCTCAGCAAAGAAAATTTCTGATTATTTCAAGAGCCAATACCGCTCTGTCGACATCAATACGATCTATTCGTATCTCGATGCAATCACAAGCTCATACATCATCAGTAAAGTGCAACGCTACGACATACACGGTAAGGAATTACTGAGAACCCAAGAGAAATATTATCTCGCAGATCCCGGGATCCAACATGCGTTGTTCGGCTATGAAGACAAGCACATCTCAGGGGTGTTGGAGAACATCATCTACCAAGAACTGGTCAGACGAGGATATGCCGTCTTCATCGGTAAACTCGGCGACCAAGAAGTCGATTTCGTCGCTGACAGTCCCCACAACCGCCTCTATGTACAAGTTGCGTATAGGATAGAATCAGAGCGTACGGTAGAGCGCGAATTTGCCCCTCTGCTCGCCATTCGGGACTCCCATCCCAAGTACCTTGTAACCATGGATACCCACTACCAGGACTCCATAGATGGGGTGCGCCATATCGGGCTCTATCAGTTCCTTACGGATAATAGCTTGTATTGATGGAGGCAGGAGCGGAAATTGAGGTTGAGCACTTGAGAGCGGTTCCAGTATTATTTGCTAATGCAATAATAAGACTATTGGGTGAAGGTTCGCGCTTTGGTTGAAGCGAAGAATAACAGGTTCTGATTAATTTTTGGCTCTTTTCACCTAAAATATTGAATAGTGCTGTAGTGTAGTGATAAATCACTCCATGTTGAAACCAGAAGAGAACCAGATCATCCGGGACTACGTGGCCTTCATCGAGAGCCTTGGGGAACATGATCGCCGGAAGGCGATCGAGAAGACCAACGAGGAGTTCGAGAAGATAGAGGGCATCCAGAGCCGGGGTCTCTCCTAGGAGAAAATCTGCATACCCAGCACGGTTGAAAGCACTCAAATCACTGGTTCCCGCACGAGGCAAGCATGTCTTGGCGCAGGATGTGTTGAAGAAGGAATTCCCGAAGGAACTGCAGACGATTTGATGCTCAACTCAGCCTTCGAAAGTTGATTTTCTTATGTTTCGCGAAAAGAGCCATATACAAAAGGGAACCAATCAATTCAAAGTTAACATTTGTTACATTGTAAAAATCATTGCTATTTCATCAATTCCATGGTTAAAATAGGTAATGGTGTTATCTGCTTAAGAGAAATCAGCTTGCCAACCTACACCCAAAAAATCAAAGACGTTTCAGACTTTCCTTCGCCTGAATACAACGTATTGAAGGGGTGACCGTTCTGATGAAGAGGTATTGGAACTATTGGGCAAAAGCAGATGCTCAGCAGAAAAGCTGGCACCCGTTGATTTGCCATAGTCTTGATACCGCTGCGGTGGTGAGGGCAATCATTGAGTCTTCAAAGACATTTTTCTCACAGTGGGCGTATCGATTGGAAATGTCGTTTGATGTGCTGCTCGATAGTGTCTGCTTTTTATCAGCGTTGCATGACCTGGGAAAATTCTCCCTTGAGTTCCAAGCAAAGGTTCCTGACCTTAGAGAGAAACTCCACGGTCCAATACCACCTCATATCACCGGATATCATCATCCAACAGCGGCATTGATACTATGGAATACGGTCTTGGAAGATATGGTGTTCACCCAGTACCAAATAGGGGGAGTAGATGCCATACGGGTGCGCAGAGCGTTGGAGCCGTGGGTCGTGGCGGCGTTTGGACATCATGGGGGGCCAGTACAAGAACCTTCCATCAGTACACAGCATACATTTTCGATGATGTTCGACGAGGAGGCAATCACAGCCGCCACGGAGTTCGTCTTCGATATGATTGGCCTCTTTCCTGGATTTGATGCTCTGATGTCTGATGCGATGGGACTGCATCGACACAAATCAAGTGCCAACTCCTTTTCTTTCATCATCTCCGGTCTCATCATCCTCTCGGACTGGTCAGCCTCGGCTACAACGAATTTCCCTTTCGCAGTTGATGGAGATCATCGTGAATACTCAACGTATCCCTCTACCGAAGGGTTGTCTGAATATTTCAGAGTTGCAATGGAATTGGCGCAAGAAGCAATCGTGCGGCAAGGCCTTGTTCCCGCCGTACCCAGAATGATTTCCGATCCGTGGAACGAGCTATTCCCAGCGTTGAGCGAGCAATATGTTCCATCTTCTTTGCAGCAAACTATTTTGGATATGGATCTTAAGGAAGAGCCTGGCTTGTACATCATCGAGGACCTCACCGGTTCAGGGAAAACCGAAGCGGCGTTGATGCTCTATGCACGTCTGCAGCGTTCAGGAGCTGATGGATTCTATTTTGCCCTCCCTACGATGGCCACCTCAAATGGCATGTACGACCGCATTCGAGAGATGTACCGAACGTATTTTACGCCAGGGGCCACGGTATCGCTGGTACTGGCCCATGGCGCGAGCCACCTCCACGAAGGATTCCAGGAATCGACGTTGTTGGATGTTAGCAACATCAGGTATGACGAAGATACCGCAGAAGATGATGTGGCCAGTGGGGAAATCTCGTATTCTTCCAGTGCAAACGCATGCTCTGAATGGATAGAAGATTCATCAAAGAAGGCGTTTCTCGCACAAGTCGGAGTTGGTACCATCGATCAAGCGTTGCTCTCGGTCTTGTACTCTCGGCACAATAGCTTGAGGATGTACGGTCTTGCCCAAAAGATTGTCATCGTGGATGAGGTTCATGCCTATGATTTGTATATGCAGGGCTTGATCCACAACCTCCTGAAATTCTTGGCAGCCCAGCATAAAAGTGTCGTGCTCCTCTCCGCGACCCTGCCGTTGGCCATGAAAGAGGAGTTGGTCAACTCCTATGTAAGCGGCCTCTCGGAGGACGGGAAGGTGGATGGAAACCGGGCTCTGCCTTCAGATGAGTTCCCGTTGATCTCCATTCATCATCAGAGAGAAGACAGATACCTTCCGGTGGCGGTAGCCCCAGGGAAAGAAAGGTCCATCAACCTCAGATTTTTTACTACCCCAAACATGGATGAGCCGTTGGAATTTTTAGCGGGGGTATCGCGTAGTGGAAGGTGTGGGGTATGGATTTGTAATACCGTCAAAGATGCGCAACAAGCGTACAGTCGGTTGAAAGCGCACATCGGCACTGAGAACGTACTTCTGTTCCACTCTCGCTTTACGATGGCCGATCGCCAAGCCATCGAGCAGACGGTGATGGACATTTTTGGCAAGCGTTCTGGCGCAGAGAGGAGGAGAGGAAAAATTCTCATTGCAACCCAAGTGGTTGAGCAATCGCTGGATTTGGATTTCGATGAGATGGTGAGTGATCTGTGCCCGATTGATCTGTTGATCCAACGATCGGGCAGATTGAAACGTCATGTGCGCGATAGTGAGGGGAATCCGATCACCGGGTCCACTGATGGACGGGGAGCCGTCACGCTTTCGGTATTTGGTCCTGCACCCCACGGTGAAATCTCATCGTCTTGGTACTCGGGGTTCTTCCCCGCTGGATCGTACGTATATGAAGATCCCTCGATTCTTTGGAAAACAGCGGTGTTGTTACGGGAAGAGGGAAGTATACGGGTCCCTGAACGTTCACGTCACCTGATAGAGAGCGTGTATGGAGCATCGAACATCGAAGTTCCTGAGGCCTTGCACAAGCAGAGTGAGCTTGCACAACGGGAAGGACAGAGGGCTTCTGCAATTGCACAAAACAACATCGTTCCCCTCGATCGAGGATTCGTCCAACCAGGAGATTTGAAGCCATGGCCTGACCATGCCGCGCCCACCCGGCTCACCGATGAAGCAATAGCCTATCGGTTGTGTCTTAAGGTTCAAGGGGCATTGCAGGCCATTGTAAAAGAAGGAAAAAATCGGTGGGCCATGTCTGAGGTGAGATATCGAAAGATGCCTCTCATCTACGATCCCGCTATCAGGCAGTTGATGGAAAAGGCCAACAAGGCGTTGCCTGACAAAGGAAGAGCGGCATTCTTATTGCCGATGGAAGAGTGGGGCAGGACCGCAGAGGGAGTGGAGTGCTATCGAAGCTATGGGGTGACCACAACGGGTCGTCATCTGCTCTACGACAGTGTAGAGGGGTTGCGAATGGAGCAAAAGGAGGAATTATGAATTTGATTACTGATGCCTGGATACCGGTTCGGCGAAGGGAGTCCCAGGAGAGGGTGTTCATACGCCCCTATGAGATGGTCGATCACTTGGACGATGATCCTTTCCTGGATATAGATGCTGCTCGCCCTGATTTCAATGGAGCGCTCATCCAATTTCTCATCGGCATCATCCAGACGGTGCTCACCCCTGTCGATGAAGTTGAGTGGGTCGAGCGATTCATCGATCCGCCCAGCTCAGAGGAGTTGCGGACGTTGATGGATCCCATCTCCAAGTATTTTGAACTTGAGGGTGCTTCGATTCGGTTCATGCAGGAAATTGATCTGGACAATGGTTCCGAGAAGGATATTGCAAGCCTACTGATTAATGCTCCTGGTGAGAATGCCATAAAGGAAAATACTGATCATTTCATCAAACGCGATGGTATCGGGAAGATGTGTGAGGTATGTGCAGCCACTGCGCTCCTGACCATGAATACGAATTCTCCCAGTGGAGGGGCGGGACATAGGGTTTCGATCAGGGGAGGAGGCCCGCTGACGATTATCGCAATACCTGATGGCTCGGATGGTGCATACGATACACTCTGGCACACCGTCTTCTTGAATGTATTGATCAAGCAGGATCTGAAGATGACGATGTGCAATGCCTCTCTTGAAACGATCGCAAGCATGTTTCCATGGGTTTCTGATCGACAAATACCTGAAAATGAGCCACTCCTCGCCACCGGTGATTCTACACATCCCTTCCAGACGTACTGGGGCATGCCAAGGAGAATTCTGTTGGATACTCCCGAACAGACACGTGGCACGTGCGATGTGTGTGGCAAACAAGATGCCCGTCTGTTCATTACGTATCGAACCAGGCCGCATGGTATTTCATATGCGGAGTCAGGAATTATTCATCCGCTCTCCCCGTATTACTCCACCAAGGAGGGCTTGATGCTTCCATGCCACCCACAGCCAGGTGGCTTTACCTATCGTCACTGGCCGCTGTACATCACCTCCAATGATCCGTTGAATCCACGCCCCATCACCCTGCGTGTGTTGGATGGTCGCCTTCGTGACTTGCGGCATCTGAAGATCTTCTTGGAAGCGAGGGTCAAGATATTTGGGTATGACATGGACAACATGAAACCTCGGTGTTGGTATGAGGCGACCATGCCGTACTGGCTCGTTCCGGAAGAGATCAGGGACGTGCTGGTTGAGTACGCAAGTCGATTAGCAGAAGCTGCCACCCAAGTGGCGCGAAACACTCGAGGTGCTGTGAAGGAGGTGTGGTTCTCAAAAGGATCCAAAACGAAAGGAGAGCCGGATTTTATTGACAAGGAGTTCTGGGATGCGACAGAGAGTGAGTTCTACCAATTGGTACATACCTTGATGAATGTGTTGCCCAATGGTGGCCAGGATGTCCTTGAACGGTGGTTGAATACGATCTGTGCGGTGTCCTTGGAGGTTTTTGATCGGTATGCTGACCAAGTATCGCTCGACTGTGGCGGGCAAAAGGATGGGGTGCCACGATCGATCAAGGCACGAAACGCACTGATGAGGAACAACTCTAGCAAAAAGGTACGCGAGACGATTCTCGGGCTTCCCGTCAAGAAGGGGAAAGAGTAAGGAGGTATCGATGTGGATGACTCTACAAAGATTTGGGTAGAGGGTGCATGGCCTCGGGTCCTGCAGATAATCATGAATTGGTGGGAGAAGCTGCAAGAGCCTGCCAATAGGGGAGTGAGGGCGGAATTGAGGAGGGCGAGAAGCGCCGATGATGTAGCCCTGCAAGGTCCGTACTACGCCCTCCTCGCCAAGATTGTGGCGATCGAGGATCTCGGGATGCTCAAGAACTCAATACCGTATCGGCTTCCGTCCGTCATTGGGGTATTGGCCCATGTGAAAGCCAACAATCCCGATGTCAAGGTGGCACAAGCGATGGGAGCAAAGAAGAAAGGGTCTGACCAAGCACGTGTCAGTGACTTGAGGTTTCGGAGGATCTTGCGTCTGGAGGAAGGCGATGAGCTGTACACCACGATGATCCGAGTCGTCAGGATGCTGGATGATACGGTCAATGTGGCAGATCTCGCATCATCCATCTTTTTCTGGAATGAAAAGACTCGGAAGAGATGGGCATCTCAATATTATTTGCAACGTAATATCTTTGAAGATTAATCATTGGAGGAATCAGAAATGAAACAGTATCTACAAATTCACCTGTTGACATCCTATCCGCCCGCCAACTTGAATAGAGACGATATGGGCAGGCCGAAGACCGCGGTCATCGGGGGGACTACTCGGCTCAGGATCTCATCCCAGAGCCTTAAACGGGCATGGAGGACTTCGGATGTATTCCAACAGCGCGTTGGAGTCATCGGTATTGATGGTGATGCCGGGCTGAGAACCAAAAGGTTTGGTCAGATCGTTTATGAGAGACTGGTGGAGGGCGGCATCAAGGAGAAGTCGGCCATGGAGTGGGCCCGGGCGATCGCCGGGTGCTTCGGGGCGATTAAAAAGGAAACGGAAAGTTTTCCTGATAATCTCCATATCGAGCAATTGGCCTTTCTCTCTCCTGAGGAACAGCGTGCAGCGTTCGAATTGGTCGAGACCTTAATTGTTCGCAAAGCCGCACCTTCCGATGAAGAACTCAAATTGCTGCGCCTGGAGAACTCTGCCTCGGATGTTGCGTTGTTCGGGAGGATGCTTGCAAAGAACCCATCGTACAATGTTGAGGCGGCGATTCAGGTCGCCCATGCCTTCAGTGTCCAGAAAGTGGTCATTGAAGACGACTTCTTCACGGCGGTCGATGATTTGAACAAAGGTGAAGATGACCTTGGTGCCGGACATATGGGAGATACCGAGTTCGCCTCCGGAGTCTTCTACACCTACGTGAACATCGATCGTCAACTGCTGCTCGAAAATCTCGCGGGGAGTGGAAGTCGGAGCGAAGACAGTTGGAAACGTACGATTCAAGCGATTGTGGAGAGTGCGGCGAAGGTCGCCCCGACCGGCAAGCAGAATACCTTTGGCTCACGTGCCTACGCCCATTACATCCTGGCCGAGCTCGGGGACCAGCAACCACGGTCCTTGGCGTTGGCGTTTGTCGATGATGTGAAAGGGGACATCCTGATGACCTCCATCGATAAGCTGGAAACGATGAAAGAGCGAATGGATGCGATATACGGGGCCTGCAGTGACGAATCCATTGTCATCAATGTCCTCGATGGCAGAGGCACATTCTCAGAACTTGAGGAGTTTTGCATCAAGGAGGAGTGAGGAATGAGACCATACTTGGTATTTGACCTGTACGGACCACTCTCTTCATTCGGGGATGTGGCGGTAGGTGAGTATAGACCAACGTTCTCCCATCCTTCCAAATCCTCGATTATCGGGTTGTTGGCCGCTGCCTTGGGAATACAAAGGCACGAAGAGGAAAGGCTGCTCTCACTATCTGATCGTCTGATTCTGGGAGTCCTGGTGATTTCTTCAGGACAATTGTTGAGGGATTACCACACGGCTCAAGTCCCTGCGGAAAGCTCAATGAAGAAACGGCAGATAGTCACCCGTAAGGATGAACTTTCGATCAGTGACCTGAATACGATCCTGTCGACGCGAGATTACCGCATGGATGCCTACTATCGGATCGCCCTCTGGAGTCCTGACGGGAAGCAATTGCTGGAAGAAATGCAGAGAGCTCTCTCCTCTCCGCGGTATACACCATACCTCGGAAGGAAATCCTGTCCTCCGGCGTTGCCGTTTGGCCCTGAGATCATCGAGGCCCCATCACTGGTCGAGGCGTTGGCTGGCTATCGAAAGAACCAGGCTGTAATCGAGAGCCTTTTCGGCTCGGTGACAGGAATGCAGTTTTTGTTGTATTCGGAGCCTGGGAAGGCTGAGCGTACGGCGAAGGTCCATACAATCCTGCGGCGGGATCGCTTGATCAGCCGGAAGGCGTGGCAGTATGGCCAGAGAGAGGAAGTCATGGAGTATGTAGGAGGTAGTGATGTATTTAAGTAGAGTCCAAAGGCGGCCAGGAGGCACTTTGACAGAGACGTACAAAAATCCTCCGCTGGCAGATCCATACGAAGAGCATGCCTTCATCTGGTCTTTGTTCGAGAAAAATGGGGATATCGAGCGCGATTTTCTCTATCGCCGAGTGGATGAGCAGGCCGGCTCTCTCTTCTACGTGCTATCAAAGAGGAAGCCTCAAGAGGGAGACGAGCACTGGGCTGTGGAGTCAAAACGCTTTGAACCGGTGATAGAGGTTGGCGACAGATTCCACTTCAGTTTTCGAGCAAACCCTGTGATTACCAAGAAGCCTGAGGGCAATACGTCGAAGAAGAGGAAACGTGATGACGTTTTCATGAATGCGCTGGCTGAGTACAAGGATGTACCTGCTTCACAGCGACCAACAAATGCGGAAATTCTTACCAAGAGCGCATTTGGATGGCTTGAACAGCGTGCTCAGTCCAATGGCTTTCATGTGACTCATGAGAGTGTCCTCGTCGAGGGGTATCGGAAGGTTGAAATGGTGAAACGGAGCAAAAAAGATTCAATTCAGTTCGGAGTGGTTGATTACAGTGGCGTACTTGAAGTCACGAATGTCGGGTTGTTCTATAAGGCTCTGAATCAAGGGATTGGGAAGTCACGCGCGTTCGGGTGTGGCCTTCTCTTGATCAAGAGAGCAGGGCCATGAGAAATAAGAACCTACAGGAAATTCCCAAGTTCGAAGATACCTGGTCGTATATCTACTTTGAGAAGGGCAAGATTGATCAGTATCAGAGCACTATCGGATTTCACTATTTGGACAAGGTGGTTCCCATCCCCATCGAGACCCTGTGTCTGTTGATGTTGGGCCCTGGTACGTCGATTACCCATGAGGCAGTCAAGAAGATATCGGAAAGTCGTTGCCTGGTTGCCTGGACTGGTGAGTCTGGAGTCAGATTCTACTCATCGGGGTACTCGGGGACCTATTCGTCAAAAAACCTGTTGCAACAGATCGAGGTATATGCAAATCCGGAGACAAGGCTTGCCACCGCTCGATATATGTATGCGATGCGTTTTGATGAAGAAATGGACCCAAATCTAACCATCGAACAACTGAGAGGCTATGAAGGAATTCGAGTTCGAAGGGCGTATGAGCAGTACTCTCAGCAGTACGGGGTAGAGTGGAGCGGTCGTAGCTATGACCAAACGAGTTGGGATTATTCCAATCCGATCAATCGAGCGTTGTCTGCAGCCAATGCGTGCCTCTATGGCGTTGTTCACTCAGCAATCCTGGCTTGTGGATTCTCCCCGGCAGTAGGATTCATCCATACCGGGAAGCAACTCTCCTTTGTGTACGATATCGCGGACCTCTACAAGACGACAACCTCTCTCCCGGTTGCCTTCCATGTTGTAAGTGAATCGCATCATGATGTTGAACGGAGGGTCAGGCTTGCTCTCAGGGATATGTTCAGGGAACAGAAACTGATGAAGAGAATCATCCCCGACTTGAAGGAGATACTGTATGGTCGTGATTATGCTGGAGAAATCGACCCCTTCGCAGAGGGGAGTGATGTCGCGGTTAGCTATTGAGATCAAGAGTGGAGTCTTCCTGGCAAGCATAAACGCAAGGCTTCGAGACAAACTTTGGGAACGAATCACCACACAATGGAACCTTGATGCCATCATGGTGTATTCAACCAAAACCGAACAATCCTATGGAATCCGTGTCCACGGCAATCCCAAAAGAGAGGCCATAGACTTCGATGGATTGACTCTCTTAAGCAAACCATCATGATATACTATACAATCATGTAGAGTATTCCCCACGGATGTGGGGATGAACCGGCTCGC
>Ga0209718_1003616_pt1 | contig 13656 bp, 19 predicted proteins | sample AD_JPNAS1_MetaG_FD_184420 | JGI IMG/M metagenome (GOLD analysis project Ga0209718, IMG submission 184420) | Active sludge microbial communities of municipal wastewater-treating anaerobic digesters from Japan - AD_JPNAS1_MetaG (SPAdes) (version 2) | ecosystem: Engineered > Bioreactor > Anaerobic... | reverse complement strand
CTGGTCCCCGTGATATCGGACGTCGGCGACAAGACGAATCACGTCGGCTTTGTACCCACAACGGAAGCATATCGCCCCCTTCTTCGGGTGAATCGCCATATTCGGCCGGCCCTGGTCGTCGTGGGAAGGACAACGGGCGAAGAAGGAAGTCCCGCTTCGCTTCGGGTCAAGGCCCAGTTCTTCGGCGATATCGACGATATTGATTCGGGCTTTCAAGTTCTTCAAGTCAATCATTCAAGTCAATCCAGTTTCTTTCAAGTAGGGGGTAGGGGCGTCCCTTATGCTTATCCCCGGGGCGGGATAGCGTAAGCGATTCCCGCCCTGTTAATAGATATCTAAAAGATATCTATTAACTATCTACACATTTTCGCCGGTATTTCGGCTTCTGATTTTGCCGGCGAAGTCCCCGATTTTGTATTCGAATTTCGTCCTTTCTTCCCTTTTCGGGCGAATTCTTAAAGAATCTTGAAGCCGTTTTGTACACGCAGACCCCGTAACTTGTACACGCAGACCCCGTAACTTGTACACGCAGACCCCGTAAGTCCTCATGATTCGGCCTTCTTTTCTTCTTCGCCGGCATGGTCCCCGAGGACTTCCTGGTCCGATTCGTTGTCCATATACCAGTCGGGGGACTTCGTGAAGGAATATTTGACCTTGCCGGAAGTGTCTTCTGTATTCACTTGGAATTGTGCGACGACCCCATAATCCCGAAGGATTTCGAATCCCCTTTCAAGGTCGCTTCTTGTCTTCGTGACCCGACGGGTATCCAGGTCAAGCCGCTTGGCCAGTTTATCCAGGTCTTGATTCTTCATAGTCTGGTTCGCTTGTCGTAAGACGTAAAGAAGAAGCCGCTTCAAGGTCTGGTTCTTCGGGAAGGCCTTCCGAATTTCGAATATCTTATGGGGAAGCGTTGTCGTCCCGATATTCGGGTCATTCCCGGTCAGGCCATTGACCAGGCGGGGGTCAAGCGTCAATTCAATTCCTATCGGTCGGGGACCTTCTTTTCGCTTCAAGATTTGAAAGTCGCTGTATTTCGACCGGCTTATATTTTCGACTTCGTCGTCTGGAAGAAGGTTCGGCGGGGTGACGTCTGGGGGATATATCAAGGTGTAATTCGACAAGATACGACCCCGGAAGTCGTAAGGATACCTCTTATCATCTTTCTTCTTTCGCTTTTCACCCGGGGGAGTGTAATTCTTCCAGTATCCCGTCTGATATATTTCAACGGTGTAAAGAAGGTCAAGTGATTCGTTTATCAATTGATACTGGTCGCTTGAATAGGTTTCCTTGTCGCCCAGGGCGACCGATACGTCCCGGGCGAATTCCAGGACTTCCAGAAGTTCGGTCGGGGTTGTCCGAATCGGGGCGGTCGGATTTTCTGGGTCGATAAGGGCATATAAGCCATATACGACCCATTCGGCGAAGGGGGGAAGGGGTTTGTCGAATCCCGGAAGATACAATTGTTCGGTCGGCCGCTTCTGTAAGGAAAATATCTTCGGTCCCCATTCGATAATCTGATTGTCGACCTTGAAGGTCTTTCTATTGGTCATTTTGTCCCCCTGACTACCTTTGTGAGTTCCTTCTGTATGCCGGCATAATCAAGACCACATATCTTCTTTGCGACCGATTCGAAGGTCTCCCTTTCGTCAAGCCAGGCGTCGACCTTTGCATTATCGACCGAATTGTCTTCGTGATAAATGATTCCCGCCGCCATAAGACGGGACCATTTTTCATCGGGTCCATTCTTGACCAGGCGAAGACTTGAAGTGTCGACATTCCAGAAGTCTTGTGACAAAAGGTCGATAAACTGATTCAATAGGTCTTCTGTGACCTTCAAGGCTTCTTCGACCCCTTCAAGCCGGTCCCGAAGGACGGGGGCCAGGACGGGGATTCCATCGAATAGTTCCTGGGATAGTAGGTCGTGGGTCAGTTTCAAGGTTTCAACGTCGTCGAAGACGTGACCGAATTCCCGGACGGCTTCTTCAAGGGGCGTGTAGAATTTCGTTCCCAGGAAGAAGGATATATCCCGCTTATTCTTTTCCTTGAATGACAACGGTCGGTGACTTTTCCTCAATAGATTCATTCGATATAGAAGACTTGATATCGTTTCCCGCTTGCCCTTCGGGTCGTCGGTTGGATAATAGAATTCACGGACGAAGTTCTTCCCGACCATGCCGGCGGTCGCCCCCAGTTCGTCGGCAATCTTTCGAAGTCCCCGAAGCGTCGCATAATACCAGGCTTCGCCGGCCTTGTCGCTTGACCCCATGAAAGGGTCGTCCCCTTCGGCTTCGTGAAAGGCGTTGACGTTGACCGTCCCCAGGTCTGGGGCGTAGTATCCCAGAAGCGGGCTTTCTTCTGTGCAAAGGAAGCGACCCAGTTCGGCGAAGTTGACCTTTCCGGCGTCAATCAGGTCGCCCCCCCAGGGCTTCTTCTGACAATCCAGGTAGAATTCCTTCGCCTTTTCTGTAATCTGGTCTTCTTGAAGCGTCCCATCGACATTGTAAAAGGTCTCCATAATATCAGGCGAATTCTTGTCGACCCGCTTTTCGTCGCCCCTGAAAATACCTTTGTCGTATAGCCATGATATCCAGATAGCACGAAGGGCGTTCCATGCCGGGACGAATAGTCGGTCGATATTGTCGGGGTCTTGCCGGTCCCAGTTCAAGGCGGGGGCGAATTCCCAATGTTTTTCAAGCCCGAAGCATACCCCGCCTTCAAGTTCTCCCGTTATGACCTTATTGACAAGGCGGTCATTAATTTCGTTGGCCATAGCGTCCCATTCCCGGCCATTGAATTCGGGGTGTCCCCCATGCTTCTTCCAGGCTTCAAGTCGGTCCTTATCGCCGGCGAAGTATTTCGTCAAGATAGCGTCTTCGCCTTCTGATTCGACCCACTTCCGGCGAATATCTTCGTCTTCGCCGGCATATTCGACTTCCGGCGTCGATATCTTCTTCAAGAATTCGTCTGGGACTTCCAGGGATACAAGTCCCCGTGAATCTGTGTAGTCTTCGGTTAGTTCGTTGGCCAGTTCTTCAAGGTCGACCGTTGAATATCCTTCGTACCATTCGGCGGCTTTTTCGTAGTCTTCCCAGGATAGCGGGCGGGGGGTGTCTTCGGTGAATCGGGATATTAATTCCCGTGAAATATCGCTGTAAGAATCCTGGATAAGCATAATATCAATTCTTGACCCATGACCCAGGGCCTTTGTGTAAAGTCGCCATAAGTCAGAATCGGCCAGACGGTTCGCTTCCCGAATAATCTCTGTCAAGGTCAAGAAGGCGTTATAAGCGGCGATTGTCGGGGTCCCGTCGTCCCCCTTCTTCGATTTCGCCGCCATGACCCGCTTATCCCATGCCGCCTTCAATTCGGCGACCGGGGGATATTCGTTGACCGTTTCTGGGTCATTGATTAAATGCCATTCGTTCGCATATATCAGATATAGCCGGCCAGATTGACGGGCGGTCAGATTTTCAAGACTTGCTTCAAGTTTCTTCTTCGAAGCGTTCGATAATCTTGTCATCGTTTATTTACTCCAATCGCTTCTTCAAGACTTGCCAGACGTTCTTCAAGGGTGGTCAATTCAATCGCCTTCATAATTGACCCGGCCAGATAGCCGACGGCGTTGGCGACCCTTGGGTCGATTTGACCCGTCTTCACTTCGTCGATTGTGTCGGCCAGAAGGTTGACGATATCCTGGGGGGACGGGGATTGAAGGACCGTGACGTCCCCGCCCGTTCCCCGCCAGGGCTTGAATCGCTTCGGGTCAATCACCTTCAAAGACGACCCGCCCTTCGACCGGGCGGCCTTGACTGCTTCGGCCTTTTCGGGGTCGTGAAGGAAGCAATAATCCTTCCCTATCTGGGCGTTCGCTTGACAAGGCTTCCCGTCTTTTGTAATCGCTTTACATTTCGCCATAATCCCTTCCTTGTCTGGTTATATCGACCTCATAATGGGGTCATAATCTTCGTTGGATATATCGTCAATCCATTTCAGAATCGCCGACCTTGAAAATCGCCATTGACCGGCGACCATGAAGGCGGGGATAGCGTTGTCTTTCGCCATTTTGATAATGACCCGGTATGATACACGAAGAAGGTCGGCGACTTCCTGGGCGGTCATGACCAGGGGAAGGGCGTCTTCGGCGTTGAATCCTTTTTCAATTTCGCTGTAATCGTCCCCTAACATATCGGCAAGTTCATTATCATTCTTGGCCATGATTATTCAATCCTTTCAGTCCCAGACGTCGCCGGCTTCGGCGAAGGCGTGGGAAGCGGCCTTCTTGATATCGTCTTCGGAAGCGTCGGCCGGCAATTCCCGAATCGAATCCAGAAGAAGGCGAAGGGTCATCGAAGTCTGGGTGAAGGCCCCGTAAAGATTGACGGCGGCGACGTTGTCTTCCTTCGACCTTGATTCGGGGTGTCGGGTCAATCCCCCGGCGAAGCGGTCCCAGGAATCGACCAGGAATTCCAGGGCGACGGTCAATTGGTTCAAGTGAATTTCGGCGGTCTTGTCGGTCATAATACCCTTATATTCCTTTCTGATAATATATGATTATCTGAATAGGTCTAATCGGAAGAATATCCCGATTCCCTTTCAATCAAGCCGACCTTTATTGACCGGCCGTGACGATTGACGTCGAATAAGCCGTATCCCTTGAAGGATACTTCGGTCGTCCCGGTCTTGACTGTTTTTCCGACGGCGGCCGTGAAGACAATCATTCCTTGAAGCCCGCCCAGGGCGTCAACGGCGTCGGGCGTGAAGTGCCAGGAAGGACCGTCCTTCTGTGTCATTGTATAAGCCTTTCTGGTCGGTTCGTTGGTCATAATTAACCCCTTCCTTGCGTAGAATCGTTTCTGTTAAGCGAAGCCGGCGAAGTTCCCGAAGAATTGTCGTGAATTGTCATGCTTGACCCCTTTGATAAGCGTCGACGAAGCCCCGAAGTTCTTTTCGCATGGATTCTTCCCGCTTGACGGCTTCCGACCAGGCGATATTATCCCGAAGCCTTTCAACGGCGTCGGTGACAAGGCCGGCCAGTCGCCGGGGTTCAAGGGCGTCAAGTTCCCATGAATCATTCCCGAATCGGGCGATATATCCTTTCGACCGTGAATCAGTAATCTTCGCCGGGGCCGGGGGAAGGTTCAAGCCTTGTATCTGGTCCATATTCAAGGCCAGTCGGTCGACGTTGACCCAGGTTAAGCCGGCGAAAAGATTCAAGCGTTCTTCGACGTCCCTGGTCATATCCATTCCCGAAGGGTCATGGTCGCCCAGGTACAAGACCCAGACGGTCTTCCCTTCACGGGACTTCTGATATAGTCGCTTGCCGGCCTCATACAAAGACGAAGCCGACGAAAATCCTTTGTTTGCCGTGAAGCGAATTCCCAGTCTTTCACATACGGGAATCAAGACCCCTTCCAGGGCTTGTTTTTCGACCATGACTTCGACATGGTTCGTCTGGTCCTTCCACTTATCCAGGGCGAAGGAATCGGCGGCGGCGTTGACGATTTCGGCGGGGTCTTCCCATGCCGGCGGGGTGACGGTCTCCCGCCCCCGGTCGACAATCATATCCCAGTCAATCAAGCCGGCCATTCGTGCTTCTGTCAAGATTTCGGCAAGCCATTTGTAATTCGGTTCGGCGTTCTTTGTCCCGTTCGGGTCTTTGACCCACTTATTCGTATCTGGAATTTGTCGCCATTTTCTTTCGTCTGGGAATAAGTCACGGGCGACAAATTGATAATAGACTTGTCGGACCGTCAAGTCGTATCCTTCGGCTTGATATTCTGACAAGATATTATTGACAAGATTAATAATGACCTTCTTGTCGTGACTGAATCGCTTGACGACGAAGGCTTCCTTCATTCCTTTTCTTCCCGACCCCATTCGCCGGCTTCCCCCCATGCGACGATTTCGTCCCTGGTCGCAGTAAGAAGCCAGGAATAATGTTCGATTCCTTCTGGCCAGTCGGCGAAGATGAAGTCCTTCTGGTCCGGCGTGAATCCCATTTCGTCGATTCGCATAATCGCCGCTTCTTCGGTCCCGATTCTGAAAGTCCCTTGATTCTGTGACATTGATTGACCCCTTTCAATCCGAATGATTTGATTTGTCGTATCTTCGACCCAGGTCGGCGGCGACCCGTTCGGTCGCCTTCCCGGTGGCGTGAAGATATATCGTTGTGACTTGAAGGCTTGCATGACCCAGAAGGTCAGATACATCCATTATCGAATGACCATTCTGGGCGGCGGTCATAGCGGCCGTGTGTCGTAAAGAATGGGGGTGAATTCCATGACCCTTCCCCAGGACCCGATTCCCGTATGACTTGACCAGGGCGGCAATCGACCGGGACGTCAACGGCGTTTCTTCCTTGCCGGCATGACCCAGACGACGGGCGGCGATTCGACCGGCTTCGCTTGCCGTGAATAACGGCGAAGAATCGGTCAAGTCCCCCCGTGTGTCCAGATAAGCGTCAATCGCTTCGGCGGTCGCTTCTGGAAGTTTGACCGACTTCGTCTTCCCGCCCTTCTGGGTGTAGGTCAAGAAGACTTTCTTTCCTTGACGGTGAAGGGACCCGACCGTCAAGCCGGCGACTTCGTGAAGCCGTAAAGCCAGGGTCAAGAAAAGAAGAATAATCGCCCGGTCACGTCGTCCCTTCGGTGAATCGTCAATCGCTTCAAGAAGACGAATATCTTCGCCGTCTTCCGACCGAAGCCAGGTCGCCTTCCCGTAAGGATTGACGGCTTTTCGCTTGACCCCGTCGGTCGGGTTGTCTGGTCGAAGTCCCCGGTTCTTCGCAAAGGTGAAGAAGGACGACAAGGCCGATAAGCGAAGATTGATTGTCGCTTGGGTGTAAGGCTTCCGGGTCTTCGGACTTGACGACGTTTCAAGGTGACGGCGATAAGCGATAATGTCGTCCTGGTCGACCTTGTCAGGGGCGACCCCGGCGAAGGTCAGGAAGGCGGCCCATGATTGACCATAAGCCCGTCTTGTGTCTTCGCTTCCCAGATTATCAAGCCATGAAGCGGCGGCCTTCTTCCAGTCGTGAAGGACGTCGGTCGATAAGGAATTGTCTTCTTTTGGAATTATTGAAGTCATGGTCAGTCCCCGAATATTATCAAGATAATCAAGCCGATTAATATCAAGACCCCGCCGATAATCCAGGTCGGACCGTCGTCGTCGGTCGACTTGATTTTCTTCCCGTGAAGAATCTCCCAGATACCCTTCTTCGGATTCAATTCGTCCCCGCTTCCCGACAAGGGATATCACATATCACCCCGCCGGCCAGAAGTCCCATCCCCAGATAAGGGCAATCGGGGCAACGGTGAAGGTCTTCCGGGGTCTTCGAATAAGTCTTCTTCGCTTCCCGATATTCGCCTTCAAGTCGGTCATACAAGACTTGAAGCGATTCGGCCTTCTTGTCTTCGCCGATTGACTTCGCTTCAAGAATCAGGTCAAGACCCTTCGACAATCGACCGTAAAGCGTTCGGGCTTGGTCCTTCGGGTCATTCATTAAGCCGCCTTCGCCCGAATCGCCGTCCTGGTATAGCCGGCGACGTTGACGGGTTCGGGGTACAAGACGACTTTCTTCCCGACCCAGTCGTCGGTATCTTCCGACCCGACGACCTTCGATATCTGGAAGGCCAGGGTCTTTGAAAGGACGATTCCCTTCTGTGCTTCCTTGAAGAAGACGACCCACTTTTCAACGGGGGCGGCCCCCGGCGTGGGAATCATCTTTTCTTGTCGAAGGTGTGAGATAGTCAAGGTGACTGACTTCCCGGCCAGGTCTTCGCCGGTTGCATACTTGCGGGGGAAAAGGTCATTCAGTTTCATGGTTCATTCTCCAAAAGTGAAGGAAAGGTGGGAAGCCCTTTCAAAGGCTTCCCACTTCGGCGGGTTCGGGGGCCGGTTCAAATTCCATTATCTTGACGAAGGCGACGGGAATTCGGGCCGTGGAAGATTCAACGGGACCCCCCATAGAATATTCGGTGAAGGGTCGAATCTTCTTCCCGTTGACGGGAAGGGCTTCGACCGTTGCGATTTGCCGTCCGTCCCCAGTTGTGAAGACGTTGTCAATCTTGACGGCGTAAAGTTCATTCTTGATAACGACGATTGCGGTCAATCCTTTCATTTTCCTGGTCTCCCTATTCAATTGGTTTTGGTGGTCGTCAAGGGTCTTTCGTGGTCGTCGGGTGTCCCTTGATGCTCTTATCTTATCACAAGTGATATCAAGTTGTCAAGTAGTTTTAGCAAATTCGGGAAAATTTAAGATTCTGGAAGACCGGGAATTGTCGCCCTTCCCGCTTGCCGGCATGTCCCCAGAATGTCCCGACGTCGGGACAATTTCGTATTCAAGAAGGTCGAATCGGGGACGTTGAAAATGTCACATTTTGTAACCTTTTTCAAATTGAGAATGTCGCTTTAATATCATCTTTTTCGGCGTTTTTCGTATTCAAAGGGTCGAAAAGACGACATTCTTTGACGGTCGACCGGAATATCATTGATAGCGATATACAGGGCTTGTAAGCCATTCTGGAAGGTCAAGGGACGTCCCTATCCTTGAATAAGGGGCGTCCCTGGGCTTTTTCGTCAATATTTGTCAGGGGCGTCCCTTGTTTTGACCAGGGGCGTCCCTTGAATCAGATTATTCGGATTTTTCAAGACTTGATATATCAAGCGTCCAATCATAGCGGGGCGACCCGGACGGGCGTCGATATTGGTCAAGATTCAGGTCCCCTGATTCAAGCCGGCGAAGACCATCGGCAAGGAATAAGGCGACTATCTGGGAAGCGGGAATCCTTTTCGCTTCGGCCAGGGCGAAGACCCGCTTCTTCAATTCCTGGGGAAGGTCAAGGTTCACCCGACCGGGAAGCCGGCTTGCCGCCTTCTTTCTTTCCTTCGACTTCTTCGCCCGGTCCGACCTTGACCCGACCGCCTTTTCTTCTTGACGGGTCATGATATCCCGGACGGCGGGGTCGATAATTGGTTGTCGTTTCAATTCGTCGGCCATTAAATCACCTCTTGAATTCTATCCAGAAGGTCAAGGTATCCCCCCGCCCTTTTCCCGTTGAATTGATACCCCATGATTGACGGCGATTCGGGACAATATTCCCATAGCGTCTTCCCGAAGGCGGCGGCTTCCCTTGCCTTCGTATCCTGGGGAATCGGCGGCCAGACCTTCTTCCCGAAGGCGTTGACCAGTTCCCGAAGTTGTGTCGACGTCTCTTTCGTCGTCCTATCAAAGAAGGTTGGAAGGATTGAATACCCTTCAAATTTGTGACTTGTTTCTTCGCTTTGTTCTACTTCGGCCATTGACCGAAGGATTTCATTCACCCCGTCGACGGCCATAGCGTCAAGTTTCGTTGGAATGATTATCCAATGGGAAGCGACCAGGGCGGCGACGTGAAGGACCCCCAGACTGGGCGGGGTATCAAGGATTATCACGTCGTAAGTCGACCCCTTCAAGGCTTTCTTTATGACCAGTTCCCGGAAGTTCAAAGTCGTGACATAGCGTCCGACGGCTTCGCCGGTCTTGTCGCTTGCGATAATATCCAGGTTCGGACGGGCTTCTTCGGCGACCTTGTGAAGCGGTTCGGATTCGACAAGAAGTCGATATAGCCCGTTCGTCTTCTTCATTCCCAGGGCGAAGGCGACATGACCCTGGGGGTCAAGGTCGACGACCAGGACCCGCCGGCCGGCTTTTGAAAGACCATGTCCCAGGGTGACGGCGGTCGTCGTCTTCCCGACCCCGCCCTTCTGGTTTGCGACGTTGATAATCGTTGTCATGGTCATTCCTTCCCGGCGGCTTCGAAGGCGTTCGGGGACCAGGAATCATCTTTCCCGATTTCGTCGAAGCGGGATATCTGGGGGAAGAATTTGAATTGAATCTTTCCCCTTTCGCCGTTCCTATTCTTCACGAAGGCCAGGTCGACCCCTATCCATTTTCGCTTGACCCCTTCAATCGGGGATTCCCCTTCTTCGACCTTGTCGGCGTTCTTTCTGGGAATCATTATCGCCCCCAGGTCGGCCCCGTATTCGACCCCGCCTGATTCCTTGAAGGCCGATATGTCGGATAATTCATAACTTCTTCGGGATAAGGACGATATCGCCATGATTGAAGCCTTCAATTCACGGGCGATTCTACGAAGGTCGGAGACAACGGCGTCGACCCGATTCCTGGGGTCTTTGAAGTCTTCGACGGTGGGGACGATTTGAAGATAGTCGACGACAATCAGAAGGGCTTCGGCGTTGGTCGCCCGTCTGACTTGCAAGCCGGCAAGCCGAATCATTTCGGGCGTTGTCGTCTTGTCGCCTTCAAGAATAAAATATCGGCCGGCGGTGGAAGACATGAATCCTTTCGAAGCGGTCTTGACCTTTTCCCATCCAGGGGACTTCGGTTCAAGGCGTCCCCGAAGAATGTCCCTATTTTCGATTCCAGACAATCTTGAAAGGGTCTTGACCCTCAATTCTTCCCGACTTTGTTCGAGACTGACAAACAAACAGACGGCCTTCGGGTTCTTTTCGATAACTTGGTCGGCGACTTGCTTCGCCCAGGTCGTCTTCCCGACCGACGGGGCGGCCCCGACGACGAAAAGCCCTTCTGAAAGACCGTTGGCCAGATTGTTGAAATGCCGGAAGCCAGTATCAAGCCCGATAAAATCCTTCTGGGTTTGCTTTGCTTCCAGGTCGGCGAAGTAGGTCGGCCATTCTTCGGCTTCGGACTTGAAGGCCCCGACCAGTCGCCGGCTTGCTTCCTGGTCCATAATGACTTGATTCGCCCTTGAAAAGGCTTCGGCCGGTGAAAGTTTCTTGTCTTCAAAGTCAGATTGAATCTTCGTGATTAATCCGCTTGCCGTTGACCGACGGGCTTCTTCGACGAAGATTGTCAAATAGGCTTCGACCTTCCCCAGTTCGGGGATATCAATTCCTTCCAGTTTGTCGACCAGGTCAAGAAGGCGTTGACGTTCCTTGACCTTTTCCTTGTCGGTCGGGTCGGCTTCTGGAAGGGTCGCTTCCAGGGTGACCCGGTCAACGTGCTTCCCCTGGGATATGTCGGGGTATATCTTGCCGGCAAGTTGACGGTTATTGTCATAATAAAAGTCTTTCGGGCGTGTTTCTTGAATAATCCTTGTGACAAGTTCCGGCCGGCCAGACAAGACGGCTTTCAGAAGCGTTTCTTCAATCGTCGTCAATTCCGGTCGATTCGGTTCCTGGGCGTCAAGAATAAGGTCTGTGAAGTCAGTCATGATATAGGTCTCCCTTTCGAATTGGATATAATAGGGGCGTCCGGGCGTTAAGCCTGGTCTCCCCCGCCGGTCAAGTTGGTCGCTTGGCCGGCGGCTTTTATTGACTTCTGAATATAGGATTCAAGGTCAATCGGACGGACCCGAATCACCCGCCCGACCCGGACGGACTTAATTCGACCATCTTTGACCATTCGTCGGACTGTCGGCAAGGATACTTGAAGCCGTTCGGCGACTTCGGGCAATCGAAGAAGATTGATTTGATATTGTGTACTCATTTTATTGTCCTTTCACCCGTTCGGCGGGTGTCTTTGTAATTCTTCCCGTGAAGTAGTCAGTCACGTCTTGACCTTCTGGAAGTTGAATCACTTTCGGCGAATAACGGCCTTGATTGACGAAGACCCCGGCGATTTTCTTCGCCGCTTGTTTGCCGGCGTCGTCTGGGTCGGTTGCAATATACACTTGAAGCCCGTCAAAGTACTTCACCCATTCAGGCTTGAAGCCCTGGGTCCCGACAATCCCGACCGACTTGAAGCCGGCTTGATATAGGGTCATTGTGTCGGTCGCCCCTTCGCAAAGGAAGACCGGCTTTCCTTCCCGACGGGCTTCCAGGACGGCGTCGAAGTTGTAAGGGCAAGGGACCGACCCGGCCAGGTTGTCGAAGCGAAAATCCTTCCCGGCGTTGATATCCCGACCTTGAAGATATGTCGGATATCGCTTCCCGCCGGCCGTGACCCAGAAGGGGAATAACAAGCGGTGTTTCTTGAATCTCAATTCAAGGGGCGTCCCTGTCTTCTTTTCCCGTTTCATAAGTCCCAGACGGTCCAGGGCTTCAATTCCGAAGGATTGAATCAAGCCGGCCGAAGCCCGTTCCCAGTCAAGCCAGGTCAAGCCGAAGGCGGTCTGGGTTGCTTGACTGATTCCCTTCCGGTCCCGAAGCCATATATGACCAGGTGAATTCCCGTCGGTCTGACCATAAGATAAAAGGGCTTCCAGAATCGCTATACGCAAAGAAGGACGGGCGGTCGAAGACGGCGTGATATTGTCGCCGGTCAATTCACAATCGAAGACCCCGGAAAGAATCCGGGCGATTTCGTCGACCGTCAAGCCGGCGAATTCTTCCGGCGTCAAGTTGTATTCGCATATATACAGGGCGAAAAGTAATTCGTCCCGGTCGTATTCGACTTCGACCCGACCGTCTTCAAGTCTGGTCCACTTTCTTTCACCTTCCCCGTTCTTCACGGCGACGACTTTCGCCCCCGGCGGGAAGGTGACGGTCAAGGAATTCCAGGACGATTCGGTCTTGACCGGTTCTTCTTCGGGTAGGGACGCCCCTTTCGGAAGCGGGGCGGGGCGTCTGGAAGAAGGCTTTGAAGCGGTCATGCCGGCTTTGTTGGCCAGATATTGAATCGCTTGACCCTGGTCCCCGTGATATCGGACGTCGGCGACAAGACGAATCACGTCGGCTTTGTACCCACAACGGAAGCATATCGCCCCCTTCTTCGGGTGAATCGCCATATTCGGCCGGCCCTGGTCGTCGTGTGAAGGACAACGGGCAAAGAAGGAAGACCCGCTTCGCTTCGGGTCAAGGCCCAGTTCGTCGGCGATTTCGACAATATTGATTCGGTCTTTCAAGGTCAGAAGGTCAATCATTCTTTCCTATTTCTTACAAGTAGGGGTATAGGGACGCCCCTTTGCTTATCCAGGGGCGGGAATAGCGAAGCGGTTCCCGCCCTGTATCTAGATTAATATCTAGATACTATCTATACATTTTTCCTGGTATTTCGGCTTCGAATTTGAAGCGAAAATTACTGATTTTTCGGTCATTTTGTATTCAGATTTTGTCCTTTCCTGGTCATGCCGGCGTAATCTTAAAAATTCCCGAAGCGATTTTGTACACGCAGACCCCGTAACTTGTACACGCAGACCCCGTAAGTCGTACACGCAGACCCCGTAACTTTTCATAATTCTTCCTTCTTTTCTTCTTCGCCGGCGTCGTCGCCGGGTCCTATCTGGTCCAGGTCATTAGTCAGATACCAGTCAGGGGACTTCGTGAAGGAATACTTGACCTTTCCCGAAGTGTCTTCGGTCTTTACTTCGAAGACGGCGACGACCCCATAAGACCGAAGAATTTCGAAGGCTCTTTCAAGGTCGCTTCTTGTCTTTCCTTGCCGGCGTGTATCAAGTTCAAGCCGCTTGGCCAGTCCGTCAAGGTCTTGATTCCTTGTTGTCTGGTTTGTTTGACGTAACACGTGAAGAAGAAGCCGCTTCAAGGTCTGATTCTTCGGGAAGGCTTTTCGAATTTCGAATATCTTATGGGGAAGCGTTGTCGTCCCGATATTCGGGTCATTCCCGGTCAGGCCATTGACCAGGCGGGGGTCAAGCGTCAATTCAATTCCTATCGGTCGGGGACCTTCTTTTCGCT
>Ga0209718_1003606_pt1 | contig 13676 bp, 10 predicted proteins | sample AD_JPNAS1_MetaG_FD_184420 | JGI IMG/M metagenome (GOLD analysis project Ga0209718, IMG submission 184420) | Active sludge microbial communities of municipal wastewater-treating anaerobic digesters from Japan - AD_JPNAS1_MetaG (SPAdes) (version 2) | ecosystem: Engineered > Bioreactor > Anaerobic... | reverse complement strand
CTCCACGCAGCCACTTATTCTCGATCCCCTCAAGCTCAGGGTCGATCTCAACATCATGGACGCCCTCGGGGACCTTTAGCTCCAGGACGCCGCGGGAGACCTGGTCCATCTGGGTCCATTTGCCGCCTTCGCCGCCGAAGAAGTGCACCCAGGCTCTAGCCTCAAGCGGCTTTCCGTCGGCCACGACCCTAAGGCGCAACAGGCTAGACCCGCCGATGTCGACGGTCTTCTCTACAGTGGTTCCGCCGGCGATTTCCACTCCACGCAGCCACTTATTCTCGATCCCCTCAAGCTCAGGGTCGATCTCAACATCATGGACGCCCTCGGGGACCTTTAGCTCCAGGACGCCGCGGGAGACCTGGTCCATCTGGGTCCATTTACCGCCTTCGCCGCCGAAGAAGTGCACCCATGCTCTAGCCTCAAGCGGTTTTCCGTCAGCCATGACTCTGACGCGCAGCAGACCCGCCGGGTCGAAGTTCATCTTGACCTGCACCGTTTCGCCTGCCCGTACCTGGATTCCGGGCGCTTCCCGGCGCTGGGCGAATGGGTCAGATATCTCCCCAACAACGTTGTACTTGCCTTCGGGCACGATTATCTCGACTCTATCCGGTTGCGCCGCAACATCGCCGACTGCAGCGCCATCCAGATATGCCCACGCCCTTAGCTTATCGGGCCTCATGGGTTTGCCTTCAACAGTAGGGATTATCGCGATCCGACCGGGCAGTTTCACTTCGATGGTCAGATCCGTGGTCTCCCCCTGCTTGACGTATGCTTCATACATGTCGCTCTCAGTGTCGCGGTAGATGGCGCTTACTGCGTATACGCCTGGAACCACAAGCGCCTGGCGCATGCCGCCTGCAAATGGCAGCTCGAGCTTGCCATCGCGGCCTGCCGCCGTGACCCTCGAATCGCCGGTTATATCTCGCCCGCCGGCCACCACACGCACTCTCAGCGCGCCGAGGAGGTCGTCCAGGCTCACGGTAATGCTGGTTGTTCGACCGCCCGCCAGCTGCACTCCGGGAACGGCCTTTTCGACCGCCACAACATCCCGGTACATCACATTGAGGTCATACACTCCCGGGGTCGAAGTCCAGCGGAACACGCGTCCGTCGGCTGTGTTGCGTATCACCTGTGCTGCCTGTCCCGGAGCGAGCACGCTCAGCTGACACAGGTTCGACATGATCGCGCCCCGGTATGTCACGGTCACCTCAAGCGTCGCCGGCAATTCGCCCAGGTCGACGTCGACGTAAGTGTCCCGCCCGGTCTGCACCGTGGCCCTTTCTGTCCTCGTGAGCTCAGGGTACTGCCTATGGGTGACGACGACGGTGTAGTCACCGGCGGGCAGCGTCGCAGTGGGCGGGATCCCGGCCCAGCCGGCAGCCACAGGCCTGCCTGCTTCAAGCACCCGGATATCGACGCGGTCGCTCACATCCTGCCCGGACGCGCGGGCGGTCACGCGGACTCTGCCGTCCAGCGGCCCGAAGTCCAGCCTTACCACGCTCGTCTGGCCGGGTCTAGCGACGATCCCTGCGGCCTGGGCCGAGAGGATCTGCGAGCCGACGACGAGCCGGCCACGCACTATGTACTGTCCCTCGTCCACCTGTGCGCGCACGATTGGCGGATCCTGCGCGGTGCGGGTCGACTGCACGATCTCGCCGGTAGACTTCACGATCTCGACTTCGGCCTGCCTCGTCACGTTGGTTGTGCCCGCCCAGGCCTGCACCTCTATCTGAGCGGGAGCCACAGCGCGGGCCATGATTGTGGAGAGAGCTTGCCTCAGCGATGCCGTGTCCGAGGCCGAAAAGTACTCGCCGATGCAGCGTACTAAGGCGGCCTGCTTCTCGGTGAGGGCGAAGCCTACCACATAAGGCTTCATGACGAATCCGCCTGCCTGCAACTTAGCGGATACTGCGCACGGGTCGCCGCCGCAACTTTCCTCGCCATCGGTGATCAGCACGATTACGTTGCGGGCGCTTCTATCGGGGAAGTCCTTCGCCGCCTGCTCCAGGGAGAGAGCGATTGGCGTCATGCCCCTGGCCTTCATCGATTTGACCTGGTCGATCATGTTCTGCCTGGCCTTGGCTACGGGGGCAAAGGGTTGAACCAACACAGTATCCTCGCATGGTGTCAGGCTTGGCCTAAGCTCAGCCCCGTAGATCCTGAGTGCCACCATGAGGTTTGGGTCGTCCGGAAGGTCGCGGATGAGCTGCTCCATGACGGCCTTGGCCACGTCCATTCTGGACTTCCAGCCTTCCACCCGGGTGGTCATGCTGATTGAGGAGTCCAGAATGAGTTCAATGTAGGTCTTCTCGCCGGCCGTGGGCGCCTGTGCGCCCGCATGGGATGAGACGATGGCCGCCAGTAGGCACGCAGCCAGAGCAAGCAGCGCGACGTAACGCGTACGTCTCAAGGTTCGTTCCCTCCTTAGGAGTTGGCTATTTCCCGCCTGAAACCGATGGTAATCGCGGCATGAAATGCACCTTGATTATTTGACAGCTGTGCGAGGATTCCTGCGCCTGCAGAGACAGACCGAGAAAAACGAACGACCCGTCGCGCTCGCCGCAGCCCTTCGAGAAGAGCCGTTGACGGTGTTCGCACGGGTCGCAAGACGCAGAACCGGACCTGATCAGTGGTAGTATCTTGTCCACGCAGACCGGACAATCCAGTCCACCAAGTCGTCGAAGTCCATCCCGGCAGCCTTTGCCTGAAGAGGCAGAAGGCTTACTTTGGACATGCCGGGGAGCGGGTTGATCTCCAGGAAATTGGGGCGTCCGTCTGCGTCCAGCCGGAAATCGACTCTCGCCACATCTCGGCATTCGATGGTCTCGAACACCCCTACTGCCATCTCGGAGATTTCGGCTGCAAGCTCAGGCGAAATGGGCGCCGGCACTCGGAATCGTTCGAGATTGCCGCTTTTGGTCTCAAATGAGTAGACAAACTCGTGGTCCGCGGTATCGCGGTCGCCCGGGACTACTTCCATCACCGGCAACACATGCGGTCGCCCGTTTCCGATGATTCCGACAGTGAACTCCCGCCCTGGAAGAAACTCTTCGACCAGCGCCGGCTGGCCGTAGGTGGCCAGTATCCACTCAACCTTCTCCGCGAGTTCCTCATGGTTGTTGACCCTGGAGGAGTTGCGGATTCCCTTGCTCGAACCCTCGAAGTTGGGTTTCACAAAGACCGGAAATCCCAGATCCACCTGAGCCGCGTCACGGGCGGAGCTGACCTTGCGCCAGCGGGGGGTCCTGATGCCCGCGGTGGACACCACTCTCTTGGCCATGGCCTTGTCGAGGGCTATGCCCAATGATAGAGCATCAGATCCTGTAAACGGGATGTGGAGAAGTTCCAAAAGGGCCGGTATGAGAGACTCGCGGTTGCGCCCGAACCAACCTTCGGCGATGTTGAACACCAGATCGGGGCGGGACTGGTCCAGCTTGTCAAGCATGTCGGGGTTGTGGGGGAACAGCAGGACCTTCTGCGCGAGCCGTGCCAGGGAGGATGCCAGCATATCGACTGTTTCTTCCTCTTCGCACTCTGCCGCCAGGTCTGGAGGGTGGCCGTCTTCCCCGCCTCGGGCGGGAAAGTCCTTCTTCAGGTTGAAAGTAATCCCTACGGAGCTAATCATCTTCGCAAACAGCTCCCCGTGCGGTTTTCGGGTCTAGCACCCGATTTAAGCTGATAATAGCTCCATACGTCGCCGCAGTCGATGTCCGGCGTAACCCACACTGAGTGCCTTGAAGCGCGGATGGCGGCTTGCACCGCCTAAGCTCCCCATGTCTTCGATTCTCGCGCTATCGCGGCCTCGCGCGAGCTCCTGCAGGCGGCTGTACTCCCTGTCCAAGGGCGAATACGCAACGCACATCCAAGGGAGAATAGTGGCAGCACAGTGCGTCATCCAGCCAGACAGGGGTGCATCTGTATCATGAACCTGCAAAAGCGGATTCTGGGTTTGGCCTTCTCGCTTGCTCTTGCAGCGGCAGTGGTGTTGTTGGCGCCCGCGGCGGCATCGGCCGAGGTGAGGCCGACGCTGTACTGGGGAACGAGGGGGAGGTCGGTCAGGCTTGTCCAGTGGAAGCTTTCCGAATGGGGCTACTACCACGGCTATGTGGACGGGGTATACGGCCCGCATACTTACAGAGCGGTAGTGGCCTTTCAGCGGCGGAACGGTTTGCACGTCGACGGCCTTGTGGGCGCCCATACCTGGCGGGCGTTGGGGTTCGGCTACACGGTGGCGGCCGCGGCCAGAGTGCCCACAGCGTACGTGGCGCCGTCTAGATCCTCCGCGGTGCATCTGCTGGCACGTGCAGTGGCCGCGGAATCACACGGTGAGCCCTACCGAGGTCAAGTGGCCGTGGCGGCAGTGATGATGAACAGGCTGAAGAACCCGCGCTTTCCGCAGAGTCTTTCAGGGGTGATATTCCAGCCGAATGCGCTCGAATCGGTTTCCAACGGGCTGTACTGGCGCAGAACTCCGGACTCGACTGCGTATGCTGCAGCCCGAGACGCGGTGAACGGGTTCGATCCTACCTATGGATCGATCTTCTTCTGGAATCCGTACAAACCCGTTGCGGGGTGGATCTGGACTAGAAGGATAGTGACACAGATCGGAAAGCACGTATTTGCTCGGTAGACAGTTTCCGGCAAGGAGGAGACTTGATGAGCTCGACAATGAAGCGGAAGCTGATGGCCGGTTTGGCAGTACTGATTCTGGCTGCGGGGATCGCAGTCGCCGTAGTGCGGCGCGGCGACGCGCAGGGCCGGACGGGCGATGCCAATCTTCTTGCTCGCCTTGTGTCGGCTGAAGCAGAAGGCGAGCCGTACCAGGGGATGGTGGCTGTAGCAGCCGTGATGCTCAACAGGGTCAAGGACTCGAAATTCCCCAACACTACGTCGGGAGTGGTCTTCCAGCCGGGCGCGTTCGAGTCCGTGTCCAACGGGCTGATATGGCAGAGAAGCCCGAGTAACCAGGCGGTGTCGGCGGCTAGAGACGCCCTGAATGGATATGATCCGACATACGGTTGTCTGTTCTTCTGGAACCCCTCCAAGCCGGTATCGGGGTGGATATGGAGCAGGAGCATAGCTGTGCGCATAGGCAAGCACGTATTCGCTCGGTAAAGGGGGCATTTGTCGTACATGGCAGACGAGGTGAGTAACGCAGGGGACAATGCGGACGCTCGGGGCGAGGGCGGCGGCGAGGGTGGAGGTCGGGGGTTCGGTGAGACCGAAGGTGGCATGGCGGGAGCAGGGCGAACCGCAGCCAACTGGCCAGCGGCGCTATTGGTCATACTGCTCATCGCAAGTCTGGTCTTTGGCTATGCACAGTGGAGCGCCAGGCGGCGACTGGAGGTCGCTGTTGGGAACCAGTACTTCAACTCCTTCTTCGATCTTCTGGGCAACATTGACAATGTGCGCGTGGCGTTATCCAAGAGCCTAGTGTCGGGTTCGCCTCGGCTTAGGGTCGGCGCTCTATCGGACGTGTGGCGCGAGGCCAGCAACGCGCAGGCCAACCTGAACAGCTTGCCGGTGACGCACAAGGTGTTGGCCAGGACTTCAGCCTTCCTCACGCAGGTCGGCGATTTCGCTTTCGCGACGGCTCGCAAGGTGGCCAACCAGCAGATGATGAGCGATGAAGACTGGGATAGGCTCGTCAAGATGAAAGAGCAGTCGGAAGACCTGGCCAAGGGCCTTTCGGACATGGAGACCGAAGCTTCAGCCGGCCGGGTCAATTGGGTCCGCGTGGCAGAGCAGGCGAAGAAGGAAGTGCCCGCCAAGCCGGGTTCCAAGTCGACGCCTGAGGCAGTCACCGACGGCTTCACCAAAGTGGACGAGTCGGTGCAACATTTCCCTACACTCATATATGATGGTCCATTCTCGGACCATATCGAGAAAAGGGAGCCTGTTGGAGTCACAGGGACCGCCATCGATGCCACGCAGGCAATCGAGATAGCTCGGAAGTTCGTCCCGTTCGATGCCTCCGCCCATACAGGCAAGATACAGGCCGAGGTCGACAGCAAGATACCTGCGTATCGCGTGAGCCTGGACGCCCCCGCAAAGAGCGGCAAGCCTGATGCAGTGGTTGATGTCACCAAAGTCGGCGGGCATGTAGTGCTCATGAACATAACGAGAGACATCGATCCGAAGAAGATTGACCTTGAGGCCGCGGTTACCCGAGCCAGCGACTTCCTGTCGAAGGTCGGCATGACCAGCATGAAGCCGACGTTCGCTTCAGAGGTCGGCAACGCGGCGGTTATCCCCCTCGTGTTCGTTCAGAACGGGGTGCATGTATACCCGGACATGGTGAAGGTCAAGGTCGCGATGGACAACGGGGATATACTCTCTTACGACGCGCTGGGGTTCCTAACGTCGCACCATGCGCGAAAGCTGCCGAAGCCTGTGATAGAAGCGGATGAGGCGAAGGAACTCTTGAGCCCTGCGCTCACAGTCGCCGCGCCGCCGCGCCTCACGGTAATCCCGGTGGAGACGGTGGCTACCCCTGAGGCTTTCTGCTGGGAGTTCCGCGGGACTTCCTTTGGGGAGGATTTCTTCGTGTACATCAATGCTGTGAACGGCACGGAAGAAAAGGTACTCCAGCTGATCAAGACATCTGAAGGCAGCCTGACGATGTAGAACCCGGCGGCGCAAGCGTAGAGGATGGGCCGACAAGGGTGTGGAACTACTCGGGTAAGTTACGCACAAGCACTTGAGTTGACTTGGAGGTGTGCGCGCTGGCCGAGCAGTATTTCACACCCTCTCCTACATCTCGTCACGAGCGCCGAACGGTGCATTACCAGATGCGGGACGGACGCGAACTGGTCTTCGAGACAGATGCAGGCGTGTTTTCCAAAGGTCGCGTTGACCGCGGCACGCGAGAACTGATCAAGGCTGTCACGCTGGATGACGGTGAGTCTTTTCTGGACCTTGGATGCGGCTGGGGGCCTGTAGGTATCTCGGTGGCCGCGTCACATCCAACGAGTGAGGTGTGGATGGTTGACGTGAACGAGCGCGCCTGCGAACTGGCGCGCGCCAATGCGCAGGCTAATGACCTTCGAAATGCGGTGGTGCTGTGTGGAGATGGCCTTGCAGCGGTCGGCGGCCGGAAGTTCGATGTTATCGCCACCAATCCGCCGATCAGGGCGGGCAAGTCCATCGTCTACAGGCTGGTTGAAGAAGCCCGCGACCACCTCAATCCGGGCGGGAGGTTCTACGCAGTGGCAAGGACGAAGCAGGGCGCAGGCTCTCTGCGGGAGTTCATCCACACCGCCTTCGGAAACAGCGATGAACCGGAGATAGGCGGGGGATACCGGGTGATCCGGGCGACGCGCTGAGCCTCTGAGCACGACGGTCATTGTGGGCTGGTCCGGGGCATATCCTCCAAATGGCCGAGGCCGCGAGTAAGGCGAGCCTTGGCCTTGGGAGGTTTGCTTCGTGAGACCGCGGATCATCGTACTCATCTCTCAGAGGACCTGCGCGCTCATGGCCGCCGCGGTCGCTGCAGGTGTCGCTCTGTACCTGCTCGCGACCTACGCAGTGATTGTCGTGGCGCCTGTACGGGATATCGTATCAGGACGCACTGTGGCCATAGATGCCGGGCACGGCGGACCTGACTCGGGAGCTCGAGGGAAGAGCGGAATCCGCGAGAAGCACATCAACCTCCACATCGCGTTGGAGCTTCGTGCGCTTCTTGGCCGCGCTGCGGTGTACACGGTCATGACGCGAGAGGCAGACCATGACCTGATAGACGACGGCGAAGACATCACCGGTTCGCGCAAGCGAGCCGAGCTGGAGCGCCGCGCAACGCTGGTCAACGACAGTTCGCCCGATATTTTCGTTACGATACACTCCAACAGTTTCCCCGAACCGCAGTGGTCGGGGGCTCAGGTCTTCTACAACCCGGTCTCCGACGAAGGCAGGGCGTTGGCCGTGCACATCCAGGCCCAGCTCGTCCAGCGTCTCGGCCCCAATACTAGGAAAGCGCGTCCGGCCGACATATACTTGCTTCGCAGGGTGAAGGCGCCGTCTGCCCTTGTAGAGGTGGGTTTCCTTTCGAACCCCCGGGAAGAGAGGTTGCTCTCGGATCCGGCATATAGGGCGCGAGTGGCTGAGGCCGTATACTATGGCATTATCGACTACCTTGTGGACGCGGCGGGGCGGAGTCAGCTCAAACCGGCCGATTCTGCCGACTCAGACTGGGGCGCCGTGCGGAAGGTCGCCACCGCTCAGCTCACTCCGGATTCGGCGGTGCTTTACTTCGGCGGGCCCACCAACTTCGACGATTCGCTCATGCCCGAGGTGCGAGAAGTGCCGGGCCTTGCCGCGATGGACGTAGCGGGTGGGCTCACGGCAGTCATGCATTGCCTCATAGCGGGCCCGGGCAAGGACAGCATACTCCAGCCCACGATTCCCCGGGGCACTGTGTTGCGATGGGTGAGACTGGCGGGCGACGTGGCTTCAGTGAACTTAAGTGCGGAGTTCGTATCGAACCACTGGGGCGGCAGTCGCGCCGAGGAGATGACTGTATATTCGATAGTGAATACCCTGACCGAGTTCGCCTGCGTCAAGCGCGTCAGACTCCTCGTCGAGGGGAAGCCAATCCAGAGCATAGCAGGGCATATAGACATTGACGAACCACTGGTGCGCAACTTGTCAATAGTGCATTTCCGGCCCTAAACCCATCGAAAGGATAAACGGGGCTGTATGAAGAATACGTGCCTTTGGGCGCGCAGAGTAGCCAAGCCCAGATTCGGCGCGCCGTGGAGGTCAGATCGGGTGGAACTGGTTGTTGCCGGCGGCACGCGCCTGGCGGGCAGCGTAGCAGCCAGCGGGAGCAAGAACGCGACGCTTGCGGTGATGGCGGGCGCCCTTCTCGCAGAGGGCGAAACGCTTGTTGAGAACGTGCCCGATATCGGCGATGTAGGCGTCATGGCGCACACGCTGCAGGAAATCGGAGTGAGCGTGAAGCGCGCGGGCCCGCGGGCTCTGCGCGTGCGTTCTCGGCGCGTGGTCCACAGTGAGCCCCCGTATGAGCTGTGCAAGATGCTCAGGGCATCCAGCCTGCTCCTGGGCCCGCTGCTTGCGCGCAACGGGCACGCTCGTGTAGCCCTGCCTGGGGGCGATCAGATCGGATCACGTCCCATGGACTTGCATGTCAAGGGCCTTCGCGCCATGGGGGCTGACGTGGAAGTCGAGCACGGGTACGTCGTGGCTCGCGCCAGGAGCCTTGTGGGCGCCAGGGTATACCTGGATTTTCCGAGCGTGGGCGCCACTGAGAACATCATGATGGCTGCGTGCCTTGCGCACGGGACAAGCGTTATCGAGAACGCCGCCAGAGAACCCGAGGTAGTGGACCTCGCGAATTTCCTGGCTCTTATGGGCGCGAGCATAAGGGGCGCGGGCACCGACGTGATACGCATAGAGGGCGGCGGCCCTCTGTCGCCTGTGACCTACAGCGTGATACCGGATCGCATCGAAGCCGCCACATTGCTCGCAGCGGGCATCATCACCTACGGAAACGTGAGAGTGACTGATGTGATACCCACGCACCTGGAATCGACGCTGTCCAAATTCGGCGAGCTCGGCGCTGAGATAGAGGTTGGGGCCGATTACGTGGACGTGTCAATGAGATCGCCTGTCCGCGCATGCGACACCAAGACATTGCCCTACCCTGGATTCGCCACAGACATGCAGCCTCAGCTCAGCGCGGTGTTGGCGTGTGCGGCAGGCGTGAGTGTCATCACCGAGTCAGTCTTTGAAAACCGCTTCCTGCACGTGGACGAGCTCAAGCGGATGGGCGCTGTCATGCGACTGGAAGGACGGAGCCTGATAGTTGAAGGAGTGCCGCGCCTTATGGGCGCGCGCGTGCGCGCCGGGGATCTTCGGGCCGGAGCGGCTCTGGTGATGGCGGGCCTGGCCGCCGAAGGCGAAACCGTCATCTCAGGTGTGGAACACATCACTCGTGGCCACGAAGACCTGTGTTCGAAGCTTGCAGCGCTGGGCGCTTCGATAGGGAGCCGCGGCGCGTCTATGGAGACTGCCGCAGGGGAGGATGGAACGCCATGAATGGTACACCGGGCTCGCCAGGGCGGCTAGTGCTCGCGGCTTTGGCGCCGCACCCGCCGATCATACTGCCCGAGGTCGGAGGGCCTGATACGGCCCAGGCCCAACGCACCGTAGACGGCATGCGTCGCCTGGCGCAGATCTTCGCCGAGGCCCGCCCCGACACGATCGTCGTGATCTCGCCCCACGGCCCTGTGTTCTCCGACACGATAGCCATTACCGGCCTACCGACAGTGGAGGGGGATTTCGGGCAATTTGGCGCAGAGGCGTCGATGGAGTTCGATAACGACTTAGCATTGGCCGGCAGGATGGCGAACCGCGCCAAGCTGCGCGGAGTGTCCACTGCCGTGATCGAACCCTCGATCATGAGCCGCCTACGGGCGTCGCGCCGCCTCGACCATGGCACGATGGTTCCCCTCTACTACGTATTGCAGGCGGTATCCGGCTTTCGAGTGGCGCCCGTAGCGATGGGAATGGACACCCCGGATCGGCTGTACATGTTCGGGATGGCGCTTCGGGAGGCAGTGGAGGAGGGGGACGGGCGCGTGGCGCTCATCGCCAGCGGCGATCTGTCGCATCGCCTGAAACCCGGCTCCCCGGCGGGTTACTCACCGGAGGGCAGGGTCTTCGACGAGCGATTGGTGGAGGCATTGGGGCGCATGGATGTGGGGGCCATTGCGCGTCTGGACGACCGTCTGGTGGAGGCGGCGGGCGAGTGCGGTCTGCGCCCGATATTCATGATGCTGGGGGCACTGGACGGGCTGGAAGTGGATGCGCAGGTTCACTCGTACGAGGGGCCTTTCGGCGTGGGTTACGCCGTGGCATCGTTTAGGCCGCGAGCGGCGTCGGATAGCGCGCGTCGCTACGATGAACTCGTGCGTGGCCTGGCGGAAAAACGTGCCGGCAGGAGAAGGTCGGAGTCGCCGCACGTCGCCCTGGCTCGACGGGCAGTTGAGGAGTACGTGCGTCGCCGTAAGGTCATGCAGGCGCCTGAATCTCTGCCCGAGGGAATGGAGCGGGCGGCGGGAGTGTTCTGCTCTATCCACAAGGGCGGCCAGCTCCGCGGGTGCATCGGTACCACCGAGCCCGTGCGTGCGAGTATTGCCGAGGAGATCATCTCGAACGCGATTTCGGCGGCAATGCGCGATCCCCGGTTTGAGCCTGTTGAAGAGGACGAACTGGACGACTTGGTGTACTCGGTGGATGTGCTGTCGGAGCCTGAGCCGATATTGGGTCCGGACGAGCTCGATCCCGCAAGATACGGCGTCATAGTCAGCCGCCGAGGCCGGGTTGGCCTGCTTCTGCCCGATCTTGACGGGATCGACACCGTAGAGCAGCAGATCAGCATTGCGCGACGCAAGGCCGGGATAGGCGAGCGCGAGGTTGTGGAACTCGCGAGGTTTGAGGTGACCAGGTACGAGTAAAGAGGCTGTCAGGGAGGCAATGCACACAAGGGTGGAAGAAGGGCGGGGCATATGTGAACTGTGCCCCAGAGGGTGCAGGCTTCGCGAGGGAGCTGTCGGGGCCTGCCGCGCTCGCGCCATGTCCGGCGGTAGGATCGTGCCGCGCACATATGGCGCAGTGACCTCCATGTCCATCGACCCAATCGAAAAGAAGCCGCTGTACCACTTCATGCCCGGAGCTGGCATACTCTCGGTCGGAACTTACGGGTGCAATCTGTCGTGCAAGTTTTGCCAAAACTGGGAGATATCCCAGCGGGAAGCTGGCCATCGCGAGCTTACGCCTGAGGAGTTGGCATGCCTAGCCGAGAGCATTCGGGGTCAGTCGGCGGGTGTGGCCTATACATACTCAGAGCCGCTGGTGTGGTACGAGTTCGTGTACGACTGCGTCCGCCTCATACACGAACGGGGTCTGGTGAATGTGCTGGTCACCAATGGCTACATCAACTCTGAGCCATTTCGCGAGCTGTTGCCTTTCATTGACGCTGTGAACATCGATCTCAAGGCGTTCAGCTCCGGGTTCTACAAGTCGGTATGCGGCGGGGATCTGGAACCGGTCCTTCGATCAATAAGGCAGGCGTACGAGTCGGGGCGCCATGTCGAGTTGACCACGCTGATCGTGCCGGGCTTGAACGATTCGCGCGAAGAGATGAATAGCCTTGCCGCTTGGATCGCCGGGCTGTCGCCTGACATACCGCTGCATGTGTCGCGGTATTTCCCCAGTTATCGCATGACGGCGCCGCCTACGCCGATACCGACTCTGCAGGCGTGCGTGGAGGCGGCGCGCACTAGGCTCCACTATGTGTATGTCGGCAACGCAAGTGTGCCGAGAGGTTCCGATACAGTGTGTCCGTCGTGCGGCACGACGGTTATAAGGAGGCACGGCTATGACCGCGTGGAGGTGCTGCTTTCCGACTCCGCATGTCCGGAGTGCGGCGCCGGTATTCCAGTGAGACTCCACGGACGCGAGCCGGCCCAACACAAAAACTGAAGGCGGTGTTTGGATGACCAGGGCGCACGAACTCATCTACGACGATCTGGGGCGCAGTTTTTCGGGGAAGAGCTTTCTTTCGATTCACGACTTCACTACGGAGCAGATCATGCGTGTCATGGACCTTGCAGCACTGCTCAAGGCTGAGCAGAAGGCCGGGGTGCCCCACCCGATTCTGAAAGGCAAGACTCTGGGCATGATCTTCCTGAAGCCCTCCACAAGGACCAGGATATCGTTTGAAGTCGCAATCTGGCAGCTGGGCGGGTATGGCCTGTTTCTGAACGCCAATGATCTCCAGCTGAAGAGGGGCGAAACCGTCGCCGATACCGCGCGCGTGCTTTCGCGCTACCTCGATGGCATAATGATCAGAACCTTTGCCCATTCCGACGTGATCGAGCTGGCCCGCGAGGGCTCGATCCCGATCATTAACGGCCTTACCGATCTGCTTCACCCATGCCAGGTTATGGCCGATCTCCTCACGGGTATCGAGAAGTTCGGCGACCTTGCGGGCCGGAAGCTTGCCTACATCGGCGACGGCAACAACATGGTTCACTCCCTGATGTACGGCGGCGCCAAAGTGGGCATGCATGTTACATGCGCCTGCCCGGCAGGCTACGAGCCCGACCCGGAGGTAGTGGCCGCCGCTAGAGCCGACGGAGCCGCAACAGGGGCCAAGATGGACGTCGTTCGCGACCCCAAGGAGGCCGTGCGGGGAGCCGACATCCTGTACACCGATGTGTGGGCCAGCATGGGCCAGGAAGCCGAACGTGAGAAGCGCGTCCGCGACTTTCAGGGCTACCAGATCAACGCGGAGCTAGTAGGCATGGCCAACCCCGACTGCATCGTAATGCATTGCTTGCCGGCGCACCGCGGCGAAGAGATCACCGATGACGCGGCCGACGGCGCTCACTCGGTGCTGTGGGACGAGGCCGAGAACAGGCTGCACGCGCAGAAGGCGATACTGGCGCTGACCATGAGCTAGAGGGCCGACCTGGCCGGCTTCCAATACGTATCCACACAATCCGACGTGCCGCCTGCGGCCCGTCGGATTGTGCTCGCCCTCGGGTCGCCTTCGAGGGCGCTTATGGCATTCAAGATGCCTGCCCCCTCCAAAGCCACAACTTACACCCTTCCAAACACCCGGTTACCTGCAGGAACGCGGCCTGCCAACC
>Ga0209718_1003605_pt1 | contig 13678 bp, 13 predicted proteins | sample AD_JPNAS1_MetaG_FD_184420 | JGI IMG/M metagenome (GOLD analysis project Ga0209718, IMG submission 184420) | Active sludge microbial communities of municipal wastewater-treating anaerobic digesters from Japan - AD_JPNAS1_MetaG (SPAdes) (version 2) | ecosystem: Engineered > Bioreactor > Anaerobic... | reverse complement strand
AAATCAATATATTAAACGAATGACTAAAGAGTTAGGCCAAGCTCTAGATAAATTAAATATTCCCCACGAAATTAATGGACGATTTAAACATTTATATAGTATTTGGCAAAAGATGCAAGACAAAAACCGTAAATTTAATGAAATTTATGATGTCTTCGCCCTGCGGGTAATTGTCCCTGACATTGACAGCTGCTACCGTACCTTAGGAGTTATCCACAATCTCTGGCGTCCTAATATGAGCCGCTTCAAAGACTATATTGCCTTGCCTAAACCTAACGGCTATCAAAGTTTACATACCACTGTCTTTGGGCCCGAAGGCAAAGCTACTGAGTTTCAAATTAGAACACCAGAAATACATGAACAGGCCCAATATGGCATGGCTGCATATTGGAGCTATAAAAAATACGGCAGTAAACGGCCAGCCCCTCATGTTGGCTGGATTCAAGAAATATTAAACGCCCAAAAAAATAGCCCGGACACTAAAACATTTATTCAACAACTACGTCTGGATATTTTTAACGACCGCCTCTTCGTCTTAAGTCCTAAGGGCGATGTCTATGAACTCCCAACAGGATCTACCCCTATTGATTTTGCCTATGCCGTCCATACAGATATTGGTAATAAGGCTAAAGGAGTGTTAATTAATAATAAAATCGGCCAGCTTGATGAACTATTACACAATAATGATATAGTAGAAATTATTATAGATAAACAACAAACTGCCCCCGACCCAGCTTGGCTAAAATTCGTCAAAACCACTAAAGCAAAAAATTCTATAAAACAATACCTTAAACCCTCGCCCGTAAACCGCCTACTGAATTTGGCTAATCCCCAACATTGGTGGCCACAACATCCTTCCCAAAAGCCGTCAGCCAAAAAAAATAAAGACCATTAAGTTGGCCTTTATTTTTAACTAAGATAATCTAATATTATTGATGGAGGTCATCTTTAAGCTGGCCGATTTTTCTTAGATATTCCCTTTTTTCCCGCAAGGCCTGACGCACTAAAGCACTTTGACGGACTTGCCGTTTGTTGGGTTTTTTATGGAAATAACGCCGCTCCCGAGCTAGCATTAATCTACCATCAAGCTGCAGACGTTTATTAAAACGTCTAATAAAACTCTCAAAGCTTTCTCCTGGTTTACGTTTAAACTCAACCATAATTATTCTACCTTTCTAGTTATTATATAAATAAATTATTTAGTCTTCGCTAGTCGTTTCAGTAAAATGGGCTTGATTTTCTTAATATCCGCTACCTCCTGCGATCCTGACTCCATGTCGCGCAATAAAATAGTGCCATCTAATAATTCCTTCTGTCCTAAAATTAAAGTATATTTAACTTTTAACTGATTGGCAATAGCCAGCTGACCCTTTAAGCTTTCTTTAGTAAAAGACTGGTGTACGGCTAAACCAGCTTGCCGCAATTCTTCAAACAGCCGTAAAGATTTAAGGCGCGGCCCTTCACCTAGTTGAGCTAAAAAGACATCTGGCCGCTTCTTGCTAGCCGCAACCTTGTCAGGATCAAGACTCAGCAATAATCTTTCTATACCTAGAGCAAAACCACAGGCCGGAGTAGGCCGTCCGCCCAAAGATTCAATTAAATGATCATAGCGACCGCCACCCCCCAAAGCCAAAGGCCGATTAGCTGAAGTGCTAGGCGTGACTACCTCAAAAACAGTGCGGTCATAATAATCTAAACCCCGCACTAGCTGAGAGTTTAAATTATACTGAATGCCTAAATTATCTAAAAACTCTAACACTTTGACTAAATGCTCTTTACAGGGTGCGCAAAGATGGTCAATCATCTGAGGAGCATCTTGGGCTAAAGCCACACAAGCTGGCTCTTTACAGTCTAAAAGACGCAAGGGGTTCTTTAATAAACGTCGGCGGCAATCAGGGCATAATTGTTCTCGATGCTTTTTGTCTTTGTAATATTTTATTAGTTCGTTGGTATAATTAGGCCGGCAGTCAGCACACCCTAAACTATTTATATCTATTTGGGCCTTAATGCCCCAATCATGAAGAAGCTCGTGGATTAAAAAAATTAACTGTATCTCAGCCCACGGACCAACTTCGCCGAAGATATCAAAATTAAGCTGGTGGTGTTGCCGATAGCGCCCTAATTGAGGTTTATCACGACGAAATAACGGCCCATACCATAAAGTTTTAAGCGGTTGAGGAAAGTTAAACCAACCGTGTTCAATATAGGCGCGAACAATGCCGGGAGTGGCTTCTGGCCGTAAGGCTAAGCGTTCGCCACTTTTATCTACGAAACTATACATTTCCTTAGTTACAATATCACTCGTCCGTCCACTAGAGCGCTCATATAAACCAAAACTTTCCAGCACCGGGGTATCAATGCGTTCAAAACCATGGAAATCAGCTAATTTAAAGGCGGACTGTAAAAGAAAATCCCAGGCGGCATAAGCTCCTGGCTGAATATCCTTCATGCCCTTAACACGATGAATCGGGCGTATTGCTGGCCGCGGCTGAATTGTTGAGCCAGATATCTGGTTATTTTTTTTACTCATAAAATAGCTAATAATAACTATTAATTAATAAGTCGGGGCCTTGAAAAACTGCACGCGCTTCAAGGGCAGACCACGAAACATCACTCGGCCAATTAAATAACGCCGGTTAAGCGGTCCAAAATATCGCGAATCTCGAGAATGTTCACGATTGTCTCCTAGAACAAAAAACTCGTCTGGCCCTAAGGTAATCTGCTGAGCCTCAAAGGCCAAGGTATTACTATCACTGGCTAGATAGGATTCTGCAAGTTTAGTCCAAGAATTACTAGACTTATCTAAAAGATAAACCCCACCATTATCTATTTTTAATGTTTCACCAGGCAACCCAATAATGCGCTTAATAAAATATTCCCGCGGATCTTCAGGGTAGCGGAAAACTACCACCTCGCCACGTTCAGGTTCCCGAAAACGATAACTTATTTCATCTACCAATAGATATTCCCTATCATAAAAACTTGGCTCCATAGAAGCCCCTTGGACATAAAAAGGACAAACAATAAATAACCGAATAGGAATAACAATCGCCGCCGAAATAACGACAATTTTGACAATTTCTAAAAATGAATGCCACCGGGATCGCCAGCGAATTTGGAATTCAGGAGTAAAAATCATGGAATAATTAACACTAATCAAAAGCTTCTTAATGAAGCTTGAGCTTAATATAGCACCGGAGGAAGCGCTGGTCAAGTTGCCAAAACTAAAAAAATCTTTTATACTATTAAATGGTTTTGCATCTTACAAAACCATTTTTTGTCATAATTCTGTCATCACTATGTATAAACCCCTTGATCCCCGGCCATCTGATGACCCCTTAGCCGAAATGCTTAATAGTCCCGATATTAACCCTGAAGCTCATTTTGAACCCTTAGAGCCGGCCAATAACCTAGCTGAGCCAATTAAAATTACGGTTGAGTCCAAGCGAGAACGGCGATCTCCGGAAGAGCAAACAGATGGTAGATTGCCACTAAGACGACCGCCAATTATTGAAAAACCACGATTGCCGAAAAAACATTCAGGTGTGTTCTTTTTAATTATTGGCCTGATCCTTTTAGGATATTTAAGCTGGCGAGTACTATCAGTTACGCCCTCGGGACTGACCACTAATAATGGCAATAAACAAGAATTTTCTTTCTGGAAAAGTCTTTCTTTGCTTACTAAATTCAAATTAGGAGTTAATGAGCGCGTCCCTCTTGAAGGTGAGAATGAGGACAGAATTAATTTTGTTCTTCTGGGTATGGGCGGACCTAATCATGATGGAGCTAATTTAACTGACACTATAATAGTTGGCAGTTTTAAACCGTCAACTAAACGTCTAGTTTTAATGAATATTCCCCGCGACCTTAGCGTCCCCATTGCTGGCTATGGCTGGCGTAAAATCAACAGCGCTAATGCCCTGGCCGAAGCTAAAGAACCTGGCAGCGGCGGCCAAGCTACTGCTGATTTAATTGGCGAAATTTTAGAAATTCCCATCCACTATTATTTCCGGGTGGATTTTGCTGGATTTGTCAAAATAATTGATGATTTAGGCGGCATTGAAGTTGAAGTGGACAATACCTTAGATGATTATAGCTACCCCATCATGGGGGAAGAGGAAAATCCTGATTATTATAGTCGCTTTGAACACTTACATATTGATGCCGGCCGGCAGACTATGGATGGAGAATTAGCCCTAAAATATGCTCGCTCGCGTCACGGCGTCGGGGCTGAAGGTTCAGATTTTGCCCGCTCTAAACGGCAACAAAAAATATTAATGGCTATTAAAGAAAAACTTTTTGATGCCAATAATCTATTTAGGCCTAAGCTAATTATGAATATTATTAGTGATGCCGAAAATCATGTTAGTACTAATCTAACTCCGGAAGAATTAGTAAGCGCCTGGCAATTAGCTAAAGACATAAAAGCAGAAAATATCATTAACATTAATCTAGATAACAGCCCAACGGGCTTGCTTTATGATCAAAAAGGCGCCGATGGGGCCTATTTCTTAGTGCCTAGGGCTGGCGATTTTAGAGAAATCATTGCTCAATTCAATGCGGCTCTTTTAGAGTCGCCCACGGAGGAAAATATTGTTAGCCCTACCACGGACAGCCATATTGATGAATCGTCAGAAATTGTTGCTCCTAGCCCCACTATCAATCCAGCTGACCTGCCAACCAAGGCTAACGCCAAACTAGATATCCGCAACAGCACAGCCATTAATGGACTAGCCGCTCGTACTAGAACTAAATTGCAAAAATATGGTTTTACTGTAGTTAATGTGAGTAATACCAGCCACAAGAATCTTCCAACAACTACTATTTATGACCTAACTTATGGCGCTAAACCAGAAGATTTAGCTCTACTGCAATACCAGACTAAAGCAGTGGCAGTGCAAAATATCCCCGACTGGCTGGCGGCCGAAACCAGCGAACTCCTTAAAAACAAACAGGATATGACCCAGCCAGATTTTATCCTCATTTTAGGCAACAATTATTCTGAACAATAATATGCCAACCATTAAACCCAGCCCAGTCATTATCATTGGCCGCACCAATGTTGGCAAATCCAGCTTGTTTAATCGTTTAATCGGCACCTCCCAGGCCCTAGTTTCACCCATTGATCACACTACCCGCGATGCCAACCATAAAGTTATTAACTGGAATCATTGCTATTTTGAACTCATAGATACTGCCGGCTTAAGTGAACTCACCTATCTTACTATGGGCCATAAAAAAGCCCATAAACTCCAGGATTTATCAGAAAAGATGCAGTATCAGACCGGTCAGCTGCTCCAAACAGCTGCGGTGGTCCTTTTTGTAGTAGACGCTCGCACTAGCCTATTACCGGGGGACCGGGAATTAGCGCGAGTGTGCCAAAAAATTCTATCTCCTGATATACCAATTCTCCTAGTAGCCAATAAAACAGAAAATTCTCGCTATCTTAGCGAGTTAACTGAGTTTTACGCTCTGGGCTGGGGCGACCCCTGGCCAGTCAGCGCCCTAACCGGCCAAGGAACTGGCGATTTATTAGATGAAATTGTCCGGCAAATTAAAAAACAAAAATCACGTTCAACTAATAAAATGGCCGCCGGGCCTAATTTAACCACTACGCCAGACTATCGGGTGGCTATTATGGGCAAAACCAATGTTGGCAAATCCAGCTTGCTTAATAGTCTAAGCGGCTACGAAAGAGTGCTTATTAGCTCTCAGCCCCACACTACCCGCGAACCACAAAGCGCCATTATTAAGTACCAAGAAAAAGTTATTGAGCTCATAGATACTGCCGGACTAAGCCGCCGCCAGCCTAAAGCTAAAAATAGCTTAGAAAAAAGAGGCATGATTAAAAGTCTAAAACAGCTTAATGAAACCGATATAGCTCTGCTAGTTATAGACATTAGTCAGCCCATTACCCATGAAGAAGCCAGTCTGGCCGAGGAAATTATTAATCGTAAAAAAAGCTTAATTATTGTTGCTAATAAATGGGATAAAGTATCCCAGCGCGATACCAAAGAGTTTACCACCCTGGTTTATGACAAACTGCCATTTATTAAATTTGCTCCCATTGTTTTTGTATCAGCCAAAACTGGAGCGAAAGTCCAGAACATCTTAGACTTAATTATTGAAGTTGGCCAACAACGTTCTACCCAATTAAGTCCTAGCCAACTTAATCATCTACTTAATCGCCTCGTCAAAAAGCATCTCCCGGCTCAAGGCCAGGGACTAAAACACCCCCATATTTATAGCCTCATCCAAACTGAAGCTGGACCACCCCGCTTTACAGCTACTATTGGCCCTAAAGATAATCTCCATTTTTCTTATGTCCGTTATATCCAAAATACGATCCGCCAAAATTATGGTTTTCTAGGCACCCCCATTAATGTACATATCACTCGTGGCCGTTCCACTAAACCCCAAAAAAACATCGCCCAATAATATGGAAAAAATCATTGTCGGCCTTGGCAATCCCGGCCGTAAATACCTCTACACTCGCCATAATGCTGGCTGGCTTATCCTTGACCGGCTAGTGCAAGAATTGCTTCAAGGCCAAGCAAAATGGCATAGTAAACCGCGACTATTGTCCCAAACCATAACGCTAGGCCATAATCTGCTAGTCAAGCCCCAAACTATGATGAATAATTCCGGCCAGGCAGTTAAGGCTATTGTCAATTACTATGGCTTAACCCCTGATGACCTGGGAGATAGATTATTAATTATCCACGATGAGCTAGATTTACCCCTAGGACAAACTCGGTGGTCCATGGACAGCCGTTCAGCTGGCCATAAAGGCGTTCAGTCCATTATTGACTGCCTAGGAACACAAAACTTTAACCGCTGGCGTATTGGCATTAAATCGCCCCACTTAATTACCCCTGATAAAACAATAGACTACGTTCTTAGTAATTTTTCAGATAGTGAACTTAAAAAACTCCAAACATTAAACTTGGAGCCTATTTATCATTTTTTAGAAGACGACACTAACTAAATCAATAATTAATTTTCATTTTCTCGCGGACATCCTTCATGGTTTCACGAGCTCGCTGACGTGCCTTAGCTGTGCCGTCACGGACAATATCTCGAACCTTGGGCATATCCTGAGCATAAGACCTGCGTCGTTCTTGAAATGGCGCTAAATAAGCCGTTAAACTTTTAGCTAAACAGCTTTTGCAGTCCACGCAACCCAATCTTCCGGCCTGGCATTCTTTAGCTATATCCTTAGCCTGGGAACTATTAAAAATTTTTTGATAGCTATATACCGGACAGATGCGAGGATGCCCTGGATCATGACGGCGGATTTTTTGCGGATCAGTTACGGCGGCTTTAATTTTTTTGTCAATCACTGCCGGCTCATCAGCAATATAAATAGCATTGCCTAAACTTTTACTCATCTTAGCGCTACCGTCTAAGGCCTTTAAACGAGGAATATCGCTTAATATCGCTCGTGGCTCAGGAAATGTCTTACCATAAACAGCATTAAACTTATGGGCAATTTCTCGAGCCTGCTCTAACATTGGTTCTTGATCCTCGCCAACCGGCACCAATTCCGCCTTAAAGATTAAAATGTCGGCAGCCTGACTAATGGGATAACCTAAAAAACCATAAGTCACCCCGCCTTTAAAAACCGACTTCTTCTGTTCTATTTCACTTTTCACCGTAGGATTCCGTTCCAAACGAGTAAGAGTCACTAAATTACCAAAAAAAACCGTGAGTTCGGCAATCTCCGGCACTAGTGATTGAATAAAAATTGTGGAGATGTTGGGATCAAGGCCAGCCGCTAAATTATCCAGCACTACCTCATAAACATTATCTCTAATTGTTCCTGGTTGCTTAAAATGATCTGTCAGGGCTTGAACATCAGCAATCTCAATATAGGTTTCGTGTTGAGTTTGCAGTTTAGCCCGATTAAGTAGTGAGCCTAATAAATGGCCAATATGCAGACGACCGGTGGGCCGGTCACCAGTTAAAATAGTTGCCATAAAAATAAGAAAACATTAGTCATTAGCTAAAGCTAAGTAGCCGCCAATTCTTTCTTTTCTTTATAATTTAATAAATCACGCAAGGCTACTGAGAGAGCGGTAGTAATAGGGATAGCAATGGCCGCGCCCACCGCTCCCGCCAGCCGGTAACCAATCATTAAGACAATAATGCAGACAATGGGGTTAATGTCGGCTACCCGCTTCATAATTTGCGGTACTAAAATATTATTCTCTAATTGTTGAATAATGATATAAACTACAATTACTGCTAGGGCTAAATTGGGTGATTGAATTAGGGCGATGAGTACCGCCGGAATGCCCCCAAGAAAAGGTCCAAGGTAGGGAACCACCTCAGTAATCCCGGCTAGTAAAGCCAAAAGCAAAGGATATCTTACTCCTAAAATAGAAAGGCCCAGTAAAGTTAAAAGAAAAATAGCTAAACAAAGTAGTAGTTGTCCCCTAAACCAATAGCCAATCTGCAGTTGCATCCGACTGACCAAGTTAATAGTATAGGCTTGACTGCGGGCCGGAGTAACCGACCAGACGATTTTCTTTATAGCATTCTCTTCCACCACCAGGTAAAAAGTTAAAACCAGAATTAGAAAAGCTGAAAATAAGCCATTAACCGCGCCATACACCGCTGTAATAAGCTGCATAGTCCAGCCGGAAATTGTAGTAGCTAAATTATCTAAATTGGTTTGAAAACTACTAGCCAGACCATAATGGCCCATAGTTTGCCGCATGCGGTCTAGAAAAGCCGAGACCTTAGAAACATAATAAGGCAAACTAGTAGCAAAGTCAGTAGCTTCCTTAATAACAATTGGCACTAAAAAATAAAACATTAAAACCACCAATCCTAAAACTATAATATAAATGAGACTAATACTTAGAGCCCGGGGCCATTTGTGCCGCCCAAGATAATCTACCAAGGGGTCAAAAGCGTTAGCTAGAACCAAAGCTACAAATATTACCACTAAAATTTCCTTAATTAACAAGGCTAAATAGCAAACCAATAAAATACCCACCACCTTTAGGATAGTAGAGGTAGTAATGTTAACACGAATTGAATTGTTAACCTTGGCTGGCATAATCCTATTCAACAATCATTTTACCCTGATTGCCAAAAATATCATCATGGAAAAGATACTCGCCCGGTTGGCTAGGTGCATTAAAAACCATAACGCGATTTTCCCCACCGTATAATCCCATAGTAAGACCTTGTAAACTACTATCTTCAAAAACTAAAATATGGGCCCACTCGTCAATGGCTGAAATCTTAACTACAACAGACTCTCCAGCCTTTACTCTAAATTCATTGGGAGAAAACCCGTCACGGTTAACATTAAGTTGAATTCCGTCTTCGGGCAACTGATCTTGAGGAATATTCTTACTAAGTTTAGGCGCTTCCGCTGAATATTCAGGAGCGTCATTCTTGGCTGGCTGACCTAAATCATTCAGCACAACTCCATCTTTGACAGGACTTGTGCCGGGCGCCAATAAAGTAGCTCCCTCAATGCTAATAACCTCGCTATTGTCAACCGAATCAGCCTGCGGGGCTGGTTGGTTGGTCTTAGCCGGCGGAAAAACCCAGGTAGCGACAGCAAATCCAAGTAAAAACGAAACAAGACAATAAACAATGATTTTTTTCCACATAATAATTATTTAAAATAATAAGCTAATTATGCCAGCCAGTCAACGTGTTCGAGGTACTAGTATTGACACATAGCCAAGTGCTGTTAGTGGTAATAATTGGAGAGTAAAGGTTATTATTACTACTATGCAATATGATTAAACCACAGCCGTGGGCCTCGGCGTCACCCGCCAAAACGCTTGGAAAGAGATAGTTGCGTAATCTCTGGCTAAATATTGACGACTTCTGCAAATCGTCTTTTAACAAAGAAACCATACCATCATAATATCGCTCTTCTTTAATTGCGTCGTCGCAAGTACAACAACATTTGGGATCTGCACAACTAAGCGCATAGCAAGAGCCATCGTTAATAACTTGTAATAATGGGTGAGAGTCCGTGTCAGCCACTCTAGCGCAAAGAGGATAATTAGGGGGATCATAGGTAGAAACGTAGTGACTACGCCATTCATACTCCGGCTTGTGTACATTTTGAACCGATGATGTCGATGTCCTTATTAAAATTTTGCCGAAACCACTAGGACAGTAACAATCGGCGGTATCAGGAATTCCGTTATGAGTGGTGGTGGCTTGCCCCCAAGTCTTAATACGAAAATAACCTCCAGAGTCCCATTTTTCGCATCCTCCGGCTACTCTAACAACCTGTCTGGCATAAGCGCTGGAAGTAGCTGCGGCAATCTGTGAATCAATTCTGTTATTCCCCACTACCGCACGATCATCAAGCAAAACGTCAGGCACCGATACTCCGCCCCCGCTTAACACTACAAAAGCGCTTACTGACCAACCAACAATAAAAGATAGCAAGACCAAGTGGGCCAGTATATAATAATAAAGAAAATGTTGATGCATAATTTTTAAATTAAATTTCATAAAAATTATAGCACTTTTTATTAAAAAATAAAAATCGGGAATAAAATTTTTTATTCCCGATAAAGTAAATGAGTTATTTTATCAGAATTATCTTCCGTGTTGCGGAATACGATCCTGACTTTATTTTAAAAAAGTAAACGCCTGCCCCTAATTTCTCCCCTTGGTCATTTTTGCCGTCCCAGGTAATAGAATATTCACCCAAGATAGGCTGGGGATCTAAAAGGCGGCGCACTAATTGCCCCTTCACATTATAGACAGCCACAGTAGTTAGACTATGGCCTGCCCCCTGTTTCAGGGTTAAAGTAGTATTGTCCCGAAAAGGATTAGGATAACATGATACCTCTACGGGAACTACCGACGCCACGTCATCGTTATTGGCCACGGGCGGACCCACGTGCAAGCGATAAATACAAGCATTAAAGCTTATATATATATACTCGCCCCAATAAACTATGGCATAAATCTGTCCGGATTGATCTGGCATTTCCGTCGGTAATACCAGCCACTGCCAACTTGCTCCGTTATTAAGTGAACGGACAATCCCGGGATGGTCATTATTACCATCCCAAATACCGCCCACCAGATAAAGATTGCCGCCCACCCCCGTCAGGCCGCACCTGGTCAAGCACATTGTTGGGCTAAAATCAGCGCCCAACTGGCTTATATCCGCCAAACTCCAAGATGCGCCCTGGTTATCTGAATAAAAAACAAGTTGCGCAACCGCAGTAATTATTCTGTTGGCGCTGACCATTATATAACCTGGGCCACTTGTAATATCTGCCGCCTCTTGCCAGCTCTGACCATCAGAACTGGTAAGCACAAAAGGAGATAATTCTCGTCCCACGGCCTTTAAGTTGGGCTGAAAATCAGCACAAACCGGACAACTTCTCTCTGACTCAAAAACAACACTCCAGTCTTGGCCGGCATTTATGGTTTTATAAATTCTAATACCGAAGAAATCCAACTCCATTACCACATAACCCTCCTGGGGAGAAACGAACTGAATATTTTTTAAAACACATCTGTTTCTTTCCAGTTGATAGGTTCGGGCCCAGCTCTGACCGCCATTAACAGTTTTATAGAGCACTGATCTACTTAAATTATTATCTGACAACACAAAACCTCCACAGCAATAGCCAACCGCCGAGGTTAGCATAAATGCTGAACCCAGCTGAAGAGAGTCACAGTTGGCCACCACATACTCCTGATAGTTCACACCGTCGGGAGATATAACAAAATGATGACCACCAACTCCGTAAAAAACACCCCCTGATGCCTGAAGCATCTGAGGAATCACTCCGCTTTGAGTGCAGTATTGCAACTCCCACACCGGACTTGCCATCACGGGTGAGATCGCCACCGACATTATAAACCCTATAAGGGCTATAACTATGAGCCTAATTTGCGTGGCTTTCATGAAAACCTCCTAAATATTTAATTGTTAAAGATCTTATGTTATTATTATTAACACATAAAATAATATTAGTCAAGAGTTTCGAGTAATCTAGGCTTACCTATGGCAATTTTTCACAAAATAACCTATTTAAGCCAGTAAATTAACTAGTAAAATTATTTACTAAGGGCAAGCACTGTCACAACCTATCCTAATAAAATTACTGCTGCCAAAAACCTAAAATACTGGTTGTATTAATAGTATTGTCTAGATATAAATCTAGCTTTTTCCTATAGACTGCGGCCTGATCAGTGGTATCAAAAAATTGGTCAGCAGAAGCAGGAATTTGCGGATAGGCAGTATTAGGATCTGGATTATACATCCGTTGTACCGTAAAGGCCCCGGCTTGCAATAAAAAACCAAAAAGAAAGGCAATGGTTAATAGAGAGACGGAAAGATATTTAAACATATATTTTAAAATAAATCATGAATTTTATGGCAGTCCCCAATTGTTGTCCCAACCATTATTAGGAACTATACAAATAAATTTTTCAACCGTAGATGTTGTTCCGCTAGGTAAACCAATATGGGGAGAACTGCTTGGATTATGGTTGAAAATAACTAAACCGCAAGCACTCGGTATTTCCCTGGCACTTGGGCCGACTTGATACCTATCCCAGGGAATACCAAATCGCTGGGCTAGGGCTTCAGTCTGATTACAATAAGGTATACTTTGATTATAAACTTCGGCTGGGCAATCCGCCATTGGATCACAACAACAAGTGTATGGATCCATCCCAACAGAAGATGAAAAATTCAAATTATTCATATAGCAATAACCGAATGTTTGTTCCCAATTATTACCTGGTGGTTGGTTATTATTATAAAAAATGAATTGGCTGGGAGAAGTTGTTGAATTGGTATTAGTTGAAATCAAAGAGTTAGCAAATATACCTAAGCTTCCACCAGCCTCATTAGGATTAGTTATATCGGTACAAACAGGCACAATATACGTAGTATTACACTCATAGCCTCCACAATATTGATCAAGCGTAACATTATATCTTAATCTCCATTCATCTACGGGATACTCTAGGTTAGTTATTGGCATAGTGGTACTTGATAATAAGATTTTTGTAGAACTTGCTGGACATAAACAATTTGGTGAACTCGACACAAAAGACGAGGTCGCACTACCCCAACTCTTAATCCTAAAATAACCGCCCGAAGTCCATAATTCGCAGCCGCCAACCACTGGTTTGATGGCTTTTTTAATCTTGTCTTTCTCGACCTCTACTTTAGCCACCATCGCCGCTCGACTATTAGCGGAAGTAGTTGCTGTAGTCGGAGCCTCTAACAACAACAACCCATTAGACATAGAGAAGGCCGCAGCAGCCATACCCACCACTAAGGCCAAAATAATGCAGTGTATCAAAATATAAACTGAAAAAAACTTAGATTGTTTCATATTATTTTAATAATTGGTCTAGATTAAATCCTTCACTCTCACTGTTACTATAATTATTCCAACTAGCATTATCAAAACGCGGCGCTGTCAGACGGTAAGACACTTCCACCCTCTCTCGTTGATTATTATCTGGCCGAGCAAAAATAATTATATCTTTACTCCCCCAATCTTTTTCATACCAGGTTTCCCCAGAAAAATTAGGCGTCAACAAACAACTAATTTCATTAAAATGCTCTTGATTATTAATGATATTAGTAGTCCGGCCAAAAAGCCATAAATCTGAACCCTCGGCGGATTGAGCAAAATCTAATTTAGCCATA
>Ga0209718_1003597_pt1 | contig 13696 bp, 10 predicted proteins | sample AD_JPNAS1_MetaG_FD_184420 | JGI IMG/M metagenome (GOLD analysis project Ga0209718, IMG submission 184420) | Active sludge microbial communities of municipal wastewater-treating anaerobic digesters from Japan - AD_JPNAS1_MetaG (SPAdes) (version 2) | ecosystem: Engineered > Bioreactor > Anaerobic... | reverse complement strand
CCCTTTGTACAGACCAAAAACAACCAAGACAAGCAGGGATAACAGCAAGAAGATCAGTTTGCCATATGAATACAGTCTGCCGCCAACAACAATATAACGATCTGTCGGATTCTCAGCATTCTCCGAATAATAAGGCTGACACTTATTTTGCTTCGACCTTTTTTGCCAACAGAGCACCAACGGCACAACGCATATTGAGCCTAGGCAAAGCAGTATCCATAGAGCGGGCCTCATTGCGAACACTTCTCGCTAACTTGCTTGTCGGTTTGATTCTCCATTCGGCTGAATACATGAGCTTCCGAAGTATTGAAAAGGCTTGCACTATGTACGCGGACCATCTTCGCCAGTTGATCACTGGTCGCCTCCAGCAGAACGCGCGCTCGACCAGACTCTGAACCAAACACGCAGAGTGCAGTTGTAAGAAGAACAAGTGCAACACGACTGACTAATTCAACTCTCATCACTGGCTCCCGGCTCTTTGTCCAATACCGAATTGCGTCCCTTTTCTCTCTCCTGAAGCTCAGCAAAAAACCTGTCCACTTCGAACGTGAACGGTTTCAAATACGCTCCTAAATAGTAGCGCCCTTTGTCTCTAAAACTCCATTGGAAGTTCGCGTGTTCAAAGTATTCACGGCTATCTTTCATGGCCCTTCGGTCTATTGTCGTAGCCCTGCTCAAATACTTTGACAATACTTCATCCAGAATATGATTGTCGACACATTCAGTGGTTTCGTCGTTCTTCAAGGTATTCCACCCGCTCTCTCCCTGACGACGATTCAGAATCAAAATCTCGTAATGAACCGATGATTTTTCCTCTGCAACTTCGATCCTAATTCTTCTTGTCAGATCATAGACTTCAGTTACATATCCAATGTGACAAGAACTCTCGATGTGAATAGCGCCGCCACTCGGCAACGGTGAATCCCAGAAAAGTGTGCGCCAATCTGATAAGGAACACTCTTGCTCCCGCAGTACGTGGGAATCGATTAGAACAGCCTTCTGTTTTTCTCCCGTGCGGACAGATGCACATGACGTCACGAGCAAAAACATGCTTAAATTTAACAGGCACATGGTTATTTTCCGCATTCCCATGTCTGTGCTCCCTACGGTTACCATTCATTCCGCCACCAGAAAACCGCCAACCCGCGATCCACCACCCTTTTACGCGAATCGTCATTTCAAGTCAAGCGGGAAGAACCAGAAAACGAAAAATATCGTTCTTGCGCTTAGATTACGAAAAGAGTAATGTATCTGCACGAATGCAGACGCTAACAGACAAGGTTTTTAGACTGGCGCCGCCGGGCGGGCTCTTTGACATGACCGTCATCGCGAACCTCTTCCCGGATGCCAGCCCGGGCGCCCGCGCCTTGCTGGTGCATCGAGCGATGCAGGCCGGCGAAATCCTGCGCCTGAAGCCGGGGCTCTTTGTGCTGGCACCGCCTTATCGCAAAACCGAGCCGCACCCGTTTGTGCTGGCCGCCTGCCTGCACGCGCCCTCGCATGTCAGTCTCGAATCCGCCCTGGCGCATCACGGACTGATCCCCGAGGCAGTCTATCAGGTCAGCAGCGTGACGGTCGCACGTAGTCGGGAGTTCGCGACCCCGCTGGGAGTGTTCAGTTTCCAGCGTGTTCCGGCGCTGGTGCCGCGCGCGGGCGTCGAAGCCGTGGAGGTTGCCCGAAACGCCTGGGCGTTCATTGCGTCACCCTTGCGTGCCATCGCCGACCTGATCTATCTCAACAAGCCCATCACTTGGAAAAGGAACGGCATGAGCTACCTGACCGAATCGCTGCGCATTGAGGAGGAGGATCTGCAGACGCTCTCGTTCGAAGCCTTAGATGAGATTCTGGAGAGTCTCCGCAGTCGGCGCGTTTGTGCCTATCTGCAAGGATTGAAAGGAGCGATCGGCCATGCTGGGTAGGGTATTGAGCGCCAAACTGCGCGAATACGCGCCGGCTAACGCGGTCGAACAGGACAACGTCCTGCAAGAGGTGATGCAGCACTATGTGCTGGCCAGCCTCGCGCGCGCGGGCCTGTTCACCGACGCGATCTTTCACGGCGGCACCTGTCTGCGGATCGTCAATCAAATCAGCCGATTTTCGGAGGATCTGGATTTCCTGCTCAAACGACCCGATCCCGGTTTCCGCTGGCAGGGCTATCTGAAGGCTGTCCAGAAAGACTGCGCTCAGGAAGGCATTGCCTTTGAAATCCAAGACAAGTCCGAAGCCGCATCGGCGGTTCGAAAGGCCTTTCTGAAGACCGACTCTATCGGAAAGCTACTGACGCTAGAATTACCCTTCGAACGCTATCACGCACGCAAGCTCCGGATCAAACTCGAGATCGACACCAACCCTCCGGCCGGCTCCGCTTTCACCACCAGCTACATCACCTTTCCCGTGACAACGGCGTTGACGACTCAAACCCTTGAATCAAGCTTCGCGCTGAAGTTGCATGCGTTGCTCTGCCGATCCTACGTCAAGGGCCGCGACTGGTACGATTTCGTGTGGTATGTGACCCGCAAGATCCGCCCGGATCTTGCCTTGCTGGAGCATGCGCTTGACCAACAGGGGCCTTGGGCTGGTCGCCGGATGAATATCACGTGGGCGTGGATGATCGAAACCCTGCGGGTGGTCATCGGCCAGATTGACTGGTCCACGGCCCGACAGGATGTCCAACGGTTCCTCCCGCTTCGCGAGCAGGAATCCCTCAGCTTGTGGGGTTCGGAGTTCTTCCTGTACTATGCGGACATGATAGAAACGATGGCTCCATGAGGGGAGACAGAAACAGAGTGCAAAGCGCACGCCGTTGTGTTTCAATACGGGAACTTTACTTTATTACAAGGGGATATCGTTATGACACGTCTTTTCGTTCGTTCTTTGTTGACCTTCGCACTGCTGTGCGCACAGGCCGCGTTCGCCTTTCTGCCGCCTTCTGATAAAAAGGAGGGGGTAACGCTCCGCATCGAAGGTTTTGTCGAGCAGTCCACCCAAGAGCGCTTTCAAGCCGAGAAGGTTCCGGCGGACCAGCCGCTCGCCTTCACTGTCACGCTCGTCAATGAACGTACCGAACCCGTGGGCGGCAGTGTCAAGGTCTGGCTGAATGACGACTGGCAGATCGTCGGCGACGACACGTTTACGTTGACCGCCGAACCGGGCCAGAGCGTCTCCGCCTCCTGCAAAGCACAGGCTAAGCCTTCCGTCCTGAATGCGCTCTACCCGATCCACGCCCGCCTTGTGCTGACGATCGACGGGCAGGAGACGGTCCTGCATCCGATCGCGATTTTTGACGCGGTGCTGCCCGCATCCGTCAAAGCCCCGACCGAGCAGCGCGAGGTTCGCCTTGCCGACGGCGTGCTGCGGCTCGACGTCGGTGCGGACCGCCGGGTCTTTATCTCTCAGGGCAAAAAGACCCGTGAACTCGGCATTCAGTTTTCAGGCTCGGATGCGGCGAGCGGCACCCATGTGGGATGCAGCCGCACGATGCGCGGCGGCGTGGAGCGGGCGGGCTTTGCGGTCCATCCCCCCTATCGCGGCGGCGCCGGTGAAACGTGGAGTGACTTCCGGCTGGCGCTGCCCGCTGGCAAGCCTGCCGTCCTGAACTTTTTCACGGCGATCCGCGACATCTCCCCCACCGAGCCGCCTAGCGACGGCACCGAGCACAAGGTCCTTGTGATCGGTGCGGACGGCGAGACGCGCGAACTCTTCTCGCGCTTCAGCGCCAGCAAGACATGGGAACCCGCAGAGGTCGATCTGAGCGCGTATGCCGGTCAGAGCGTCACGCTGCGCCTCTGGACCGGACCGGGACCGAAGAACGACACGACTTGTGACCAGTGCTACTGGGGCGACCCGGTGGTGACGGTCGGCACCCTGCCCGCGCTGGCGGACGAGGAGACGTGGCAGGCGCTTGAGCGGACAGCGGTGGCGCGTGCGCGCGATGCGCGTACCAAGCGCTTCGGCATCGGTCCCGGCGCGTTCCGGCTCAATGTCCACGGCCAGCGGTTCGGCGCGGCGGTCGCACTCGGCCGCCAAGGACTCACAGACGGCGTGATCGCTTTTTCCGACGGCACGCGCGACCTGATCTACCGAGGCTTCGCCTGCGATATCGACGGCGCACCGGCCGGCGGTGTCGAGAACGGCATGCCCGTGCTCGCGATCGAGACGCGGCGCGGCTGGAGCAAGTGGCGCGTCACGCACCGCATCGCAACGCCGAGCGGCACGCTGCCGGCGCGTGCGACCCTTTGGGCAGAGGACGGCGCTCTGCGCGTGGCGTGGGACATGCCGGGCGTCCGGCGCGACCGGCGCGGCACGCCGCGCTTCACGCGCCTCGGTCTGGGCGCGGCGCAACTGCCAGTCTGGCGTGCGTATGCCGGTTTCGGCAATGTGATCGAGAACCCCGGCGCATTCACTCTGGGTGCCGGAGGATTCAGTTTGAGCACGCGCCATGTCGGCGCGGACTACACCAACGGCCTTAGTCTGGTGCAGGCGTGCGACATCTTTCCCGACCGTCTGGTCTACGTGTCCGAGACGCGGCGCTTCGCCCTCGAGACGCACCATGACGCGGCCTTCTTCTTTGTGCCTTCCGCGCAGGGCGCCTTTGCCGCTGCACGCGCCTACCGCGACCTATGCGGATTTGAAAGAGGCCCAGGTCTCGACATGTTGGGCGGGCGCATGTGCATCGACCAATGGGGCGGTGACTATCAAGATGCAGCGGAGGGCTTGCGCCAGGCAGCGCGCTACGGCGTGACCGACGCAGTGTTCGTGAAGCATGCGTGGCAGCGCTGGGGATACGACTACCGGCTTCCCGAGATTTATCCCCCGGCTGGCGGATTGGAACCGTTCCTTGAGATGCGCCGGGCCGCCGAAGAGGCCGGCATGCTCTTCTGCCCGCACGATAACTACATCGACTTCTATCCCGACGCGGAGGGTTACAGCTACGACCACATCGTCTTCACTGAGTCCGGCGCACCGATGCGGGCGTGGTACAATCAGGGGCGGCGTGCCCAGAGCTACCGCTGGTTGCCGCACGCCTTCGCACCGTGGATGACCGACAACATGCGGCAGATGCGCGACGGCTTCGCGCCGGACAGCTTGTTCATCGACGTCTTCACCGCGATCGCGCCCTTCGATTACTACGACCGCGACGGTGTCTTTTATGACAAGAACGCCACGCAGCAGGCGTGGCGCGACGCCTTCGACACCTGCCGTTCGATCCTCAAGCGCGGCGCACCGATGATCAGCGAGGCCGGCACCGACGCCTTGATCGGATCGCTTGATGCAGGTCAGGCGGATCACTTCGAAGCCTCACGCTGGATAAAGGATTTCAGTGACGCGGACCGCACGCCGTGGCACGACATGGCCTCGCACGGCAAGATGGTGCTGCTCGCGGGCGGGCTTGGCCCGCGTTACAGCGAACTGGGCTGGCGGATGGGGAACCGTCCAGAACACGGCTACGGTAGCGACGACTATCTCTCCAATACCGTGCTGGGCGGACGCAACCCCATGTGCGACGGCCCCTTCTCGCGCCGCACGGTCATGACCTACTGGCTGTTGCACGATGTCTGCGACACGCTTGCGGCGGAAACTTTCGAAACGCACCAATTCGGCGATTCGATCTATCAGCAGCACACAACCTTCAGCGGCGGGGGCAAGGTCTGGGCCAACCGCGGCTCCAATCAGGTTTGGACGGTGGCGAACGACCGCAAGCTGCCATGCTACGGATTCTACGTGCAGACGCCCCGCGCCGAGGCCGGCGTGGTGCTGATCGACGGACAACGCGCGGGATTCGCCCGTTCCGAGAAGAGCTTCTTCGCCGATGCGCGACCGCCATACGATCCGCTCACCCACATGAAGATCGAGTCCGCAACCGTATCGGGCAAACACCTCGGCAATGGTGTGTTTGATCTGGAGTTTCACTGGAACGTACTGACACCGCCGATTGAGGGATACGTGCCCTTCCTGCACATCTGCAACGATCAGGCCAAGGAGGGAGGTTCTGAAAAAATCGCCTTCCAGCCGACGATGAAGCTGGATCCCGCGTCATTCAAGCGGGCGGGCGCATTCACGGCCACCGCGCGCGTTACCGTGCCGCCATCAATGCCGGCCGGCGACTACCGCGTCCGTTACGGCCTTTTCCGCCCCGACGCCGGAAACCGAATGGCGATTCGCGGGCTGGACGACGGCAATCGACGCATCCGCGGCGGTGTAATAACCGTCGCCAAGAGCGGCAACACATTCACGAGCGGAAGCTTCACCCTTGAAAGCGAATCCGCAGACAAAAACCGCGAATTGAATATCGCCGGCAAGATGCTTAACTTCGGTCCCATCACAACGGACGGCGCGTTCCGGTTGTTGCATGGCGAGCGCGGCGCATGGACACTCATCCCGCTACCCGGCAGCAGGTCTTTCAAAGCGGAGATCAAACTCGGCGCATTGGGCGCGCCCCGCGCGCGCGTCAAGGCCGTGGAGCTGCTGGATGCCTGGCATGCGGCAGCGCGTGCAGCCGAGTGGTCGCAAGAGGGCGACACGCTCCGGCTCGCATGCGACGGACAGGCCTTCGGCTACCGCATCGACTTCGAATAGCCTTCCCCTCTGGGGGTGTGGTGCTGCTCGGGTTTTCTCATCCACAGATGGGCACAGATTACGCAGATTTTTTGAGTGTAAAAACGGGCGGAAAGATGGGTGCCGGGCGCGTGCAGGGCATGCAATACGGGGCGCGCGGTGACTCCTAAATCCTAACTCCTAAATGTTAACTCCGCGCGCAGCGCGGCTGCGTGGTACAAGGTTTTAACCTCATCTTTGTGATCACTGGGTGGTCACAAAAAGTTGAGCGCCTCTCCACTTATTACCTCTCACCTATTACCTCCGTAGCCGCAGCCTCCCATGCGCGACGCCGGGCAGGAGGGCGCGGCGGCGCAATCGCCGCACGCCTTGGGGGTCGCTGTGGCGGGCGCAAATGTCGAGAACTGCTTGGCCAATTTCTTTGCGCCGCAAGCGGGGCATTTCACGGGTTTGTCATCGAGCGTCCGCGCCAGATGCTCAAAGGCATGGCCGCAGACCGAACAGGCATATTCATAAATCGGCATGTTGGGAAGGATAACCGATCATGGGATGAACGGCAAGACAGGACGGCGCGGCTGTCGCGGTGAAAACAAAACTGGACAGGACGGCGCGGCCCAAAAAACACCAAAAAACACCCTCCCAAAAAAACTGCAAACTTGGCCGTTGACAGTCCACATGCGATCGGCTAATCTTGTAGACCTTTTTCGCGAAGAAGGAAGAGAGACAGGTTGTAACCATGACGAAGACGTTTGTACCGAAGGATCCGGGCACGGCCCGCAAGTGGCAGTTGGTAGATGCGACCGACAAGCCGCTGGGACGGCTTGCCGTCAACATCGCGAATGCTCTGCGCGGCAAAGACCGCCCCACGTTTGATCCGAGCGTGGACACGGGCGATTTTGTGATCGTGATCAATGCGGAGAAGGTCCGCTTAACCGGTCGCAAGCTCGATCAAAAAGAGTATCAGCGCTATTCCGGCTATCGCGGCGGGCTGAAACGTTTTTCCGCGCGAACCATGCTGGAAAAGCACCCAGACCGCGTGATTCTGGAGGCGGTGTGGGGCATGCTGCCGAAGAACACGTTGAGCCGTAAGTTGATGACCCGGGTGCGGGTCTACCGTGGCGCGGAACATCCGCACGCGGCGCAGCAGCCTGTGGCGGCAGCGTTCTAAACATTCCAATCATTCCAACGAGAAGGTTGACGAAGATGTCGAAAGAAATTGCAGCGGGCACCGGACGCCGGAAAACAGCGGTCGCGCGTGTGCGCCTTACTCCGGGGACGGGCAAGTGGTCCGTGAATAACGTGGCGATCGAGGAGTACATCCCGAGCGATGCGTTGCGTCAGTATCTGAGCCAGCCGCTGGCCCTGACGGGAATGGAAGGCAAATATGATGTGTCTGTCACCGCGAAGGGTGGCGGGATCAGCGGCCAGTCCGGCGCGATCCGGCACGGCCTCTCCCGTGCGCTGGTGGCATCCGACGCGAGCCTGCGCGAGGTGCTCAAGAAGGCGGGATGCCTGACGCGCGATTCCCGCATGAAGGAGCGCAAAAAGCCGGGTCAGCCCGGCGCCCGCAAGCGCTTCCAGTTCTCGAAGCGCTAATCGTTTGATTTTTCACATCACTCTATCGAATGTGCGGGCGCCTGCCTCTCGCGGGCGTCCGCACTTTGCATTTTTAGGTTACCACGCTTATGTCTTTAGGTTTATTTAAGAAACTCGCGGGGAAACTTCTGGGCGGATCCGCCGCTCCCGCAAAATCGGCGCCGGCGAAAGGCAAAGGCAAGAAGGCCGACGCCGCGCCGGGACGTTCGAGCGACACGCAGCGGAAAAAAGGCCGTCGGGGTGGCGGCGACGCCAAAAAGAACGACTCCAAAGGCAGCGTTGCCAAAGCTGGAAATGATCGTGCCAACCGGGCGTCGCGAGGATCGCGTGGCAATGCCCCGCAGCGTGCGCGGCGCGAAGAATCGCGCGGCGAACGCGGTGAACGCAAGCAGCCCGCGTCAGTCGCGCCGACAGCGGCGACTCGTGCGGTTGCGCGACCGAGCACCAAAAAACGGCGCGGTCGTGACGACGAGCGCGACGAGCGCGTGAATACCGATCCCAAGGCGTACCGCCCCGGCGGTGCCTTGGCCGATACCGAGGTCGCCCAGCGCCTGAAGGAGCACGCCGCTTGGTCGCTTGACCGATATGTCGTGGAGCCAGCCGAGGGCAAGAAGCGCTTTCACGATTTTGATCTGCCATCCGAGTTGATGCACGCGGTGTGCGATCTGGGCTTCCAATACTGTACCCCCATTCAGGCGCTCAGTCTTGAGCATGCGCTGGCTGGCAAAAATGTCGCCGGCAAGGCGCAGACCGGCACCGGCAAGACAGCGGCTTTTCTGGTTGCGATTCTTACGCGCTATCTGCGCACGCCCGAGGCGCGCCACGAAAAAGGCGGCACGCCTCGCGCACTGGTGATCGCGCCAACGCGCGAACTGGTGATCCAGATTTGCAAGGACGCCGCCAATATCGGCAAATACTGCGATCTGCGCTCGCTGGCCGTCTATGGCGGCATGGACTATGACCGTCAGAAGCGTGAAATGACTGCCGCGCCGGTCGATCTGCTGGTCGCTACGCCCGGACGTCTGCTCGATTTTGTGCGCTCGCGTGTCGTGGACCTGTCGAAGGTCGATACCCTGGTTATCGACGAGGCAGACCGCATGCTGGACATGGGGTTTATCCCGGATGTGCGGTCGATCATGAACCGCCTGCCGCCCAAAAACAAGCGCTGTACCATGCTGTACAGCGCAACGCTGGACGATGCGGTGATGCGTCTGGCGTCGCAGTGGATGGAAGCCCCCGTCAAGATCGAGGTCGAATCAGAGCAAGTCACTACAAAAACGGTCAAGCAGATCGTCTACGTCGTCACGGCGAACGAAAAGTTTACGGTGCTCTACAACCTGATCCAGCAGTATCCCGAGTCGCGTATGCTGATCTTCTGCAATCGCCGCAGCACCACCGACGATGTCGCCGAGGGTTTGGCACGTCGCGGGGTCCGCTGCGAGGTGCTGAGCGGCGACGTGAATCAGAACCGTCGTCTGCGCGTGCTGGAGGATTTCCGTGAAGGCAAGATTCGCACGGTGGTGGCGACAGATGTCGCGGGACGCGGCCTGCATGTCGATGACATCGGGTTCGTTGTGAATTTTGACTTCCCCTACGAGCCGGAGGATTACGTGCACCGTATCGGGCGCACGGGGCGTGCGGGCCATACCGGCACCGCGATTTCGTTTGCGGACGAAGACGAGTCGTTTATCATTCCGGATATTGAAAAGTTCATCGGCGAAGAGTTGAAGTGCACGGTGCTGCGTAGCGACGACCCGCTGCTGGCCAAGTTGCCGCCCTCTTCGTCGCGCCGTGAAGGCGGCAGGTCACGTCGGGAAAAACCTCGTAACGGACAACGGCAGGAGCCCGCTTCCGCCGACCGGCCGCAGCGCGAGACCGCTGCCGCGCCGCGTGACACGGAGAAGCGTGTGTCGCAGAAGAAAGAAGCGGAGCGTGCCGCGCCGAAAGCGGAGCCGGAACCCAAGTCGAAGAAGCCCGAGCCCGCTGTCGCACCGCGCCGGAAAGCGCCTGCCAAGCCGGCGGTGCGTTCCCGTGAGGCGAAACCGGCTGCCGCGCCGACCCCTGCGCCGCAACGCACGTCTGCTGTGGTGCCGGCGCAGCCGACTGCACTCACGCTGCGTCGCGCGCCGCGTTTTTCCGAGGAGTGGGTGCCGGGTGAGAAGTAATGTGTGAGGTTGATGGAATGTGATGCATGTATGGAGACGGACGGCGGTCCGTCCGCGATCCGCATGCGGAAGGAGGTAGGGTATGTTGCGTAGGACTGGATGGCTGGGAGTGGCGTTGTGCGTGGCGGCCAGTGTGGCGCACGCCGAAATGGTCAGCGTGGTGCAGATCACCGACATGCGCGGACAAGTCGCGTTCGAGATAATGAATCGCGAGGAGTATGCCGCGATTCAGAAAGAGATCCGGGAAGAGATGGCGGTCTATCAGGCGGCTGCGGCCGACGCCAAAAAAGAGTGGGACGCCAACAAGGAGAACAAGCTCCCGTTCCAAGGCAATCGCATTAAGCCGCGTTCTGCGCGAAAGATGCCCCCTGACTTCAATGATCGTGACAAGGCGGAAAAGCGCAAGGGGGTGCTCGAAGAGCGTGCGGCGCAGCGGCAACTCGACGAGATGGAGAAGGAGGGCAAGAAGAAGGATAAGGAGCAGTCCGAGTCCGCCATCGCCAAAGAAGAGGCCCGCATTAAGGCGTATGACGATGCGTTCACTATGATCAGCAAGCGCATGGGTGAAAAGCTCGGTCGTCCTGTTCCCAGTATCGGTTTAGTCTTTGAGGCCGAGCCCAAGAAGGAAGAGGCGCCCAAGAAAGACGAAAAAAAAGACGACAAGAAGGCTGAGAAAAAGGCCGAGAAAAAGGCCGACTGAGGTTGTTTCTCACACGGAGACACGGAGGGCACGAAGGGGAATGGGCAGAAAAACCTTTGTGTCCTTTGTGCCTTTGTGAGAGATTAAATTTTACGGGCTTTGCCCGTATGAGGAGAGTCGCATGGCTAAGAAACGAATAACCGAGGACGCGCTTTGTCCACCGCCGGCGACTTTGCCGGTCTTGACCACGTGGTCGGTCAAACGGTCGAACGCTGAGGTTGATGCCTTCCTGTCGCGTCCAGCCTTCGCGCCGGAGGCCGAAGCCGCCGCTGCCGAGGTGCTGGCGGATATCCGCAAACGCGGTGACGCGGCGGTGCTCGCGGCGGCCAAGCGTTTCGACCGTGCCGTGCTGACCGCCGAAGAGATGCGGGTGACCGCCGCTGAACTGTCCGCGGCGACCAAGGCGGTGCCCGCGCGTGTGAAGCGTGCCGTCAAGGATGCCCACGCGCGTGTGAAGCTCTTTGCCGAAGCGGGGTTGCACGAGCCTTGGTATCTGCGCACGCCGCAAGGCGGATATGCGGGCGAGTTCTACTCGCCGATGGACCGCGTGGGCGTGTACGTGCCGGGCGGTACCGCGCCGCTCGCCTCCACGGCAGTGATGACCGTGACGCTGGCGCAGGTGGCTGGCGTGCGTGAGATTGTTGCCTGTACGCCGTGTGGCCCGGACAAGCAGGTAAACCCAGTTCTGCTCTACGCGCTCAAGCTCGCCGGTGCGACCGAAATCTACAAAGTGGGCGGCATCCAGTCGATCGGCCTGATGGCGTTCGGCACGAAGAGTGTGCGGCCGGTGCAGAAAATCGCAGGTCCCGGCAACGCCTTTGTGACCGCCGCCAAACGCCAGGTCTACGGCTATGTGGCGATCGATCAGGTGGCCGGGCCGAGCGAAATCGCGGTGCTTGCGGACGACTCGGCAAATCCGGCGTGGGTGGCGGCTGATCTGCTCTCGCAGGCCGAACACGGCAGCGGACATGAGAAGGCGCTGCTGGCCACCGACTCGCAGGCGCTTGCGGAGGCGGTGAGCGATGAGATCGTTTGGCAGACGCCGAAGTTGTCGCGCGCCGATAGGGTCGAGCGCGTGTTGCAGCGGCAGGGCATTCTGTTGGCGATTGTGCCGAACCTTAAGCAGGGTATGGAACTGGTGAACCGTTTCGCCCCGGAACACTTTGAGATCATGACGCGCGACGCGCGGATGTGGCTCAACGAGGTGCGTGCGGCGGGAGCGGTCTTTATCGGGCCTTGGACGCCCGAGTCGGCCGGCGATTTTGTTGCCGGTCCCAGCCATGTGCTGCCGACCGGCGGCGCGGCGCGTATGTTCAGCGGACTGACGGCCGATGACTTCCGGCGTCGTCACAGCTTCGTAGAGTTCACCGAGGCCGATCTGGCCGAGACCCGCGCGTCAATCGAGACCTTTGCCGCCGTCGAGGGACTCGACGCGCACGGCCGCTCGGCGTCAATTCGCTTTCGCGAATGAAGTAATAGGCGATAGGTAAGAAGTAACGCTCAACGCTCAAGTGAGGCCGCCAGACACGCAGATCGTCCGAGAAAAGCATGGCCACGGACGCATTCCGGTCAAAATCCCCCTCGGGTTCGCTCTTCGGACCCGATCCGTGGAAGAAGAGTATGTAGCAACCGATCTGAGGCACAGTCCGCGCATCCAACACGAATCCCGCCGTGAGCCGTCCTTTTGCCCACTCCCAGCCGTCGCGCGGCAATTCAAGCGGCGGCTCGTCGCGCCAGTTCAGCAGGTCAGGCGACCGCTTCACGCCGATTCCGTCGCGCGGTGAGTGAAACATCACGTAGCCGTCCTGTTCGCACAGGATACACACGTTCTCTCCAGCAGGTGCCGAACCCGCCGGCGTCCAGTGCCGAAGGTCACGTGACCAACTGCGAGACACACCGTTCTGCTTGTAAAAACACCACCACTTACCCGGCTCTGCGGCATCTTCAATGAGATACGGATCGATCATACGGCCCATTTCGGAGACCGCAACATCACCTTTGACGCGAAGGATCTCCGGCTCGCCCCACGTCACGAGATCCTTTGATCGCATCAGCCAGACGCGCGCCGTCTTGTCGCCGTAACGTACGGGATCGCCCAGCCGATAACCGGGGCGCGGATAACTCGACACGCACATTGCCCAGTCATCTCCAGCGCGAATCACGTTGCCGGGACTTGAGAAATTAAGCGTCTGGTCGAGCTTCGTCAGCCGTGCGGGCGGTGTCCAGACGCGGAGGTCGCGCGTGGACGAATGGGCGACGAAACTGAAAATGCGTCCGTCCGCCTCGGCGGTGACGACAGTGAAATAGAGGTGCAGTGTGCCATCGTGCCAGATCGCCGTCGGGTCGCGATAGGCCGTTTTCTCGTCACCGACGAAAATCCGCACGTCACGCTCGGGCGAAACCCCGGCAGATGCGATGATCGGCGCAAGGCCCAACAATACGGCTGACAGCAGAACGGAGAAGCGCATGCTACTGCGCAGGCGCGGGAGCGGGGGCAGGAGCCGCAGGAGCCGCTGGGGCGCTCGGTGCCGAGAACGGCAGTGCTTGCTGTTCAGCAGCGGCAGGCGCGGGCGTTTTGACGCCCTCCATGACCGAGGTGCCGACGTGGGAGGTCAGGCGCGAAAGCACCAGCGTGTTCAGCAGGAAGATGATCCCCAGAATGACCGTGGTCTTGGTCAAG
>Ga0209718_1003571_pt1 | contig 13778 bp, 12 predicted proteins | sample AD_JPNAS1_MetaG_FD_184420 | JGI IMG/M metagenome (GOLD analysis project Ga0209718, IMG submission 184420) | Active sludge microbial communities of municipal wastewater-treating anaerobic digesters from Japan - AD_JPNAS1_MetaG (SPAdes) (version 2) | ecosystem: Engineered > Bioreactor > Anaerobic... | reverse complement strand
GCGCAAAGCCTCCTCACTAGCCGGCACCGTTTCGTCGAGCTGCTCGTGAAATTCATCCCAGACAGTTCGGTCCAACGCGCTCGCGCCGGGCAGTCCTTTGATTCCTCGGAGTTTCAGCGCCGAGTCGAACGAAGCGAGATTGCACAGTTTCATGGCCACGCTCCCGGCGCTACGTCCGAGCTTCTCCGCAAGCGCCACAATGACCGGCTGGCGCGCGTGCAATTGTCCGAAGGTGAGCTTGTGGTAGAGGTTCAAAGCGACGAACAGTTCGTCGCGAGTCCATCGTTTGCCAGAGGCCATGCTCCGAAAGCTGGGCAAACGTGTGCTGCAACGCAGCAAAGAAATCAGCCACAACCGACGTGCCGTGGCCATGACCAGCCAGCCATCGCGCTCGCATGAGTGGCGGCAGTCTCCTGCGTAAACGTGCATCCTCCATGAAATCCACGACCATCCGCAGCACCATAGCGACAGATACAGCAGCCGAGTTCGCCGCCGCGCTATCGCTCTGGCGCGCGTGCGAAAGCCTCGCAGAAACCAATCTCATCAACCTGAGCGAGTGTTACCACGGCATCGACCAGCTCATGCGCGAAGTCATGCGCATCGCGCACCTCTTTGAGCAGTGGGCCTGCACGCATGTCGAATTCGCCGAGCTCAGCGACGTGTGGCCGTACCTGCTCGAAGACCAGTTCGGCACGGCGTGTTTGCAACTCTTGCCGGTCGAGGCTCTAGACCAGTTCAGCGAAGCCGACTGCCTCCGCACCGCGCTCCAGCTCAAGCTACCTCTGAAGTGAGCGGAGCGCACGGAAACACCTCAGCGCTCTACTGACCCAAGGGCAAAAATGCGCGGCCTTGCGCAGGCGCTTCAGCCCTCCTGGGGCCCTCCGCGACTCCGTGGTTCAAAATCCCCCCGCACGGGCGCGGGACAGTCGCCGGCGCCGCTCACTGCGCACTTTCCAGACGCGTCACGACCGGGCCGGGCAGCAACCCCCGCACGGGAAACAGCGGAGCCACACACTCCAATAAAAACGGGTCGTCCATATACGGGGCGAGATCCGCATAGCCGGGGCCATCCAGACTCCGGTGCATCAGCGGATAGTGGCCACGCTCCAGTTTCATGTGAACCACCGGGCCACCTTCGGGAAACGGCATCCGCAGCAGCGCGGCCAGCGACGCAACCCCGGGCGTTTTCAGACGCAGCCAGAGCGCGGCGCGCGCCGCGTCGGACAACTCCGGACAACGCACACGCAGGTCCGCCTCATCGGACACCGGCGCCGCCAGCACCTCGCGGAGCGCAGCCCAGCGACGGGGCAAGACCACGTCACCACGCGGCTCCTGCGCGATGGCGGCAAACACCGCGCGCACCTCCGCGCCCGCGCCGACGAGTTCATCGGACTCTGGCACGCGGCCCTCGCGCCACCAGCGCGCCACCGCACAGGCATAGGCAAACGCAGGCCGGCGCCACACGGGCAGTTCGGGGTCGGCAAGCGCACGCGCGCTCAGCTCCCGCCAGCGCGCATAGGCCCGATCGCGCAGCTCCCGCAGCGGCGATTGTTGCCAGTACGGCGAGGCCACAAAAGCCGGATTGACGAGCAGCTCCATCGCCAGCGCCTGCACACAGCCACGCTCGTCGCCCGCGCCCAGACACGCCAGCGCAAGGCCGAGATGGGTCGAGGGCCGGTCCGGGAGCAGCCGCAGCGCCTGCGAAAAATGCGCGCGTGCCGGCGCCGGATCGTCGGGCAGCCACAGCCAGCCCAGCGCGGACTGCACGGGCTCCTGCGCGGCATCGATCTCCAGCGACGAGGCCAGCACCCGGCGCGCCGCCTGGCGCAGACCCGCGTCGCCCGACTCGCCGGCCGCACGCGCCAGCTGGAAACCCGCCTGATTGCGGTAGTGGGCGCACCATGGAGCCGCGTCCACCGAAGCCAGGAGGCGCCGGGCGAGCACCACGCGCTCCGTCACGGATGTTTCCTCTACAGACGTTTCCGCCAGCGCTGTCCAGTGGAGCTGATGTGCGCGCCAGTGCGGCGCCAGCACCGCCACGGCGCCAGCGCCCGCGACACCGAGCACCCATGGCAGCCACCGTCCACGACGCCCCGCGCCAAACCCGTCGGCATCCGCCGATCGCGCCAGCAGCATGCCGGCCCACAGTCCTGCGAGCGCCAGCAGGGTGATCACGTCGAGTTGATAATCGGTGAGTGCCAGCCCGGCGTAGCCTGCGAGTGCCACGCCACCGAGCAGCGCAAAGGTGCGCGGCGCGCCCGCCGGCTCGCGCCGCCATCGCCACCACTCGCGGCCGAGAATGCACAAAAACGCGCCCAGCGCCGCCAACCCCACGAACCCGGTGGTCGCCCACCAGTGCAGCGGGGCATTGTGCAACTGGTACGAAGTCTCCACGCCGCCCACGAGTCGGGCGCGCACCTCGGGATAGACAAAAGGCACCATGCCCGGCCCGTGTCCCACCCACGGCCGCTCGAGCCCGAGCCACCCGCCGCCCTGCAGCATGCCGATGCGTTGCACGTCGCTCTCGTTGCGTTGAAACAAAATCGATGGATCAGCCACGAGCGCGCGCAGGCGGCCATTGGTCGCGAGCAGCCCCGCGACGACCAGCACGGTCGCCAGCCCGAACCCCACCCACTGCCGGCGCGAGGGCCGGTGCAGCGACAGCCAGAGCAGCCCCGCCACCGCCGCAGCCACCAGCGCGCCCAGCACCGCGCCACGACTCGCCGCCGTGAGAAACGCTGTCGCCGCCAGCGCCGAGGCCACGGTCCAGCCAGCGCGCCACCACCGGCGCTCATACCACACCAACCCCGCCAGCCAGGGAAAGGTGAGCAGCCCCAGCCCGCCGGTGTAGTTCCAGTGGCCAAGCGGGTGCGGGTTGCGATGCGTCACCCAGTCAACTTTTCCCCACGGCTGCTCCGCCAGCAGGTTCGCGACATCGACCGCATACAGAAGCGCCGACATCACCAACGGCACCGTCATCGCCACGCCCGCCACGCGTGCGAACCGGAGAAAAACCGGCACCTCCGCGCGGGACACCCGGAGCTGGCCCGCCAGCCAGAAAGTCCACGCAAGGCCGCACCCGAGCGGCAATGCCGCCTCGAAACTGAAATGCGGCTGCCGGCTCGCAGCCACGCTCACTCCGATCACACCGGCCAGGACCAGCCCCGCCAGCCCTCCCAGCCCCACCCCGCGCCAGCCCCGCGCCTGCGTCCATGTGAGCAGAAACACCGGCACCAGCAGCAACGCCTGCGAATAAAACGCCCACGGCCACGTGAAGACGATGGTCGATGCCTTGGGCAACGATCCCACCAGCACCAGCCCACCCAGCGCCAGCCAGCCAAGGAGCCGCATGATGCGATAAAACGGGGAGGGCATGGCTTGCATAGGCTAGGGAGAAGAAGGATCGCGATCCGTGGTTCCGAAAAATGACAGTTGCCGGGCCTTGAGCCAATCCAGCCGGGCCGCTACCTGCTGCGATGTTGGATCGAACCAGTTCAAGGCAAAGTTCGAAGCAGCGTTGGCTGCGACCATGTCATTTGTGGCAAGATATGTCTCGACCCAGATCCGTTTGGCACGGCCGATCGTCGCCGCATTTTGCTCCGGTTTGAAATTGGCCCAGATCATTGTGATGACAACGAGAACAAGTGCCGCATAGATCTGTGCGAACCGCGGATAATCGACTCTTTCAAAAAACTCATCTGCAGCGATATGCAACCCCACCACCGCCGGCATCATCAGCGGTGCGTATCGCCACATAAAAGCAGCCTCAATATTGACCGGAAGACGCCCAACAGCAGTAAACCACGCGTAGAAGAGCGACGTCGAAACAAGCAGCCACATTGCAATGTCACGCAGATTGGCGATGCCTTTCAAAATCCGCGCGGTCGAGCGTACCCATAGGACAAGGGCAGCCATCAGCAAAAGAGCGCCAGCGACAGTCGGTATTACAGACAACGACCGTATGCCAAGCAAACTGGTAAACATGAGCGACATAAACCTCGGATAATCCCACCAATTTGCGACAGGAAAGCGCCATCCCGGGACGGCCGGATCCCAGTGATAACCCCACGCAAACCACAGGGCGAAAGCGGAAAAAATTCCGAGAGGAACCATCAACTGCCACCGGCTGGAGACCCCCGCCGACGGCTTTAGGCAAAGCAGTATGGCGAGAGAGATCGAAGCGAATGCAGCGCTAAAACCAAATCCCGAGAATAGAGCGATCCCGCTGAGCACTCCGACCATGATAAACCTGACCTTCGGCGTTGGAGCGATCCATGCTTCCACAAGCAACATCACCAGTAACAGCGGTAAGATAGAATGGGCCAGGAAAGGAGTGAGTATGATCGTCTCCCACGAGACTGGGCTGAGAATGAGCAGCGGGAGCACCGCATCACGCCAACTCAGTTTGCCTCGCAGTTTGAAGGAAAGATGGATGGCTACCAAAGCGGATAAGCCCAAAACAAAGACGCACATCCAACTCTCAGCGCGCACATCCCAACCGGTCATGCGATAAAGGTACCAGTCGATGATGGAGGCGAGGCCAAGTCGGTGTGGCCCATGCTGCTGATAAAACCCAGCGATCGGCCCTTGGTCCTCAAACATATAACGCAAGGCATCCCACTGGTCTCCATACGGAACATCCACGGCGTTGTCCGCGACAAGGCCCGCCAAGCGGACGAAGGCGATCATGAAGAGACCACCCAAAGCGCCCATGCGCAAAACCGTATTCCGACTGATTGATTTCAGTGTCGTTCTCACAAGACAATCCAAGCCATTATTCAGCGGAGTTGCGCCAGCGCACGAAGGTCATCAGCAGGATCTGCACATCCAGCCAGAACGACCAGTTTTCGATGTAGTAGATGTCGTGCTGGATCCGCCGCTCCAGCGAACAGTCGCCGCGCAGCCCGTTGACCTGCGCCCACCCGCTCATGCCGGGCTTGATCAGATGGCGCGGCAGGTAGTGCGGGATCGTCTCAGCCAGACGGTCCACGTGATATGGCCGCTCGGGGCGTGGCCCGACGAGGCTCATGTCGCCGCGTAACACGTTCCAAAACTGCGGCAGCTCGTCGAGGTTCCAACGCCGCATCCACGCGCCGATGCCCAGCAGCCGCGCATCCCCGCGCGCCGTGCTCACACTCGCGCGGTCGGAGGCCGCCGCGTCGGGATGCATGCTGCGCAGTTTGTAGAGCGTGAACGTCCGATGCCCGGCGCCGACGCGTTCCTGGCGGAAAAACACGGGGCCCGCGGGCGACTCGCGTTTGATCAACGCCGCCAGCACGAGCAGCACCGGCGACGAAAGCACCAGCCCCATGAGGGCACCCACGACATCCACGCCGCGTTTGAGGATGCGGTTGAAAAGTTTGTTGATCGCCAGCTCCTCGACGCCGAGCACCGGCACGCGCCCGACCGTCTGGAGCCGCAGCCCGGATACAAAAATCTGAAACACCGAGGGGATGACCTTCAGCTCCACGTAGCTGCGCTCGCAGGCGGCCACCAGCCGCGCAAACTCCTCCCGCGGCAGATCCATCCGGGCGACCACCAGCACATCGATCCGATGGGTCCGCAACACCTCGGGCAACTCATCCAATCCACCGAGCTCGGGCAGGCCCTCCGGCAGCGGCGCACCCAACTCGCCCGGCATGCCGATCACGCCCACCAGCCGGAGCGGGTGCGCGGAGGCTTCGCCGAGTTCGTCGGCAAATGCACGCGCGTCGGCGTTCCACCCCAGCAGGGCCGTGCGCTGCCGCAGGCGCTCGCGCCACGCCGGCACTCCCGTCACCACCGCATAGAAAAGACTGCGCCACGCGTACAGGAACAGCAGCGTGGCCGCGCAGCCAAACACCACGAACAAGCGCGAAATCGGCGGATCGAAGCGCAGCACCAGCGACACCCCCAGATACGCGGCGAACCAAAATGCCGTGCCCTTCAGGATGATGTTCATCGCCTGATAACGCCGCAGCAGGAGCCGCCCGTCGTAGAGATTGAGATGGGCAAACGCCCCGACCAGAAACGCCGTACCCATGAACACCAGCGGCAGGTAGTCGCGCAGCCGCGCGTTTTGCACCTCCACAAACACCATGCCCCACGGCGTGCGATAGCGCAGCCAATACCCCACCAGCAGGCCGCCCAGCACCATCACGGCATCCCCCGCCAGCAACACCAACGGCAGCAGGCGCTGGCGGACGGACGGCAGGGGGCGGAGGGAGTCGCTCATGGAAATCGCTGGCATACAATCGCCAGTCAGTGGACATGCAAGCCGATGCAGCCCCACCGCCGCAAAGATAACCACGGGAAATGGCCCTACCCGCCTGCGGCCCGTTTCTTTTTTCACCCTTCACTCTTCACCCTTCACGCCTCCTCCCTGCTTGACCGGCTCCGCCGCGCCCGGCCATGGTGCAGCCACATGTCCACCAACGACCCACGCGCGAAGAAAGCGCTGCTGCTCAAGCTGGCGCTCGCCGCCGTCGTAGTCCTCGTCGCCGGCGCCTTTCTCCTGCGCGGCGGGCATCCGAAGGAGTGGCTCAATCAGGGCCTCGCGCTCATCCGCAGCGCCGGTCCGGTGACGTTCTTCGTCGCGATGGCCCTCCTCCCGGGCTGCGGCGTCCCGATACTCGCGTTCTCCCTGCCCGCCGGCTCCCTCTTCGGCGAACAGCTCGGCATGACCAACGTCGTCCTACTCTCGCTGGCCGCCGTGACCGTCAACCTGGTCCTCACCTACTGGCTGGCCCGGAGCGCCCTGCGCCCGCTGCTTTCCAAACTCGTCGCCCGCCTCGGCTACAAGTTGCCCGAAGTCTCCTCCGCCGATGCCGGCGACCTGATCCTCATCCTGCGTGTCACGCCCGGATTTCCCTTCTTCGTGCAAAACTACCTGCTCGGCCTCGCCGATGCGCCGGTGCGCCCCTACCTCGTGCTCTCCTGCTCCATCGTCTGGGCCTACCAGGTGGCGTTCGTGCTCTTCGGCGACGCGCTGCTCCACGGCAAGGGCAAGATCGCCCTCATGGCGCTCGGCGGACTCGTGGCACTCGGCGCGCTCACGCACCTCATCCGAAAACACTACGCCAAGAAACAACGCGCCGCCGCGACCGCCGCATGAGTCCACGCGACGGCACGCTTTACGGTGAGGCCAGCGACCGCGTGGAAACGGTCACCGACTTCACGCGCCGCGTGAAACGTCTGCTCGAAGGCGGCATCCAGCCCGGCTGGATCAAGGGCGAGGTCTCCAATCTGCGCGCACAGGCCAGCGGCCACGTTTACTTTTCGCTCAAGGATGCCGGCGCGCAGCTCAGCGCGGTGATGTTTCGCGGCGACGCCGCGCGGCAGAGCGTGCGCCTGCGCGACGGCCAGCAGATCGTGGCCTTTGGCGGACTCAGCCTCTACGAGCCGCGCGGGCAGTACCAACTCGTCGTCCGCGCCGTGATCGAGGATGGCGTCGGCCGCCTCCAGCGGGAGTTCGAGGCGCTCAAGCAACGCCTCGCCGCCGAGGGTCTGTTCGCCCCGGAGAACAAGCTTCCGCTCCCGACGATGCCCGCGACCATCGGCTTCATCACCTCGCCGACGGGCGCCGCCGTGCAGGATTTCATCCGCATCCTCCAGCGTCGCGACTGGCGCGGCCGGCTCGTCGTGTTGCCCGCCAAGGTCCAGGGCGAAGGCGCCGCCGCCGACATGATCGCACAGCTCGCGGAGGCCGAGGCACTCGGGATTTTCGACCTGCTCGTGATCGGCCGGGGAGGCGGCAGCATCGAGGATCTGTGGGCCTTCAACGAAGAGCCGCTCGTGCGCGCCGTCGCCGCCTGCCGCCTGCCGATCATCTCCGCCGTCGGCCACGAGATCGATTTCACGCTCTGCGATTTCGCCGCCGACGTGCGCGCCGAGACACCCAGCGCCGCCGCCGAGCTCATCTCCAGCCGCTTCATCGACGGCGTCAGCCGCGCCGCACGCGCCTCCGAAGCCCTCGCCGCACAGGCCGAAGCCGGACTGGAAAACGCGGAGCAGGCGCTCGCCCATGCGCGCAGCCGGCTGCGCCTGCTCACGCCGGAAGCCCAGATCGAGCGCGGCCATCTCCGCCTCGACGACCTGCGCAACCGCCTCGCCTCCGCCGGCCAGCATGCGACGCTGCGCCAGCGGCAACGCCTCGACCGCACACGCGCCCTCCTCGCGCAGCGTTCACCGGAGACGCGCGTGCAGATTGCCTCGCACCGCCTGCTCGACCTCTGGAAACGCCTCCAATCCGCCAGCCCGCAATCGGTGCTCAACCGCGGCTTCGTCATCCTGCGCGACGCCGAAGGCCGGCCCATCCAGCGCCGCGCCGCCGTCCCGGCCAATCAGACGCTTACAGCCCAGTTCGCCGACGGCGACCTGCCTGTGAAGCCGATGGAATGAGACACCTCACGACCGGACTCAGAGGAACATATCCTTCGGGCAATAGTCGAGAGGAGGACGCGGAATGATGAGCGTGATCCGCGTGCCGACGCCCAGTCGTGAGGCGATCCACATCCGGCCGCCAAATTGTTTGGTGACGTAATAGGCCTTCGTCAGCCCAAAGCCCGCACCCATCGTGCGCACGTCGCCGACATTGCTGCCGCGGCGGCCAAACTTCACGACCTCCGTCAGCTCATTTTCAGGAATGCCGCGGCCCGTATCTTGCACGACCAGTTTCAACTCGTCCTGAGAGGCATAAAAACCAGCGGTGATCGCACCACCCGGCTTGGTGTATTTCCGGGCATTCGCGATGAGATCACGGATCACATCGTGCAGGACCGGCGGCATCGTGGCGGAGTCGCCCTCAGTCGAATCGAAATCGAGCTGCACGTAGTAGTCCGAAGGTGCCTGCATCGCCAGATTGTAGATGATGCGATAGCGCCCCTTGCTGTTCTTGCCGATGGCGGCAAACACCTGGAGCAGATTCAGCCGCAACTGGGCCAGCGACATTGGCACCCATTCATCAGGCTTGCGCCATCTCGCCAGCAGTTCCCGCATCCGAAGGTCCAGCACGAGGAAGACCGAATCGAGATTGGCCCGCGACTCCAACAGCTCGAGATCATTCTCCTTGTCCGGATGCTGGGCCATGAGCCTGGCGACATCGTTCATCACCCGTGAACGCAACGCGGGAAACATGTCAGCAGCCCGGCGCAGGCGCTCCGGATCACGCAAATCCGCCAGCCATTGACTGCAGACGCCCAGTGCCCCGCGCAATGCATCGCTATCCCGCGCAAGCGTCAGGCCGATCAGGGCCAGCTCGCCGTGCAGTATATTCAGCACATTGAGCAAACTATGCATATCGACCAGAGAGGCCTCCTCCTGATTCAGGGGTGGTAAATCCTCAATCTCGCGCTCGATAAAATCCAAGGGCATTAAGCTAGGATGCACAAAACCAGGGATTTGGAAACACCTCCCGCAACCGATTCGCCTCAGGCCGCCGGCCCGCGCGAGGTGAGCTGGCGCAATAGCGCGTAAAGCAATGCCATCCGAGGTGTCGTCGCGCCCACGGCCTGCGCGCGCCGGAGCGGTTCTCCCCAGATCGCCTCCACCTCGACCGCCCGCCCCGCCTGCCAGTCGAGCAGGCTCGACGGTTTATACGCACCGAGCGACGGCGTCACATCAAGCTGTCCACGGATGAAACTCTCCGGGATTTCGAGGCCCATGGCTTGCGCCGCGACGGCGACCTCGTCCATCAACGCGCGCACCTCGGCCGCCAGCCCGGCATCGGCGAGGAGGCGATCCGTGGTGAGCCCGCCGGTCGCGATGCTCAGGCCGTTGAAAGGCACGTTCCAGATCAGCTTCCTCCAGCGCGCCTCGGCCACGTTGTCCACGACCTGACATTTCACGCCGGCACGCGCCCACAGCGCCCCGAGCGCCCGAGCGCGCTCCGAGGCCGCGCGGCCAAGCTCGCCGAGAGTGATCGTGCCCGGATAAAAACAGGCAACTTCGCCGGGGCCGACGCGGTTGCTCGCGATGAAGGACAGCCCGCTGAAAACGCGCTCGGCGCCACAAATGCCCGCCAGCAGCTCGTCGGAGCCGAGTCCGTTTTGCAACGTGAGCACCGCCGTCTCCGGCCCGAGCAGCGGCGGGATCAGCGTGGCCAGTTGCGCATTGGCCGTCGTCTTCAGCGTCACGATCACGAGATCGACCGGGCCGATGTCGGCCGTGCTGGCATAGGCGCCGACGCGTCCGGCCGGGATCGCCTGCACACGGTCGCCGACGCGCACGGTGATGCCATGCGCCCGCACGGCTTCGAAATCCCGCCGCAGCAGGAAACGCACGTCCGAGCCCGCGAGCGCGAGCTGTGTGCCGTAGTACAATCCGATGGCGCCCGATCCGACGATGGCGATTCTCTCCAAACGCATCCCCTCCGAATGCCCGTACGCGCCCGCCGGGGGCAACGCAAAATCTCCCGCGTCCGGTACTCGCTCGCGCCGTGCGCGCTCAGAGCAGGGCGTTGTCGGTCAGACGGACCTCATCGAGCCACGCCGCGATCATCAGGAGCGCCTCGCCCGGCACGACCTCGCGCACCGTTTCCATCGTGGTCCGGTCGACGATCGCGACATAGATCACGCGCACCCGGCGCTGCTGCGCGAGGATGTGGGTGACCTCGGCGATGATGCGATCGGTACTGCGCACACCGGAGGCGGCCATCTCCTGCGCGCGCACGAGCGACTGGGAAATTGCCTGGGCCTCCTTGCGGCCGCTCGGGGTCAGGGTGGCGTTGCGCACATGGCACGCCAGACCATCGGCATCGCGCACGATCGGCACCTTCACCACCTCCACGCCCATATTCAGATCGGCGATCACCTTGCGCATCACGGCGACCTGCTGGGCATCCTTCTGCCCCATCACGAGCACATCCGGGCGCACGATGTTGATCAGCTTGACCATCACGGTTGTCACGCCCCGGAAATGAGTGGGGCGCGAGATGCCGCAGAGGCGTTTGGAAATCGTCTCCTCGGTCACAAAGGTCGAGAAGGTGCGCGGGTACATCTCTTCCTGCGCCGGCAGAAAAACGAGATCCACACCGGCCTCTTCGCAGCGGGCCACGTCGGCCTCGGTCGTGCGCGGATAGTGGGCGAATCCCTCGCTGGCTCCGAACTGAAGCGGGTTGGGGAAAAGGGAGACCACGACGACCTCAGCCTTCTCGCGCGCCGCGCGGATGAGCGCCAGATGGCCTTCGTGGATCGAGCCTCCCGTCACGACCAACGCGATTGTCCTGCCGGCGGCGCGCAGGGCCGCGCACTCACGTTGCATCTCGGCCACGGTCTCGATTTTTTTCATGCGGGGAAAGGGAAAGCGATGTCTGGGAGCGCTACGGCTCCGTGCTTGAACAAAGCCAGTCCCCGCGGCTCACTTCAAGTTTTCACTCGTAAAATCAATCCTCCGGTCTCCCGCCATGATCCGCATTAACGAAAACTTCACCAAGCTAAAGGCGTCGTATCTTTTCAGCGACATCGCCAAGCGCGTCGCCGCCTTCCAGGAGGCCAACCCGCAAAAGCCCGTCATCCGCCTCGGAATCGGCGACGTCACCGAGCCACTGCCACCTGTTTGCATCGAGGCACTCCACTCCGGCGCCGACGAACTCTCCCAGCGCTCGACCTTCAAGGGCTACGGTCCCGAGCAGGGCTACGCGTTCCTCCGCGAAGCGATCGCCCAAAACGATTTCCAGGCGCGCGGCTGCCAGATCTCGCCCGACGAGATCTTCGTCTCCGACGGCTCCAAGTGCGACTGCGGCAACATCCAGGAGCTCTTCGCCAACGATGTCCGCCTCGCGATCCCCGACCCCGTTTACCCCGTTTACGTGGACACCAACGTCATGGCCGGCCGCACGGGCGCCAACCACGACGGCCGCTACGACGGCATCCTCTACCTCGATTCCAACGCCGCCAACGGCTACGTGCCCTCCGTGCCCACGGCCCCGGCGGACCTGATCTACCTCTGCTTCCCCAACAACCCCACCGGCGCCGTCGCCACCAAGGCCCAGCTCGCCGAGTGGGTCGCCTACGCCAAGCGCAACCGCGCCGTCATCCTCTTCGACGCCGCCTACGAGGCCTTCATCCGCGACCCGGAAATCCCGCACTCGATCTATGAAATCGAGGGCGCGCGCGACGTCGCCATCGAGTTCCGCAGCTTCTCCAAGACCGCCGGCTTCACCGGCACGCGCTGCGCCTACATCGTGATCCCGAAGACGCTCGTCGCCTACGATGCGCAGGGCCAGGCCCACCCGCTGCACGCCATGTGGAATCGCCGCCACACGACCAAGTTCAACGGCGTCTCCTACCCCGTGCAGAAAGCCGCCGCCGCCATCTACACGCCCGAGGGCAAGCAGCAGACCAAGGCGCTCGTCGACCACTACCTGGGCAACGCGAAGCTCATCCGCGCCGCCATGGGCAAGCTCGGCCTGTCCTGTGTGGGCGGCGACAACTCGCCGTACATCTGGGTCAACGTCGGCCGCGATTCGTGGGAGTTCTTCGACCTGTTGCTCAACAAGGCGCAGGTCGTCTGCACGCCCGGCGCCGGCTTCGGCCGCTGCGGCCAGGGCCACGTGCGCATCAGCTCCTTCAACAGCCGCGAAAACGTCGTCACGGCGCTGGAGCGCATCGCCGCCGCGTTGAAGTAAGGCCCCGCCGCCGCACGAGCGGCCGGCAGCACTTTCTCACGGGACGCCCGCAAAGGCGTCCCGTTTTTGTTGGCGGATCAGTTCCAGCCGACGCCGGCCCCCGCGCCGACACCTGCACCGATCACGAGCTCCTGCTCCGCCTCGGCCTCCTCGGGCGGCAACTCCTCCAGCGGAGCAAAACGCTCCGACGAAAACCCGAGCTCCTGCTGGCCCGCGTGAAACGGATCGGGCGGGTTGCGCAGCTCTTCGAGCAGCAGGCCGACCGTGGCCGAATCGCCGCCCTTCACGATCTTCTCGCGACCGAGGAACACCTCGCGGATCGTGTACACGTTACCCTTCACCGGGAGGTCCTTGTAAATGGCCCGGACAAACTGCGGGAAGCTATCGTTGATGCAGACGACTTTCTGACCTTTGACCATGTGGGAAAACGATGAGGAAAACGGAAGTTTAGGCAACGCGCACGCCGGACGCGCCAGCCAAGCAGTTCATTCGATGCGACCTTCGTCGAAATCGATCAGATCCGGCACGCTCTTGATCTCGCCGACGCGGTCGGCGCAACCCATCGCGGTGAGCGCCTCGCGCAGGAAATCCTGGCCGGCGGGCGTCATGCCCTTTTGCACGAGGTCGCGGTTCCACTTCGCCGCATGCACATCGGCGGGCAACAGCGCCATCAGGCGGCGCTCCACGACCGCGTCGTCGCTCTCCTCGCGCACGATGCGCTCAACGGCGTCGGGCTCGATGCCGAGGTGCAGGCAGAGGAAACGGTCGAGCCCGCGCTTGAAGTTCTTCGCGTAGCTGGCCGGCAGCGCGCCATGGGCCTTCACGTAGCGACACTTCGCCAGAAAGCGCGGCAGGTACAGCAGCCCCGTCGCCGGATGCGGCAGGTACGGGGACGGCAGACAGGTGAGCACTTCTCCGGTGGAACCGGGGATGGGTTTCGACGGCATGGCGCGCATTCCGCGCAGCCCACCAGCCGACGTCAATGCGGACCCGCCCCGGCACGGCATTTTCGCCCGCACACGCAAGTGCAAAAAGCCCTGCCGCGAACCCACTCTTCCACCGACGCCAGAGGAGGGATGTTTTAAGCAAAATCGATGCACGGATTCAGAAACGCTAATAACCCGCTAATTGAAGTAGGGCCGAACGCCGAAGCATTGACGCGCCGCCCAGCCGG
>Ga0209718_1003566_pt1 | contig 13800 bp, 11 predicted proteins | sample AD_JPNAS1_MetaG_FD_184420 | JGI IMG/M metagenome (GOLD analysis project Ga0209718, IMG submission 184420) | Active sludge microbial communities of municipal wastewater-treating anaerobic digesters from Japan - AD_JPNAS1_MetaG (SPAdes) (version 2) | ecosystem: Engineered > Bioreactor > Anaerobic... | reverse complement strand
AAGCAATTCCCAGACCTGGCCGCCAAGTTCGACACGTTCGTTTCTTGCATTAGTTCCCAATGCGCGAATGAATGTGGTGCTGGCGGATGCATCATCTCGGTGACAGATCCGACATGTGGAGGTTGTGCCACGGCAAACTGCAACGACGTTTGCGAGACGTACTCTGAATTGCCAAACGCTGTGGATCACCTCAACTGCGTCATTGGCTGCAATGACAATGATTGCACGAAGGGTTGTGATCAGACCTACCCCGAGGAAGGCAAAGCGCTCGATGCGTACTTCGCTTGCCTTGGAGACAAGTGCGACGATGAATGCCCTGGATTCGGTCCTTCTTACCCGATTTGCGACAGCGGACTCGCGATGGGCAATGAGTCGTGCGCCACGTGCCTGGGCGATAGCTGCTGCAATGAGGTCAAAGCATGCGAAGCTGACCAAAACTGCCTTGCTTGCATCACCGGCACCGGTGGAACGAACTGCGAGAAGGACCCGAAGATGGCTGCCCTCGAAACCTGCTGGGGACAGCATTGCGAATCGGCCTGCAAAACCACCGGCAAATGCACCATCGGCTTCACCGACCCGAGCATGGCCGCCTGCAACGACTGCATGAAGGCCAAGTGCGAAAAGGAATGCATCGACGCTTCTGACGCTGACGGACTCAACGCCTATCTAAAATGCGCTCAAGGTTGTACGGACCAGGCCTGCTTGGATAACTGCGGTACCCAATATCCCGCGGCAGCGGCGGCCATTGATGCCCTCGATTCCTGCCTCGAAGCCAAGTGCAAAACCGAATGCACCACCACGCCGTGATGCAACTTGAATGACGCGGGTTCGGAAATCACCATACCCGCGTCTTTCCTCTCCTCTCCTTCCCGTTATCGTCTGTGGAATCGCGATTCACCTCGTAGCTAGGACTCCCTATCCCATCGCACGAGCACAGTCAGATCCGATCGACACCGTACTTATTTCTCCCGGGGCAAGCGCCCGCACGCTTTCGGGCCATCCGCTGACCTTGAGGGTGCCTGGCCCCGAGCTGATCCTTTTTCCTCGAAGCGTTTTCACCATGGGTTCCTCACGGCAAGAGGTCCAATTGGCCCTACAAATATGCCAACGAGAGCCTTTGGGAAACGAGTGTCGGGCAGAGATGTTCGAAAACGAATTGGCTGCTCATCGCGTCGTTCTTTCTCCCTTCTGGCTCGACCGCACAGAAGTCACGGTGCAAGCCTACCAACGTTGTGTGGACGCTGGAGTCTGCTCACCTCCTCCCTATTCTCGTGGCGCCCAAAGATTCGATGCGCTTTCTCTGCCCGTATCGTTGGTTTCATGGGAAGACGCTCGGACTTTCTGCCACTTCGTGGGTAAGCAACTCCCCACCGAAGCGCAATGGGAACGTGCGGCCCGTGGTCTATCAGCCAGGCGCTTTCCTTGGGGCCAACATATCGCGACACGAAGGGCCAACCATGGCACCTGGGCAGCGGACAACACCGACGCTTCCGACGGCTTCGCCGAACTGGCGCCCGTCGGATCCTTTCCCCAGGGAAGAACTACCGAACAAGTCGACGACCTCGCGGGGAATGTCGCCGAATGGGTCTCCGACGTGTATGAAGACGGCTACACCAACAAGCCCGTCGTCGATCCGACGGGACCCGCCCATGGCACAGTCCGAGTCGTTCGTGGGGGAAGCTACACGCATGGAATGCCATGGCTTCGAGGAGCCGCCCGGATGTATCATCAAGCATCTTTTCGCGCACCCTACCTTGGCTTTCGCTGTGCCCGTAGAGCCGCTCCTTCTCACCCGGCCCCATGAAAATTGCGCATCTCTCAGACCCTCACCTGCTCGACCTAGACAAAACTGCCTGCAAAGCCCTGCTTTCAGCCAAACGAATCACGGGTACCTTGAACCTTCTCGCGGCGCGTCGACGACATCACCACAACACGGTCGCCCAACAGATCGCTCACCATATCCGTGAAAGCCGCGTGGATCATGTCGTGATCACCGGTGACATGACCAATCTGTCGCTCGAATCGGAATTCGCATGCGTGGCCCGCTGGCTTCGTGAAGATCTCGCAATGCCGTCCGATTGCGTATCCATCATTCCTGGCAATCACGATCGTTATACCGAGCAAGCTGCACGACACCATGTTTTCGAAAGCGTGTTGCAGCCGTATATCGCCAGCGACATCCCTTCTGCTAGCGCGTTTCCTTTCGTGCGCTTGCGTGGACCGGTGGCGATCATTGGCCTCGATTCAGCCGTACCTCGACCCGTTTTTGTGGCGGCGGGAGAGATCGGCCATGATCAACGCGAGCGGTTGCGTGCATTGCTTCACTCTTCCGAGGTTCGTCAGCGAACACCGATCATCCTCGTTCATCATTCTGTTCTTTGGGATCGTCCATGGGCCCGGGAAATGATGCATGGACTGCGGGATAGCGCAGCGCTGCAAGCGCTCCTTCCACCGCGTTCGGGACTGCTGCTGCACGGGCATCGTCATCGCACGATGTGCCATTCTATCCACGTGGGTCATGGCAGATGGGACGTGTTTGGCGTGTCGAGCGCGTCGAGCACATCAAACAAGCCATCGCGTGCAGCGAGCTATCATGTGTACGAATTCGACGACCTCGGCAATCGAATGGGAACACTATCCATCACGCGAAGGAAGGATGGCTCTTTTCGCACAGAAGAATTGCGATAGTGATCCTGTGCGATCGCGGGCAGCGCCATCCGCGCTTTGCCATGATCGAAAACGGTGGCTGACCATACACGATCACCGCATCCACCAAGTTCCTAGTACCCATTCATCGTCGTTGCCGTGATGACGACAGATGAGCTTGATCGAAAATCGATCCTTCGATGTTCTCCTACGCATCGAAAACGGACACACAAATCCGATTGGAGAACCACAGAGGTTCCGTTTGCTCCGCGGGCAATTGGATCGCGTTGCGCGCCTGAGGCGATGACATACGACAACGGCACTCGCATCATTTGGCCCAGCATCACCGACCGCTGAAACCGAATTCTGTTTGTTACTGACGTAAGTACTTGAGAAGCATTGCGTGAATCGGTTCGTGGTCGTGTTCGAACTTGGCGGCTGAACCTATTTTCGCCCAATTTTTTTGATCATTTGGCGTAAGAAAGAGCTATCATCCCAACCCCTGCCGATGCTTATTGGCTTTGCTGGGAGGAACGAAATGCGAGTAAGTACACATTCCTGGATTGCGATTGTCGGCTTGATGTTCGGCGTTGTCGCTTGTGGAAGCGACGACGATAACCGTGGATACTCCCCCGGAACTGGAGGCACCGGGGGAACGAATACAGGAGGCTCCGGAGGGATGGCAACCGGTGGAACGGGCGGTGGACAAACCGGTGGATCGGGAGGAGTTGAAACCGGTGGAACGGGCGGTGGACAAACCGGTGGTTCAGGAGGAGTTGAAACCGGTGGAACGGGCGGTGAAGAAACGGGTGGAACGGGAGGCGCTACCGGTGGAACGGGAGGCGCTACCGGTGGTTCGGGAGGCGCTACCGGTGGAACAGGCGGTGGCTCCAGCGCCGATTGCGAACTTAGTTTCCCTGGTGTCCCTGCCTCGTGCAACTCGTGCTTCCAAGACAAGTGTGAAAACCAATGCGTGGACGTGCAGTCTGACCCGGATTTCAATGCCTATCAGGGCTGCCTGGGAAGTTGTGCTCAAGGAGACACGCAGTGCCAGAACGACTGCGATAAGCAATTCCCAGACCTGGCCGCCAAGTTCGACACGTTCGTTTCTTGCATTAGTTCCCAATGCGCGAATGAATGTGGTGCTGGCGGATGCATCATCTCGATGACAGATCCGACATGTGGAGGTTGTGCCACGGCAAACTGCAACGACGTTTGCGAGACGTACTCTGAATTGCCAAACGCTGAGGATCACCTCAACTGCGTCATTGGCTGCAATGACAACACTTGCATGAAAACTTGTGATCAGACCTACCCTGCGGAGGGCGCGGCTCTCGAGAACTACTTCGATTGCCTTGGCGACAAGTGCGCAGTTCAATGCCCCGGTTTTGGTCCTGCTTATCAAATTTGTGACAGCGGACTCCAGATGAGCAATCAATCGTGCGCCACCTGCTTGGGCGATAACTGCTGCAGCCAGATCAAAGCCTGCGAAGCCAACCAAAACTGCCTTGCTTGCATCACCGGCACGGGGGGAACGAACTGTAACCAAGACCTGTTGCTGACGGCCGTCAGCACTTGCTGGGAGCAGCATTGCGACGCAGCCTGCAAAACCACCGGCCAATGCACCATCGGCTTCACCGACCCGAGCATGGCCGCCTGCAACGACTGCATGAAGGCCAAGTGCGAACAGGAATGCATCGACGCTTCTGACGCTGACGGAATCACCGCCTATCTGGATTGCGCCGGGAATTGTACGACCCCGGCCTGCATGGATTCCTGCGGTACCCAATATCCCGCGGCAGCGGCGGCGATTGGTGTCCTCGATGACTGCCTCGCGACCAAATGCCCGACCGAATGCAATGCGCCGTGATGCAACTTGAGTGACGCGGGTTCGCCAATCACCACACCCGCGTCTTTGCTCTTCTCGTCTCCCCATCTCCACCTACGCAGCCGCGTCTTCCTCATGAAGCCTGCTTCGCATCCGAACCTTGGCTTTCGACATGCCCATCGTGACGCTCCCTTGCGTCCGGTTCTACGGGACTTGCACAACGATCAGGCCCTCACCCGCAAGACCTGGACCGCGCCATCTCCAAGATCCGGCTGTCAACCATACGTAATGCGGACGACTTCTATCTTCACGCGGCGCGCCGACGACGACATCACAACTCGGTCACCCAGCAGCGTCTTCGTCGTACCCGTCTGATTGTGGTGACCGAAGAGCCAGACCATGAACAACGCGGGCGGTAGCGTGCATGGTTTCCCGCAAGTCATGGCGATGGTACCTGTCTGGCGTGCCTTGTGCGTCGAGGCTGCCAAGCAAACCAGCTCGTACGTCCCGCTATCCTCGCTACGAATTCGGCGACGCCCGCAGGTGTATGCGAACGTTTCCCATCCCGCGAGCTACGGATGACCCCGTGTCCGTCCAATAAATATTACTGCAAATTCAATTAGTTACACCTGAAACGACAGTACAAAACAGATGACATCGCCTCTGTGTCCAAGGCTGCAGGCATCATGCAAAAACACCCACGATGCTCCATGCGAAGGCTAGATAGAAAACGGACGAACCCCTTGGCGCGAACAGCGGCGAGGGGAACTTCTTCTCATGAGGTTGTCGCGTAGAACTTGGACGACCGATAAGAAGACAGGTGCGTGAATCGCGAGGTTCAGTGGGCTTGTGCCGAGCGTGTCACGTTGACGGCGAGAAGCCCCTTGGGTCCCTCTTGGATTTCGAATTCCACCATCTCGTTTTCTGCCAAACTCCTGTGCCCATCGCCGGTAATCTGCGAATAATGCACGAATACGTCAGGGCCAGTCTCTTGCTTGATGAACCCCCACCCTTTCGCGTCGTTGAACCACTTCACCTTGCCAACAGTCATGTGAAACCTCCACTTGCTGGCTCGCGACGTCTTCGCGAACGACTGCCCCCCGGTTCGAACGGCTCGAAGCGTCCTCTCCGGAGCAGTCTTACGCTATCGAAAACGGCATGTTGGGGTCAAGCCATGCGGTAGGAAAGTGACAAGATTCGCTCGCGCCGCGCAAAAATCGTGTCATTGTCGGCAAATCCAAGTTTGTTTACTGCGACGGTCCTGATTCTTGCGCATCCCCTCGCAGCCCAGCGCGGAGCGATTCGAGGTGTTGCCGCAATTGTTGAAGTTGTCCTTCGTGTTTTTGGCAATCGGAAGCTGCTAGCGCGCGTGCGGCTTCACCCCGCTCTCGCTCCCGTCGAGCCGCGGTAAGAACGTCGAGCACTTCCCGATGGACCTCTTCCCCCGCGTTGATGACCCAAGCATCGAGATTGCTTGCGAACGCATCGATCATCTCTTCCAACTTGGGCCCTACTTTGGCCGCTGCCTCTCGCACGGCTTGCGGCGCCAACTGCTTCGCCTTGTTTCGTGTTTCCGTTTCCACATACCCGCGCATGAACAATGCGAGGGCAGGAGCCGCAAGCAACAGCACCCCACCTAACATCCAATTCGAAAACATGAAGGCGACCCCCACGCCAGCGAGAGCAGCCACACCCACGTCATAGGCAAACGTATTGACCTCAATGGTGGGCGAATGCATGTCCGCCCCCATTTTCGATGCAATTCGTTTTGCCGCGTCTCGCGCATCTTCCCGTACGAGCGCGATCGTTTTTTCCGCAAGCTTTTCCAAGGCTTCGGCGATCTCTTCCGTTTGTCGACGGGCCCACTGCCTCAACGTCTTTTCCAAAAACGAACCTAGATGCGCTTTCAATTCATCCATTCGCGCGTTGTCCACTATCGCTGGGATCTGATCGCAAACGTCTCGTACGAATCCCTCCAGGTCTCGTCTCGTCCACGCTTTGATCGCTGCCACCTCTTCTCGAATCATCGCTCGCCGCTGTTCGATTGTTTTTGCCTGCCCTGCCAGGTCTTCCTGAATGGCCGCCAACCGACGATCGATTTCCTCCACATTCATTTCCAGCGCGCGTTTTTTGGCATCGATTCCCTTGGAAAGCAGTCCGCATGCTTTAATTCCATCCCCCAACGCATTGTCGAGCATGATACGACCACGTTCCTCGGATAGAAACGTGGTGAGAAAACGTAACAGCTCATCCATTCCCGATTCTTCTCGTGCTCCCTCAAGAGCTTTTTCCGCGCTGACAAAATGCACGCGCGGATTGGGGATTAGCTTACCAAGCTGCACATTCACGTACCCCATGGCCTGCTCGAGGTCTTGCGAATCCAGGATGTCTTTCTTGGTCACCACGAACACGATCTTGTCTCGTGACTGACCAAGCAATTTGTCTTGCAAAAAAACGCGTTCGCTTTCCTTGATGAGTTGACCGGCGTCGAGCAAAAACAGCACCGCATCCGATCGAGGAATGTAATCGTACGTGATTTCGGCGCGAGCCAACGACAGATCGTTGACCCCCGGAGTGTCCACCAAGGCCACATGATTTCGGAGAATCTCCGCGGGATAGCGAATCTCGAGCAACCGTACGGGCCCCGGGTCCGGAACCGGCGCCGGATGGCCAATGGCAAAGTACTTCACCTCATCGAACCGAAGTTCCTGACGCATACCGCTTTCGTACGTCACTTGGGCCCAAGGCTCTTTGCCATATCCAATTTCATGAATGACCGCTGTCGTCGGCGTTACCCCCACGGCAAACACCTGCTTGCCAAGAAGAGCGTTCACAAACGTCGTCTTGCCGTGGTTGAACTCACCCACGATGACCAAGTGAAATATGTTCTTCTCCAGTTTTTCAATGATGTGTTTGTGAATTCGATCGCGACTCGACGACGATCCAAGCTCATCGGCCATGGTCAGGAGCCGATTCAGGACTTCGAGCACGACATTTCGTTTTTCCAGGAAAGCATCGAGCATCACATCACCTTCACAATTTCATGAACCCGCTCATCGACCTCGGTCATCGAAAGCCCATCGTCTCCCAATCCGGCTCGGCGACGATACAAGCGGCTCTGTTCGAAAACCCGAAGCGCAAGCACTCTTTTGGGAACCCAGGGGTGGGATGCAAACGCCTCGTTGTATCGGCCTGGTCCCTGACGGCTCTCCTCGCCCTGTTCCAAGAACGCGTCGAGATTGAGTTCTTCGTAGAGTTTTTGCGACCCAAGGGCGAGTTTGGTCAGGGCACGAGTCGATACTTCCGGCTTGTGCACACATAACAACGAAGCGCGATCACAAGTAATCTCCGCACGTCGGGACCACGCTTTGAGGGCCAAGAAGGCGGGAAATACAATGCCTCGCACAAATCGACCCGCCATCCGGGTCAAGAAATGCAACGCGGTCAGGTACACCACGTGACTGTTGTGGATATGACCGCACTCATGACCCAACACACTCGTCAATTCCTCGTCGCTCATATGATCCACAAGCGCTGAATGTACGAGAATGAACGAATCGTCGTTGGTCCCAAACGTCCCCGCGTTGAGAGTGGGATTGTTGGCGATATAGACCGTCGGCGTGGCAATCCCCAGCGAACGCGCGCAAGACTGGGCAATTCCATGAACTCGTGGAAACTGCCGGGGGCCCACCCTGACGGAGGTCCCCAGCAGCTCATTTTTTCCGAAGGCTTTGAACATACGAACGACGGCTTCCACCGCGAGTTGCACGGGCACGAGGCGTTGAAACGCGGCCCGGGTTTGTCGGTCGGAAATGTAGGCATAGGCGTGTTCGCCACCGTCTTCCCCTGTCGATGCCGAAGCTTGGCGGTCCACCAGCCAGCCCTGGAAATCCAGTTGCCCCACTCGGGCCATCGATAGCTCCTTCCTGCGCGGCTCAAACACCGCAGCTTGTCAACGGTAGCGTTTGCCCCCGGCTTGCGCAATTTGCTCATGGCACAATCGGCAATCGCATGCGAAGATTCCTGCATCCGGGAGGGTCCGAACGCAACTCCCTCCTTTCTGTGATTCACAACCCGGCGAGGCATATACGTATTGGCATCTCAGCATGACGCAGCTTTTTGGCAACACTTCAGGTCTTTCTCCCCTTGCAACCCAGAAACTCGAACGAATCTACCGACGACGAGTCCCTCTCGATACGATCGCGACCCCGGAGATGGTGCGTTCCTTATGCGAAGCTTCTCACGAAGCCTCCCGGCAAGTAGGCGCTCTCGTTCATCGCTCCGGGCAAGTCGACTACGTCATCGTGGGTGACTCCAATCGCCTGGTGCTGCCCGATTTCGGACGGCTTCGGGCCACTAGTGGACGTTTTCGGGGTCTTCGACTCGTACACACCCACTTGCATGGGGAACCGTTGAGCCACGATGATCTCGTCGATCTGGTGCGATTACGCCTCGACATGGTCGTCGCTCTGCAACTGAACCCCGCAGGTGAACCGCGAGCCGTCTCCTACGCGCATGCCATCCCGAATCAATCTCACGGCCCTCCCTACCTCATCATCGGACCGGATCATCCCTCACGTTTGCGCGATGACTTCGGTAACCTCATTTCGAATCTCGAACGCGAGTTTGCGCGTCACACCAACTCCCATGCCCTGGTGGCGCAAACCGAACGAGCCATCCTTGTGCAAGTGGGAAGTAAAGCGGATCGCGACGGTTTTCAGCGGATGGAGGTCTCGTTGCGAGAGCTGCGTGAACTTGCGCGAACAGCAGGCGTCGAGATCGTCGACACGTTGAGCCAACTGCGCGACCGTATCGACCCCAAGTTCGTCATGGGGAAAGGGAAACTCGAAGAACTCATCGTGCGCGCCATCGGAACCAATGTGGATCTGGTCATCTTCGACAACAATCTCACCCCCACACAAGCATCGAATATCGCTCGGCATACGGATTTGCGTGTCATCGACCGAACACAACTCATCCTCGATATTTTTGCGCAACGAGCACAAAGTCGCGACGGCAAACTGCAAGTGGAATTGGCCCAACTCAAATATGCGTTGCCTCGTCTAAGTCAAAAAGACGATTCCCTTTCTCGTCTCACTGGGGGCATCGGCGGACGACGAGGCCCTGGAGAAACCAAACTCGAGATCGGACGTCGCCGTGCTCGCGAGCGTGTCACTCGATTGGAGCAAGAACTCAAAAACCTCGAACGTCAACGAAGGCAAAGACGACGTAAGCGAAACCGTCTCGACGTGCCCATCCTTGCCATCGTTGGCTACACCAATGCGGGAAAAAGCACCTTGCTCAATACGCTGACACACGCGCAGGAGCTTGCGGAGGACAAGCTGTTCGCCACTCTCGATCCAAGGTCTCGTCGTCTTCGTTTCCCCGAAGACCGGGAAGTGGTGCTCACCGATACGGTAGGCTTGATCCGCGATATGCCGGAGGATCTATTTGCGGCGTTTCGCGCGACATTCGAAGAAGCCGCCGACGCGGATCTCATTTTGCAAGTCATTGATGCTTCCGATCAAGATCGGGATCAGCATGTGCGCACCACGGAAAAGATGCTCGCCGATATTGGTTGCGAACAGATCCCCCGCATCATGGTGTTCAACAAAGCGGATCTGCTTGACCCAGGAGAAGGACATCGACTTGCGAACACCATGGATAACGCGGTCGTGGTTTCCGCCCTCCATCGGGAAACCACACGAGCGTTGTTGGACATGATTGGAGAAAAACTCGCGGATCGCTGGAACACAAGCGCCTGCCTCCCACCACCACAAATCGTCTCCTCACCACACGTCGATGATGAGACCATCGAAGACCCCGAACCGTCGCTCACCACGTTCGAACAGCTACGACAGGCATCGGGACGTCGGTCTCGACGAACCAACGCGGCGTAACCAATCCTCTGTCTGTTCCGATGCGGCTTACCCCAAAATCCCACGGATGGATGACCATCAATCCGGCTGGAACAACGTCTTTTGGGACCCGTCGATATGATAGAATTTTTTGTAGGGCCCACGATCGAAGGTCATCGCGCCGAAGGCGTTGACGGCTACGGAAAACGCGGCGGCGGACCAAAACAGGGTGCCGAAACGACGGTCTCCAAGGGCTAGGAGTACGAAGAGCAACAGCGCGTAATCATTCGAAAAACGATAGCCAAACTGCATCCATCCGGTGTTTTGATACAGCAGATCCATGAAGGCTATTCCCGCGGCGCAAAGAGAAAGGACAATCACGAGCCAGGTATTTTTTTTCGGCCAGAGCAACCATAGATACATCGGCGTGGTGAACCACAAGGCGAGACCATGCACGTTGATTTGTACTCCCGATGGTACTTGGTTGAGATAGGGAAGACTGGCGAGCAGCACACTCAGATTGCGCGGCAGATAGTGATAGGAAAACAAGCCCCATTTTTCGATTCGGCTGCGCCATGCGATCGTCAGATACTCATGACCAAACTCCAGAGGGCTTCCGAAGCGCGCATGATTATGCCAAAGCGACAAAGCCAATACGGCCACAAGCGGTAGCGCGAAAAGGGCGCACCGTTTCAAAAACGACTTCCAAGCAAGCGATCGCAGGGTTTGATGGATCAGCGCTAGCTTGCCCCCCCGCGTCTTTCCCTCGTTGTGACCCATGCTCATTCGAAACGCTTCCGCGGCGAAAAATAGTCCCATCAGCAGCATGGGAGGACGCGTGAGAAAGGCGCACCCCAACAGCAGTCCAGCCCAAAGCGGGTGCCGCGCCTCGAGCGCCGAAAGCAAATAAAACGCGCCTACCGCAACCGCTACCACATGGGCCGCAAACCATACCGTTCCCTGCACTGCCGTGAACCAATAGACCGTTCCTAACGCGAACAGCAGCGCAAGTACGAAATTCGTTCCCTCCCGCCGCTCGCTGAGCTTCCGCTGGCGTAATCGTTCGAGGACTAGCCAAAGACCCGCGGGACCCACTCCCGCAAGCCACAGGAAAGCTTGACCATCACGAACGTTTTCCACCACGCCACCAAGTTTGACCCACGGCAACAACCATACGGCGGGAAATGGAGGAAACGACACGTACCACTTGCCATCCTTTTGTGCGAAATCGTTGCCTCCCGCATAAGGCGGCGGCGGTCCACGCATGTCCAATTGACCGTGCAACCACGAATCCGCAAGCAACGCATAGTGGTTGTAAGGCGTATGCTCGAAAATCCGCTCCCGTGCCGTCGTGGCAAAAAACGCCGCCGTGCAAAGAACATATATCATCACCCCCAGCAGCAAACGCCGCTTGGTGCTGTCCTTCGCAAACCATCCTCGCCATACGCCAACCGAAGTCGACCGCATGGGCTTTGATTCAGCCAAAACCGTCACACAATCCTCACCATCGTACAATCAGAGCCTTCCCATGGAACCGCAAGCCCCGAACACCTCGGCCAGCCGATGGCTCAGGGCAAACCAAGGACGCTGTCGATGACGACAACGCGCCTCTACTTTTCCACTTCGCAAGAGTATTCACCGAGGATGATAAAAGCACGACGGCAAACGACTTCCGTGGACTTGCCCGACGCTTCGAACGTGAAGGTCTGGCCGATCGGTGTGCGTATCATCGAGGTTTTTGCGTACTTGCACTGAGACACATTCCAGCAAACCGCTTTCTCAGCCTTTTCGATCACATCCTGATTGTCACCAAATACGTTGACCACCGTCGCAAGGGTGAACACCACGCACAAGGCTAGAACAATGATGCTTAGGGCCTTCTTTTGCACGAGCGATAGTGTAGCGGAGACACGAGCCGGAGACACGAGCCAATGATGAGACGTTTCCGCGATTGCCGACTCACCTTCCTGCCGCTATGCTTTGCAGCCCCTCATGGCACATCGGTTTGTTTTTTCCATCAAGGACCTCGAAAGTGGAGTGCATGACGTCCAAGAGCCGCTGCCCTGCCCTTGGCTCCAAGAGATCCTCGACGACACCGACGTGACCGTTCCGCCGTCACCAGAGGGCTTGCTCGAGGCGTCGCTCACCCTCACCGGTCGTAATGTTCTCGTCCGGGGCCATGTGCAAGCCACCGTATCGCTTGCCTGCGCTCGTTGTCTTCAACCGGCCACCATTCCGATTGAGGCAGAATTGTCCCTGCTGCTCGTCCCCGGCAAGCCACAAAAGCCTAAGCCCGCGACTTCCAAGGCTTTTTCAAATCAGCGACGCCATGCTGGCGCCATGGAAGACGATGACGATGGCGATGCCATTGGCCCCAACGACGCGGAACTCGACACTTACACTGGAGACGAAATCGTTCTCGACGGATTCATTCGTGAAGCGATTCTGCTCGAATTGCCCATCTTCCCCTTGTGTTCCGAGGCATGTCCGGGTATCGGTGCGCTTCCCTCCGATTCCGCGCAGTCGGCAACCGAGGGACCACCGATAGATCCCAGATTGGCTCCTTTGTTGGAGCTTAAAATCAAGAGCAAAGCCTAAGGAGTTCGCCGTGGCAGTCCCCAAGCGACGTACCAGCGCTTCGAAACGCGATATGCGCAGGGCAGCGAACGAGAAGATCGTCGCTCCCAACGTTATTGCGTGCCCCAATTGTAACGAACCAACCCTTTCCCACCGCGTATGCCCCAATTGCGGCCACTACAAAGGGCGTGAAGTCATCGTGATGAAAGCGGATGAAGCCGAAGAATAGTTCGCTTCTTTTCTACCAACGTGGCGCATGAGCCCAGCGATTCGGGTCAATCTGTGCCAGCCCATCGACGAATCCCACGCGCTTCGTGATGCTGAAAGTGCTTCGCTTTCTCATCCCTACGGCTCGGCTGGGCTGTTGGCATGCGATTCGCTCAAATCCTGTCTCATGAACCGACGGGCTCACGCGGCTACGATGCTGGCATTGATCCTCATGGCCTCCCCTGCGGAGGCACAATCCCAGCCCGCATCCCCTTTCGACGCCAACGGTCCGTTAGCCCCGTGGAAAGGCCCGCTCCCTTCCGAACCTCATCCGCTTGCGGTTATCGCCCGCGCCACGCCTGATCAGCCACCCACGCCCCAAGACGAACCCCATACGACGATCGCGGTCTGCATCAATCCTGCGCTGACTGTCCTTGGAAAAACGAGTGCAAGACTGGAGCTGGCCCCCTTGGGTAGTCATGCATTATTTGTCGAAATGAGCCGCCTGTCGTTTTTCATCAGTGAACTGAATCGCAAAGTCACCGGAACGGAATACGACATCGGCTACCATCTCTTCCCGCAGGGACAAGGGGCGGATGGCTTCTATATCGGACCTCGATTTCTTTTCGGAAGTGGCGAGATCACGGAAGCCCGGTGGAGCTTTCGAGGCTTTGGCGGCGACCT